>Ga0307516_10004240_pt1 | contig 17847 bp, 24 predicted proteins | sample 19_EM_MG_FD_203310 | JGI IMG/M metagenome (GOLD analysis project Ga0307516, IMG submission 203310) | Populus trichocarpa ectomycorrhiza microbial communities from riparian zone in the Pacific Northwest, United States - 19_EM | ecosystem: Host-associated > Plants > Roots > Unclassified | place... | reverse complement strand
CGGCGGCGGTGGCGGCGGTGGAGGGTTCTCTCCGGAGCTTGGCCCCAACTTGAAAGCTACATTTGCCGAAGTTCGCGACTTCTTCGATAACCCCAACGCCTCAAGAACGAACGCTCTCAACCCATTCCTAGTCATGCAGGCCAACTTGTACGTGACACAGGTACGGTGGATGTACTTTGGCATACATGGCTGAGGAACTCACGTCTGGCTGACTCGTACAGCAACTTGTGCGATTTGTTATCGAACAGTACCGGGACGAGTTGATTACATTGCTACAAGGTAGCACAGACGAGGAGAAGAGAAGCGAAGACCGGGAGGTCGTAGTCCGGGATCTACTGAACATCTTGCACAGTATTCCCATCCAGTCGATCGCCACCAATGGACCCTCATTAGTACGTTACCGTCATCGATGCCAGGTACGACGCATTAGGACATTGATCCACCCTCAGGTTCACAAAGTGCGTTTCGTGGCGTCGACTCTATTGGACGCCGTCCGGAAAGCAGAAACTGCTCCCGTTTCCGCCGCCAGAGCTCATGGTTATCTCTGTAAACCACACATCCCTTTCCCCCGCCCTGTGTATCTCTGACGAACCTTTCAGGGGACTTCCTGTCCATTCTTTCTGAAATCGAGCGAAACTACCTGTCAGTGGCCTCTACGACGTTTGCGTGACCCTCGTTCTACGTTCACCAATCTTGTCTTCTTTTCGTTTAGATTGGACGATGATCGAGATGGTGCCACGAGCAGTGGTGATGGAAGCATGAATCCCATCCCCATGACTAACTAGAGGAGTTCCCCGATCCCCCGACGCTACTCCGCCCTTTCGCCACCCTCCTCAGTATACCAGCACTACCTCGAGTTGGGAACGATCTCTCCGGACCCCCCCACCCACCCAGTTTCTCCCTCACTCCTTGGGTTTCCACCACCTTGCAGCTCTACGTCTACGCTCGCGGCGTAATAGAATTTACTCTCCCTCCCTTCTCCTGACCCTGGCTACATTATTCGACATCAGCCCGTTCCCCACGCCTCTAACCCGTATACCCTAGTTCTCTCCAACGTTTGGCCCCGCCATCCTATTCGCTCGTTTTGTCCCTACCCTATGCTACTATCATGAACAAGCCCCTATAAGTTCCGGATTCTAATTATGTGTTTTTAGTCAACCGTCTTCGCCACATCGCTGCTCCTACCTGAGTTAGTTACTGTTTGTGATATTATCAAAATCCTTTTGTGTATCCCTTACCTACCTCATCTCCTATATTTGTCTGAATATTACCAGAACTGTTGTCCGCCTGCCATAGAACTCACCGTAACGTCTTTGGTAGTGAACTCCCCGCGTGGATACATAGGGATTATGTACATGGCGTCCTGCGACCACCGTTTGGCGCCGGGAGCAAGAATGGAGGCGTTACGGAAGGAATGGATCATCACCGCCTGAGCGCTGAGCGCAGGGCCCGGACGCAACTGGCAGAAACCTCGCATCACGGTGGGATAACCTTCCTCCATTAGTTTACCGCCGCTCGCCGCGGCAACCACCCCTGGTCCACCGACCCTTCGGGCCGCACGGATGATCCGATGACTATTCCTATGGCGGCAGCTTCACTAATTAGCTATACAGGTTGCGGTCCGCCGGGAGATCTCTCTGTTTGCATCGGCTCGTGAGGCCCGCCGGTCTCCCCGGGGTTTTCACGGGCTTACTACGTCCCCATCCATGGAATTCATTACACCCCTCATCATAGCATGGGGTCGGAGGCCCCAGCGCCATGGAATAGAAATTTGGCTATAAGGGTCACAGGGTGTCAACGTTACCCGTCCCGGAGGGTGGCGGACGGTTCTCCGCGTGCTTTGCAGGTTCTGGGTTCGGTCCTCTTGTCATAAATGGAAGAAACCATTGGTCGTCGACTGACCGAAGCCTACACTATCAGCCCCGCCCCCACAGCAGGAAATCGGAGGAGCCTTGGTAGTAGCCAGAGTTCGTCGAAGAATACCATCCGGAGGTAGATGAGGAGACCGACCCACCTGATCGAGTCGTTTGCGGTAGCACACTCAACGAAGAGCCGAACCCTCAGCTCGCATCATATAGTGGACGCGTTGTTCTCCTACTTCGAGCCCTTTACGCACCTGCAGCGTAAACCCCCATACACACTGCCGGTAAAACAGTTACATTGTATTGAGGTGGGTGGACATGGTCATCAAACTACACTTCTAGGTGAGTCACAAAACGCAGGACGTGAGATCGATTGGAGAAAGCAACGTAAAGGGGAGAGAGGTAGGGTATCATGACTTCGAAGCCCGCCGCTTCGGAAGGGAAACACTTAAAGGGGATTGAACGCCACGGCTTAGACGTCTCTGGATTCGTCCCCGGAAATGGTGTCTGGTTGAGGTTTGAATTCCAGATTCTGGGCGATCAACGGCCAGACTGAGAGGAAATCGGGTTTAACGCTGTCCAGAGGGATTTGACACAAAAACAACTGACCTTCTTCGTACCCTGGATGCCTACCCAACCTAATCTGTTGCCAAACATTCCTCATAGCATCGGAGGCTCGAATCGCAGACCAGTTATCGAGGAAATACTTGACTTGCACCTACACAGTCTGGGATCAGTACGAACGGTGGTGGGGTCGGCAGCATTTCCTACCTTCCTAACTTCCTCGAATGCACCAGAGAAGGTCGAGAACACCTCAAATGGGACGTTCTCCACAGTGAGCGATTTAATGATGAACTGTGAGCAAACGTTGGGGTGTCAACAACGAAAAAATATCTATAAGTAGGAACCGAACTCAACCTGAAACGCCCTTTGTTTTAAATCGCCCAAGTCGAGACCTACGCCGTCAATTAAAGGAAGAGAGGTGGGTGAATGAGCATCGGTGCAGTTCTCGAATCTCTATTCAAGAAGCGCCCTGAGAAAATAGCTTACGATCCGCAAGACGATAAACGGCCTTCGCCGAGCATGGACTGGGCATCCCAGGGTGACAATTCTCCCAAACCTTGATCCACTCCCTCCGAGACTTCGCCCCAGAAATCACGGCAGAGTCAACCGACTGGCTAGCTCGAACGTTGCTCGAGTTTTCTGATGGACCCGTGGAACTTGTCGACACTGATTGATCCGGGGCAGCGTGACTGATAAACGAGGAGGACAGTGGCGCGAAAACGATGTTGTCTGTGTAGATCTAGGGGATTCTGCGTCAGGTGCTTGTTGTGGTGACGCGTGGCCGGTGCGCAACGCTTACGTAGTACAGGACTGAGCGGTAGGTGGAGTAGGATGCATCGCGGACAACCACTCGGGTCATGGGCCGTGGTGGGTACTTGTCAGCGGGGGGAGCGACCGACAGTGTGGCCGTCGCCCGGCGAGGCGAAGAAGGGTGGGTAACCTTTTGTCGTACATTCCTCGGCTCTGTGGTGTCGGTCTCGACGAGACAAGCGTCGGACTCGTCTTCGGTGAGAGTGGTGGAAAGGACAGAGGGAGCGGTGGGGATGCGGCTGTGAGTGGTTTCCCCGTCGCTGAAGTCGACCATACTTTGCTCGTCGTCAGTGTCCAGCACAGTGTCCTCATCCTCGTCGTCGGAATCTGCATAACGTCTGGAGGTAGGCGATAGGGTTGCAGTGTACCCATCATCTGCGTCCTTCGCGCCAAACGCCATCACAGATTCTGTGGCCTCGGCGAATCCGGAGTTGAACACTTGCAAAATCACGTCGAGTTCGGAGTGTAGAGTTAAAAAAAACAGGACATACTGGTGTCAAAGTATTCCACCCTTTGCAACAACCTTTTGGCAGCCTTGATCGTTTTGGCACCCTGCAAGGAGCTCCTGCCCCGCCGAGGGAGGACGAACTCAATATCAGAATATGCAGGATCATCCAGCATGGCACCGACGGAGTACAAGAGGTCCCTGGGCACAGCCATCCGTGGTATCGAGGGTGGTTGTACAGGCGAAGCGGGCGATGAGGTGATAGTGCATACAATCAGGAATGCGTCAGGACCTTTGACGCTATGGGGTTGCCAATACACTGCATCTCTCCTCGCGAATTGAGCCCTACCACGGGATGTCAGGTCGGCTGAAGCTTTCAGGGCATATAATTACACACCATCCCCAATTAACCGTCTATGGCGTCAAGATGTCAGTATGACAAGATGTCGTCGATGTGAAAGATCGCACCTTGAAAGAGAAAGAATGGTCAACAGCTTCCTTGCTGTTGAAAAGGACGGTCCTATGCACGCTGGATGGGAACTATTCTCAGTCGTCGACACGACGACCAGCGGATGACCCTCTTACTTGCGGAGCTCGAATCCAAACTTGAACACTCCTTCACGGATCCACCTTATCGCGAGATCAGTGCAAGGCCCACGTGTATCCGGTAAACATTACCGACGTACTTTCCGTTCACAGAGTTCGCCTTCTCCTCGGCGGTGGGCTGGGGAACCACAGAAGGGTCACGCCTTGAGCACACAATAGGAGTCTCTGATCACACAAAGTTTACACTCACTTCACAGGAGAGATACAAGGAAATGAACCCGTCCTCGTCACCCTCATTCGTCGAAGTTTCATTAGCTCCGGAAGCGGCGGTTCCGGTGACGCCGGAGTTGGCATAAAACAAGACCTGCCACCTGCCACCCCCGAACTTTACGCTCTTGGTGACCTTGGACTTTGCTTTTCCTCGACTGGGGTGGTGGGACACGAGGCATCAGCCACCTCCGATCTGGGTGTGACGGGGAGCGGAGAGATCACACCTGGACTCAAAAAGCTGTTTGAGACCTCTCAGGGTCCACTCGAACCTGATCGTGGTGCTCTCCTGGAACTCCTGGACGTCGTCCATCGCCACGGTGGTGAGAGACGATGATGGATTGCGACTTAGGGCTTGAGCGCGGCGTGGATGAGGGCCGGTTGAAACGTGGAACATTAAGTACAATAGGCTACTCCTTTTTAGGAAATGTTCACTGGTCCTTCAAGACATCACGGGACAGCCAACAACTTCACCCAAGCATCTTCCTGAAATCATCCTGTCCCTTCTGCGACGACGACGGTGCGTCTCCAGCTGAGGTAAATGTGGTGGTGGTGGGGGGGCGAGTGCCGGGTGTTTTCTTCGAGCCAATTCCAGCCCTGGGTTTCGAGGCAGCTGTCCTTGGGACAAATACATTTGGAGCGCCTTTGGTCGGCTTCCCCGTGTCTCCAGGCTTCTTCTTGATCGCCTCTTCTGGAGAGATGCCGAGCTCTGCGCCATTGAAGACGATAGGCTCAGAACGAAGCAACAGCTTTCCTGCTTCCTAAAGGCACATCAATTCGCCGCTCATCGACGTCCACTGGGTTGCACGTACCGAGGTGTTCTCAAGCTCGACGGTGGCCTGGTTGAGCTCCTGAAAGATCTCCACTCTCTTTACATTGGCGTGCTGCTCCAAGGTTTGTTGCAGGAGGCCCTCCTGAGTTCCAGGGGGCAAATTCTTGACCCGCACAGATCGGCTCAGGGTGTCCTCTAGTCTCCCCAACCCGGTTTCGGTTCGAACGTCCCGACTCTTACCCTTCACCCGGGTATCAGCCAATGTCACGGCTATTCTCCTCCGCTTGAGTTCGTGGTTGTTGGCTGAAAGCGCCATCCTTGCGTCTTGCTAGACAAGGAAGCAATCAGTCTCCAATACGAAATTTGAGGCTAGATAGCTCGCCTCATTCTCGAACTCCACGAACGCGAAACCCTTCGAATGCCCACTCTGGTCCGTTGTCATTCTCACTTCCTTCAGTGGACCGTACTAGCCACATGGATTGGTGAGCGCACGTCGCCCACAAGGAAAACGGTTGGCTCACGGCCTTGAAAAGCTTCTCCAGATCATCTTTTGTTACGAACTTGCTGAGCCCCGCAACGTAAACCTCTCTATCGTTGGCATCCGTTCGCTCTTTCTTGCGTTCAGGATTCGAAATGAAGACGTTCAGTGTAAGATTGTTGGCCATCTGAGTTCCATGGAGGGCTAGCGCTGCCTCGGCTGCGTCCTGGGTCGAATGTGAACAACAGAAAGAGGGGCTGTGATAAGGAACGGACCGGAGATGTATATTGAACGTAGCAGAATCTCCTCGTACTCTTGAACTTCTTACTCGGCCACCGGACATCAAACAGGGTTCCATACTAGACCAAGACTACCGTCAGTAACAGGTAGAGGGTGGTGAGGGAGTGACATCACTTTTCCGAAAAGTACGCGCATACCCGAATCGTCCATTGAAGGGGGGAAGTTAGTCACATACAACGTCGACTTCCACGCAAGGTGGACCGCAATCTCGTGCCCGAGGATCCGTTTCTTATCCTTAGTCAAGGCTGCAGGGACGCTCTCCTGCGTGGGAGTGTCAGGTCAACCAGCCGAGAGTCTGACGGGCGATTCCCGTACCCGTTCAGAAAATTCGACAGTGGCGACCTGGAAGTTTGCAAGTTTTGTCATCTTAACCTCTTGGATATTTCCACACTAGGAGGCGGACGTATTGTGATCAGTTCAGTTTCCGCACGAAGCGGGGAAGTGAACGTACATCTTTGAATAAGGTCTTCAGATCGTCCTCCATTGCGCCCTCCAGTAAGTCAGAAACAAACACTGTGCAGTTCTCTCGATCTCTGCAACAGACTGTCAGGAGCTCGGGGATCAAAGGGTGTCAACCGAATTCACCTCTTCAAAACAACAGCGGCAGGTTCTGCAGGCGATCGCGGTGTCAGTCACTAACGCACGGAGTGATGTCATAAACATACCTGTCCTCGGTTTTTTGGCTGTAGGGACCGCGTCTTCACCGGCCTTACGTTTGGTGCCGCCATGACCCTCCCCGACGGTTCCCTGCGCAGCGAAGTCACTATCGACATCCATAGCCCCCCCGTCCGCAACATTCGTGGCAGCTGTAGTGTGTTGAACGTCTTGAGTAGAGATATTGGTGGCAGCCTGCCCAGCTGCGACTTGCACGTTAGCATATGCAACTTGTTCCGCTTCCTGAAGGCTGTGGGTGAGGGACACTTTCGTTGTCGTTCCAAAAACCATACCTTGGCTCGCCTTGCGTTCACGAACGCCTGAGCCTTTTCCACCCTTGCCAAACACTCTTCCAGACTCTCCACATCTCCGTACAGGGTTTCAAAAAAAATCCACGAGTCCCAGATCGTTTCAGGCCAGTCGATCTTCTTCTGACAAATATCCGAGAAGACCGTCCGGACATCGTCGTATTTCTCCAATTTCGTGAGAAGGTCAGTGTACCCAATCCAAGCCAGGTAGCTTGACTTTTGGAGCTTTACGACCGCTTTCCAGGTATCCACTGCACCGTCACCCAAGCCGATCTTGGCGTACTGGAACAAGGTGGAGCTTCATCGTCCGTCGCAAGCCAACGGACACGGTGTAACCACTCACCACTTCGCTGAGATATCGCTCGAGACGGAGCCTGGGATCGCCGGCCTTTCGGGCTAGACGGATAGAGGTAAGTCAAGCCTGCGGGGAGGAGGCGATAAGCTGAACGAGTAATCACCTGCCCGAACCATCTCGATACCCTCTTCCAAGATCTTGATTAGTGAAACCCACACCTCCTGATCTGTCCGGTGGCACTATCAGAACCTCTACGGTCAGAACCGATACACGATATCACCTTCAGGGTTGGCTTCTGCCTTCCTCCTCTCTGCACCAGCCCTGGCGAGAACGATCGCGACAATTTGTTCGACATCCTTCTGGATCAATCCTGTCGCAAGGCCTCTCGTATATAGGCCTTCACCCCGCGCTGTCAGAGAATCCAGCAATCGTGGCCATTGTATCCTACTCACTTGAAACAGACTCTCCCCCGTCCATGGGGTCGTCCTCATCCTCTTTGGACTCCTAAACGAATCCAAATTAGTGTGTTTGGAAGGCCATAAATCGTTACCGACCAAGAATCGGATGAATCGTGCCCAAACCTCTCCTGAGCCTGGGACACTCCGTGACGCGCGAGTGAACACCGTCTTCCCCGCTTCGCCTATCCTCTGAAGTTCGGACACGTTCCAATAATTGGTTATGTTGCATTGGATAGTTGAATGGGGGGGAGAACCCACCAAGGTGTCGATATATCCGGTCCAAAACGCTCGAAGGGCCGACTCAGCGGTGGGATCACCGGCGAACTTTCGTTTCGCAGCTTCGGCTATCGCACGCTCATACAGGGCAGGGAGAGCGAGCATGTCCAGCCTTTTACCCTTTCGCTCTTCAGAAATGTAGTATGCATACGCCTCTGGCGAGAAGTTTTGCTGAATCTACCCAAGGCCATCCAGCCCCAGTCAATCCACGAAACGAGGGAGGTGGCCGATGAGGAGCAGAGATACGATTTATATGCGAGAGACTTGGATTTGAGAGATCAGCGTGAAAGGTAAATGATTAGATGGATAGTGCGTACGAGAACGGCCTCACGGGTTTCTTTCCACGCGTACGACTTGACCGCCCCTGAACGAGTTTTCGAGGCTACAACTAACAAGCCTTCGTATTCTGCGGGTGGTTTGTAGCTCGTCGTGAACGAGGAGTATGCTTGGAATGTCGCGTCGTTGTCTGGGTTGGAAGGCTGGTTAGCTGGAGGTATGGTCTTGACCAGGTTAGATGACGTACTCGAATGTGGTTGGCGTAATCTTGTTAAAAACATCTGTTCGATGTGCGAGACGTGGGGAGATCTACAGTGGTGTGAGCGGCAAACGCACAGCCCGGGCTGCTCACGCCTCACCTCTCGTCTGGTGTCAAAGACTCCAACACCTCGAGTTCCCAGTCCCGTTGGAGATCCCAAAGTACGTGACTCTGGGTCGAACCCTTTAACCCCCCGTTCGAGTAGAGCCCATACAGGTACTCGCCTGGGAAACGTGACCAATGCCCTTGTCAACAACCTCCTCAATAGCCTCTCGTGTCCACTGGATAGAGAATTGGTCTTCGCCCACGGGAGGACTCCTACGCTCCTTGAACGCGTTGTACCTATCCATCAACAACTCCAGATGCGATTTGAGGATTTCAACAGCTGCGCAAGATTGAGAACCAACAAGATTGTGGCAGATGTCTGAGCCTTACATAGATAATCGTCTTCCGCCTTCTCGTATACTTCCAGCACCTCCGCCACTCCCTCCTCTGTATCCAGATCAACGGATGCTTTCTTGGCGTTTATGAGGGGAGACCAGACTTCCTCGCCGGCGGCCCAGAAGCCGGTCATCATCTCGCGAGCGGAGAGGGCCTGGTCTTGTTGGCCCTCCCCGAGGGTTTCTGCGACGTTGATGTGTTGGACATGGAGAGAGAAATCGTAAGGGGTCTCCGAGATGGACGTGAGGACGTTGGACAGGGCTTCGAGGGATTCCGCCTCATCCATGTTGTCGTTGTGGTGCTGCTGGTAGCGTCGTGGGTGAAGCCGATCGCGATGAACGCGCGACCTCGACGACTCGAGTCAACGCGTCCCTTGTTCCGCTTCACCGTGCTGCGCCCACGTCCACGCCTACGTACGCGGTCTAGAAGTTCACCGAATGGCCGAAGAAAAGTTCACATGAAATCGGGCCAAAAATACGTCACCCGATCCCCCTTCGACCTCCTCAAGGGAACAGCCAGCAACCGAGGACGCCCAACTAGTTCTGGTATCTAAGGGTGGCGAGATAGCATCGTTTTTTTGTGGGGAGTGGAACGCCGCTCGCTGTTGTTTACATATCTCCGTTCCTCACATTTACCGAGCCGAACAGCAGCGTTTGTTCAGGGTTATGCCCGGAGAGCCGAGAACCCTGTCGTTGGGCTGACACGCGAATTTGCAAGATTGGAGACAGAGGGGACCAATCGCCGTTCGGGCCAAGTTGTACGTTTCAGGCTATCAGCGCGCTGGTGGTCTCCTCTGGCCTCGGGGTGAGTCTTTTACCCGCTGTGCCGTTAATCGGATAACACTCACCGACTGCTGCCACCGCCGACATATAAAGACTGCCCCGGTTTTGACGTGCACCATGCCACCCCTTCGTTCCTGACCATGTCGACCCTCAAAAGATCCCGCAGGAGGGAGCTGGTGTTGACCCCCTCGTTCGCAAAGGTCATCAAGGCAAAGATCTCCAACGCCATCAGCATCGGCAAGGCTAATCCTAAACCCTCTGCTGCCTCTACAGGTGGATCGTCCTCTTCGGTAGTGTGAGCACAGGATCTTATCGCTGAATTTTGTTTATCGTCCCTCGTGCTAACGGTGATCATAAGTCCTCCCAGCCGGGGATCTAAACCAAGTCCGATCTCCAGACGCACCTCTGTTGATCTTTCACAATCACATCACCTTCGCCCCCCATCCCACACCGCTACTAGAATCTTGGCAGGCAGCCGCAGGGTGAGACCTGTCCGCACCAATCCTTACCATCGCCCCCACCCGATCCACTTCCTCCCCCCTGAAGTCCTCGCGCACGTATTTCACCTCGGGTCGTGCGATCCCTCGGAACTCGGCGTACTCTTCCCCCTCCGCATGTCTCACGTCTGCGGCGCATGGAGGGACCTCGCCCTGAGCACACACACCCTCTGGCAACACATCACCCCCGACTTGCGACACCGACTCTGGAAACAGTATATCCGACGATCGGCCGCGTGTTTGATTGATGTCTCGTTAACCCGGTCTTCGCCCACTTCCTCACACAAGCACAACGACCTTAACACTCACCGGGTCCCACCTTTCGACGCGAACAACGTTCAATGGTACATGGGTCTCGTTGCCCCACACATCCGACGCTGGAGGTCACTCGCGATCAAGTTCGACCAATACTCCCCGTTCCTCTGGAATGCCGCGCTTGGTCCGTGTTGTGCCTCAGGTGGAATCTCCTCAACGTCTGTTCAAGCCTGGAACCTCGAAGAACTGACGCTACTATATCCTCGGAACGATGACACCAAGGAATTTCTGCTATTCGGTGGCGTCGCTCCAAGACTGACAAGGGCCACGATCGCTGGCATACGCCTCGACTGGGGTCCCGGGTTATTTGCCCACCTGGTTTGTTTGGACTACTGCCATCACGGGTTTACGAGCGGGTGGGAGAGCGTAGCCGAGGTCTTGAATATTTTGGATGTGTCGAGGAAGTTGAGGGAGTTGAGGATTTCCTTTCCTTCCTCTTCCACTGCTACCGTGGGAGGGGGATGGGATTATTATCCTACTACCTTCCCTCTTCAACACGTCGGGATCCCATACCTCCAGCGATTGACCATCTGCGCCAAGTATGATGTACCCCCGGAGATGTCGACCATCTTTGGTTATCTTCACATGCCCGCGCTGCGAGTGCTAAAGTTGCGGGATAGCGGGCATGCGAGACGGGTGTTCAGCGGTGTCAAGGGTTTTTCGAGATCCCTGAGGCGACCGAGGACATTGGAGGTTGTGGATATGGAATGGGGGTGGTGCGAGAAACGGTTCGTGGGGACTTTCGGGCAGGTCAGGACGGTGATTGTGAATGGCGCCTTCTGTTGAACAGCCTGCAACGTCTGATATCCTCGGTTCATTAACTTATGTGTCTGTACATTTACCTGCATGTTCCATGATGTAGCCATATTACCCCGCATGTATATGCCGAATACCTTATGGGCCCTCCCTAATTTGCATCTTTTCTTCTATCACTCACCACCGTCCTGGGCGCTTGACGGAGAAGTTCTCCGGTGCGCTGCAATCATGAGCTCACACGCCCCGGGCGAAGGTGGAAAGAATGCCCCCGTGCAAATTACAGAAGGTCTGTCGAGGTTTCCGCCGTTCACCGTCGTCGTCACCGTTCTGACCCGGAGTCCTATTTTCCGTGGCCACCTCCGATATCGACGCGTCCCCTCCTTTTGAATTCGCGTTTTCGCGTCTAACCTCCTCGCGGACATCCTATCGCTGGAGAGTAGCCGAGGCCGCTCTATATGATAGGCAAATTAGGTTATGGGGGCTTGAAGCCCAACAACGGTGTGTTCCGTTCCCCTTGAATCTTCCCGCGCTAAACATGGCAGCTTCGGCTGCATAGGATGCGAAATGCCACCATTCTCGTGCTCACAATCCGGGGGTTAGCAACAGAAGTGATTAAGAATATTGTTCTTGCTGGCATAGGGAAGCTCGTCATCGCGGACAATGAGGATGTGCGAGAAGAGGACCTCGGTACTGGGTTCTTCTTCAGGGATGAGGATGTTGGGCGGAAGGTGCGTTCCTCAACTCCGAGTGAATTTTTACTTGCTCCGGCTACCGGAAAGCTTACGCATCCACGTTAGAGAGTTGATGCAGCCAAGTCGAGAATCGAGAGCCTTAACCCACTCGTCACCGTTGAGGCAGTTTCATCATACGACGACGAGTCACTGGTCAAGTTGATTGAACTGGTGGATTTGGTTTGCGTGACAGAGGAGACTCGAGAGAGTATCGTGAGTTCGACCCCGTAACCACTGTTTCAGCTGTTTTGACACGGAATTGGTAGGTGGGGCTGAACGAGACATGCCGGTCTTCGGGTAAAAAATTCTACGCCGGAGGGATATACGGCTTGCTCGGATACATATTTTGTGATCTTCAGGGTCATGAATTCATCTCACCGTATGACTTGCAAGTTTTACTTTGCCAGTGGTCTGACCACGATGGCTCCAGGGACCGTTCAGGGAAGAAGGACGCGAAAAACCTTAGGCTTACGTCTCGGTTCACCTCACTGCGAGAGGCACTGGAATGGCAGTGGAACCTGAAAGCTAAGCGTGAAGCGAAGGAGATTAACCCCCATCTGATTTTCACGTTGTTGGGTACGTGATCTCTCATTCGCTTCGCGTGCCGGATACGCGTGTGCGCCTCATTGTCAAGCCTGTCCTGATCGGCTCTGTCCCGGATTTGATCAATTTTGGGGTGCTCGAGTATAGCCCTATGGGAGTTCCAAGCGCGACACGAAGGTGAACTGCCGTCCCAGCCAGACCAAGCGGCGGAACTTGAGTCCATCCGAGAGACCCTGATCAGCGAAAGGATTACGAATAAATCTCTACTCAAGGGATCATCCAAAGATTTGATTGCGTTAGTTCAACTTTCTCAATCTTATCGTGGAGAGACTGAGACGATCCCCCGCTCTTGGACACCTTTCTAGGTCGCTCTCGACAACTGCTGCGCACGAGTTCTCGCCCGTTTGCGCCGTGGTTGGCGGGGCATTGGCGCAGGACATCTTGAACGCGTTGAGTGCTCGCGAGGCACCAATATCCAATCTGTTCGTGTTTGACGGAACGACGGGCAGTGGGCACACTGCAATGCTCATGAACCCATCGTCGCAGTAACAATTATCTGTGCTGTACTGTAGTGCACAGAATTTATTCAGTGGTTTTGTGGGGTATCTTGGAGGATTAAATATAAGGGCTCAGGTTGGGCGCCAATCCTCCACACGCGCTTGAGGGTGGTTCAAACTTCAACTTCGCTTCTTCCCCTCATTAACGTCCCCGGCCACGTCCACGACATCCACGACACCGTCTACGACTACCGACGCTTGACTTGGATAGACTCAGGATGTCTGGCCCCCCGCGACGAGCGAACGGCCCTCGGCAGTATTATTCCGTCCCCCAAAGCCCCGCTTCAACCTCCCAGTACACCCAGTACGCCGCCTACTCCCAACCCCAGCCAACCCCCCACCATCCACACCGCAAGACGAGGCGTCAGATACGTCGCGTTCCCCCACCAACGACCACCGGCAGCCGGTCGTCCCACGAGTCCCGCAACCATGAGTCCAGGAGAGGCGAGATGGCCCACAGTGTGGCCACCGGTGCTATCGGCGGCGGCTACGGCCCCTATTCCGTCAGTACCTCCTCCATCAGCGACATCATCTGGCCACTCAAATCTCTAACCTTCGATTTGCCCCTCTAGTACAACCCTCGGGACTATGGGCCGAGTTCAGGCCGGTTCACTGCGAGTGCGAACTCAGACACATCCATAACGTCTACGAATGAAAAACTCGTCTCCTCAAGCGTTGGGCATCAACAGCAGCCTTCGGTGTCCCACGCGGATCACGAACAAGAGCGGGAGCGGTACAGGGTATACCAACAACACCAAGCACAGAACGCAGCCACAACCAACACCAACACCGTGCCTTATATTTGGGATACCAAGGATCCTGATCTGGACGATGCACTCCACAACCCAGACCCAATCCGTGATGCCAGATTGGACCGTTCGTTTACCTTCTTCTCCGCTCGAGGTTGGGCAAACGCTTCGGCTCTCTTTATACTGTGTTGCGGACTCTTGACTTTGTTCGGAGCATACCCGATCATCGATGCCCTCAGCAGGAACCCTCCAGACAGCAACGGATTCAACTCCGTCAACGGTACTGGTCAAATCAACAAGTTGCCCAACTTCCCAGCGATAGTCGACGATGCTACTCCAGCCGACGCATGGTCTCGCGTCGGTGCGGATGGTAAATCCTATCACATCGTGTTCAGTGACGAATTCAACCGCGACGGAAGGACATTTTATCCCGGAGACGATCCGTACTGGGAGGCCGTGGACTTGCATTATTGGCCAACTGACGATGTAGAATGGTATGACCCTGGCCAGATCACCACCGAGGGCGGAAAGCTCGTGATTACCATGGAACGCAAACCGAGCCACAACTTGAATTTCGTCAGCGGGATGTTGCAGGGGTGGAACAAGTTTTGTTTCACGACGGGTTATGTCGAGGTCAGCATCAGCTTGCCCGGATCAGTCAATGCCCAAGGATTCTGGCCCGGTGTGTGGAGCATGGGAAATCTTGTAAAAAAATTCACATCGTCCTTCGCCTTATTTCTTGACTGACGCTGTTGGATTAGGGACGGGCGGGATACGGCGCTACGACCGAGGGCATGTGGCCATACAGCTATGACAGTTGTGATCTTGGGACGTTCCCCAATCAAACCGCTCCGGATGGAACCCCACCTGAGGCTCGCGTTGGTGGAAATGGGGGCGGTCCGCTCAGTTACCTCCCTGGTCAAAAAGCTAGTTCATGTTCCGTAAGTGGGTTTTAATTGCTTGGTGAGCGTGTCTGAGCATTCCTCGCTGTAGTGCCCTGGATCAGATCACCCCGGCCCTTCAGTCAGCAAAGGGCGTAATGCACCAGAAATCGATATCCTTGAGGCCCAAATCGACACGAAGAGCCACAGAGGCCAAGTTTCACAATCATTCCAAATCGCCCCCTTCAACTACAAGTACCAGTTCAATCAGGACTCCCCCGCCACAACCATTTTCAACTCCACGAACACCTATCTCAACTCGTACAAGGGTGCAGTGTTTCAACAGGCTGTCTCCGGTGTTTCCTACATCAACAGCCAGAACTATAACAACGCGGGTTACGCCACCTATGGGTACGAGTACTGGTCGAACCCATCCCACAGGGGGGATGGATATATCACCTGGTTTTCGGAGGGCAAACAGACTTGGAAGGTCACTCATAACGCAGTCGGCGCAGACAGTACCGCCAGGATCAGCGAAAGGATCATCCCAGAGGAACCAATGGTACGTCTAATCCCGTCAGTTTGTTGCACCCGTGTTAACTGTCTTTTCCCAGTACTTGATTATGAACTTTGGCATGGCCGGTACGCCCTCCACCCTTCGGATTTGCTTGCAGACCGCTGATGTCATCTTTTCAACGCAGCTGGATTCCAATCCATTGACCTAGCGAACCTTGTATTCCCAGCCAAGATGTACATCGATTACGTCAGGATATACCAGCGTGACGACGCCCCTGGAATTGGGTGTTCACCGGAGGATTACCCCACGGAAGCTTATATCAAAAAGTACGAACATTTGTCATTCCACCTCGATTGCAAGGTGCTAACCAGGAAACAGCCATTTGAACGCATATTCGAACCCCAATCTCACAACGTGGAACCAAGCCGGGTACTATTTCCCGCGCAACTCGTTATACCACGGCTGCTAGACGAACGACACGACATGCTCAGATCCTTTACCCCGAGCCCTCGGGATCCATCACGTCGGTCACGATGTAACAGTATTCCACCACCCATCTTTCTCATCATACGCCGCGATGGTGCCGACCGATTCCCCACTGTTCGCGGTACCCACGACCACCACATCACACTATCGCACGACGCATCTACCCCACGTATCGACCTTCAAGCACACGCATTGTTGTCATATCCGCAACATGGCTACTCTTCCATGAATTCGGTTCTTCCCTGCTTTCTGTTTCCCATGCTGTTTAGATTTTTCGCACTGGCAACGAAATAGTACTTTTCTCTCTCGCGATACCGTTACTGCGAATCAAACCCATATCGGTCAAATTCTGACTCTTGTACACCTTGACTCGTAGGGTCGGAGTTGACTTCGCCCATACGCCGTTACTTTGTTCTATCCTCGCTTCCAGTACTCCAGTTATATTGCATCCCCGGTTATCGGCGCTTTGAATCGTTGAGTAGAAATGTTTCGTCCCCCCAGCTGCATCTCTCTTTCTCCACTCCAACTCCAAAGGACTGATGTACTGATGTTGACCAAGTATAACCCGCGACCGATATCTGGTTGCAATCAAGGGCATCCCCCTGTCCGAAGCATCATTAGGGGTGGATTATCCATGAGATCGAGAGCACATCCAACCGGGATGCGCTCAGGGACCACGGCCAACAGTTCCGAGTCCGACCTCACTACATCCTCCATCGTCTTCTGATTCCCGCACTGGCGTGCGACAAATGGAACGAGTACTCGAAAGGGGCTACGTGTATGGTACTGCAGGTCAAACACCATCAACGCCCTGGCCAAACATCATTAATCGGCTATTGGAAACCGGGAGCCTGAGAGACGTCTCGGTAAACTGGCTACAAGAAATGTGCATAGAAAAGGATGAACTCACCCCTCAGTACTCAGTATGCGAACCGCCAGGGAATGAAAACGCGTCAAAAGGGTCGAAACAAAGATAAATAACATGATTGGTTGAAATGCGCAACCAGATCATCGTCGGATTTCAATTTAAACATCAACCACGGAGATGCCTCCTCAGACTGAGGGCTGCCTGTGGTCGGGGGGCGAGGTGGCAGTGCAGGTTCTTCTTTCCGAAAACGCTGGTCGCACAGTTGGTGATACTGGACATGCGGAACATGGTGGCCTGCGGGAATCCTCCCTTGCTATTCCCCTCGTTCTTTCTGTGGTCTCGCTTTTCACCATTTTGATTCGTTCTGCTCTGGCACACGTGTTGATGAAGGGGAGACGAGGTGAAATCGCAGATGGTCACATCAGCAAAACGTCCAGAAATTTATCTCAACTTATCTACTTTTCTCAACTTGTTCTCGCTTTTCCCCAAGTTACATAAGGTCCTGAGCTTTTCTTACAACTTATATTGACAGTGTGAGTAAGGAAGAGAATCTACCTACACTGAGGCTGCTGCTTACACCCAGATTAGGTCGAGTGTGGACAGGCGCCTTGGACTGTCATGGCTTTAATTCAACTTATCACTGTGTAGGTCGAATAGGAAAAATATTGGGGGGTTGTTGGAAAGTTTCTTTGACCAACGGTTGGAAAGAACCTATCCAGCTGTTGGAAAACTTTTATCCAACGCCCGAGACCCCAAGTATCTTACCTATTTTCGTACAGGTATACTGTCATGCCCATCATGTGCCTGTTGGTAACTTTGTTACCAATGGTAGGTAACCTCTTGTTGGAAACATTCCTAGTATGCATAGGAAAGGTCTTTACCAGAGGTTGGTAAAGCGCCTACAGTGGTGGGCGGCGACTACAGGGTGATTCACCACATAAATTCAGCTATTTGATAATACAAACAGTGTACAATGGGACATCGGAGAGGGGAAAGGTGAGAGGAGTGAGGTCCGTACAGAACGCGAACGGTTTGCAGCACTGCTTTCCGTGTATGCACAGTGCTTCTCTGGGATGAGTCAGCGTGCGGCATGAGCGAATTCCTGACCGCATACCTTTGGTGCCAGGGACAAGTACTGCTGTCAGGGCGGACCT
>Ga0307516_10004239_pt1 | contig 17853 bp, 29 predicted proteins | sample 19_EM_MG_FD_203310 | JGI IMG/M metagenome (GOLD analysis project Ga0307516, IMG submission 203310) | Populus trichocarpa ectomycorrhiza microbial communities from riparian zone in the Pacific Northwest, United States - 19_EM | ecosystem: Host-associated > Plants > Roots > Unclassified | place... | reverse complement strand
AAGTGTCAGACTGTAGGATGGATCGACGGTGCTGGCGCACTTCTTGATTTCATTCAGGCGTTGCTTCCATGTCGTTCGGAGCGGAGTTTCGGATTATATAATTTAGGGAGGACTTGAAGATGCAGGAGACGTCACAAGATGGACGTGCAGCCTAAACCATAACCAAACACACGATCAGATTGTGTGATTTTTGGCAGAGTATCCATGACGACCGCAGGTGATCAGATTATGGTTATCTATACAGGTATGTGTACAAGTCTGACTTGTAACGCTGCCAGCGGTGACAGTCTAATTTGTACGTGAGCCGGGGGCGGAACAGGAAGGGTACCAGTCCCACACCCCATCCAAGTGAGTCGGGAGGTTGGTGTGTCTTCTATTCCTACGCCGGGTAGTTTCAAGTCCAGCCTTCACAGGTAGCGGCAGCAGGCTCCCAGATTAGTATACCCGCCTACGAACGAGAAATGTGCGGAAAGGTGGGGGGCCGATGAAGTCCTGGGTCGGTTTGTAACCTGTTAGTGATTTACTTTCGTTCATTTCTTAAGTTGGAAGCCTTACAAGAGGATGTTATAGGTGTCGAAAAAGATGAAGAGCGTTAGGGCAAGTCCGCATCACCCTCGGATATCTTTAACCGCATCTGAAAGCCATTTATTTACGCCATCCCAACTGCTGCCACCCTCATGACACGACGGGAAATGAAGCCCGCGATGTCTTGCATGGGCAGCCGTACCCCAGACCCTCATGTTTAGAGCTGCTGTCATCGTCGTGACGCGATGGGAAATGAAGCCCGCGATGTCCTGCAGCCGTCGCCTCAAACATGAATGACAGTCATCTTCGTTGTCGTCTGTGAATCTGCGACGAAAATCATTTATGACACGACGGGAATAAAGCCCGCGCTGTCTTACTGTGCGCTCGCTCAGCTGCTGCCACCCTCACATTGACACGACGGAAACGATGCCCGCGATGTCCTGCAGTCAAATGCAGGATGGGCTACAAAGCCTTGACTTCTTCCCTTCCTCATCGTCCACGACGGTACCCAGAGCTACGCACTGGTCAAGTGGGCGCGTCGCGCAAAACGGTAAATTTGGACCTGGAGTTGCCGATTGCCTATGGTATTCCGCGTTTTCGACTCTAGTTTCCAATCTTATCGTGCGATTCTAAAAGATGATGCCTTATACACGGGTACACTAATCCTTGAGACATGCATAATGGGTGCAGCGGCGCTGGTGTACTTTGTGTCCCGTAGCGTATTTTGTATCTACACGTAATTTGGGACCCCGCTCTGTTCCTAGTCGGGACCGCCGCGGGTTAACCTATCCTAACTGACCTGGGAATATCTCATTATCTGTGCATGTATTTAGTAATACATTGCATTACTGGGCAAGTCACATCGGGACTCACGATCAAGCTATTCTAATTTCTATTGAGGTCAGACTTGTTTACTACAGTATACACACAGGAATTGCCTTCAAGTTTGATAAAGAATTCTCGCAAAATGCCGCAAAAAGGACTTGAGGATACTCGTATCCGACGCCAGCAGGATTCGAACCTGCGCCCTCAAAGAGGAACAGATTTCTAATCTGTCGCTGTAACCACTTAGCTATAGCGCCTCATGTACGACTACCCAAGATCGAACTTAAGCGAGTCAAATGTGCAAGCAGCCTGGACTACAATGCAAAGGGGAAAACATGAAACCAAGCCTACTACCGACCTCCAACCAGCCCAGTCCTCAAATACGGCCCGTTCCCTCCCATCCCGTAAGCCACCCCCTGCATCGGCCCCATACCTATCTGCACATGGTTATGATTGACAACACTCTGCCCTGGTGTGCCTGGCCCCGATTGACTCTGAGTCTGACTATCCCTCGTGGCCGACGAAGTCGATCCCCGATCCTCCCGCTCCGCTATCGTAGCCCCACCCCGCCCAGGGTCCGTCAATCCATTGGACACAGTAAAAGTCGGACCAAACCCATAAAGCTTCCCGTTATACTCCGCATCGTCAATTCGGTCGTTGAAGTAGAGCTGCCGTATTTTGAAAAACGTTGAGGCGGTGAGGAGGGAGTCGGAGCCTGTTTGATTAGTGCCTATCCGTTGGACCTGTAACACATGATTATTCATGCCACAAGAAAAAAGACGATGAGAACAACGAACCCCCAGATCGTCGGCCAATTCTTGAAGAGTTCCCCTCAGAACCTTTGTAGACCGCATCAGAAATTTGACATCGTACACTGTTGGAAACCATGTTCGAAGCAATGTGAAAAACAGGTCCTCGGTCGTTGGTAGTGACTCGGCAGTTAGAAGCTTCACAAAGTATCCAAAGTCATAGGCGCTAAACAAAGAGACTCGTTAACATCGACATGCTCGTGCAATAAAACAACATGTCAAGCAACGAACCTATGAAATGATATCCATTTCGTTTCCGGCATCAACACCAACCCAGAAGTAATCATGAGCTCCGCAAAATCATTGGGCAGTATCCCAAATTCTTCATGCCTCTGAAAGTCGAAACCAGCCTTTTGCAGAGGTTCTAGTGACTCTTGTGAGTACATGTCATCACTGGCCGAAAAGATCAAAACCAACGAGGCCACCAGCAAAGTGGGAGAAAACACGCACTTGACACTGAACTTGAAATTGAACTGCCACGTCGAGCATTCTTGCGGAAAATTCCCCTCCTCGTCAGCAAATGTAATCCCCACCTGTATGATTTTCAACAAATCCACATTACATCGCATCGTTTGGTAATGGTAGTCTGAGGACGTCTTGAACGCTCCTATGGGACGCGCGATGACACCAGGAAATTCCGTGTCCTGCCACGACCAGGGACGTAAGCCGACGATGTTGTGATATGGATGCGAGACGAGAGTACGACCATTGCGATGTATGGAAATTTCTCGACGAGTTCACGGATATTCTGCATCTCAGTGTCTAGATTTGGTGCCCAGACTTCTCGTATTGAAGTCATCTCGTGCAGAGAAAAGTCCGGCGAGGCGCGCGAGGGAGCCAGCGTGCGGTAGATGGTGGTTCAAAGAGGCGAGGTTACGTTACGTAATGGGTGCCCCGCAGATCATCGAAACTGTCTACATCTCAATTACCAGCGAGCTCGTCGTAGGCTGCTCCCTGTCGTGTTCAACCTTGGGCGATTGCCTCCAATGCCACCGATCGGAGATTCATGAATGGTCCAGGCGCGTATGTCGTGCTTTTGATGCAAAGGGTCACCGCTCAAGCTTCAAGCTGCTACGTTTCTCGCGAGAACGTGGTTTAACTCGAGCTCACGGTCTAGACACACGGAAATCATTCCAACTACCGCTCCAAAAGTTCTATCATCAGTAACCGAACATGAACGCACGCGTGGAGGTGCTCCAATTCTACTTAGCCACCCAACAACTTTTTTTACTCTCCGTCCTCAGCGGCTACACATAACCGCAGTGAAAGCCCCCAGATGACAGGGAACAAATATTTGCAAGTCTACATGACCAGCCCTAACGGCAGTACTATAATTCTGGCGATGAGTCGGATCAACCGCTTTCGTCTACTTAATCTCCGCCCTACTTGCCCCTAACCAGCATGGCTGTACAAACCCCCCACTTCACCACGTTCGAGAAAGCCTTCGGAGGTGACCTCGTCACCCCTACTCACCCTGAATACGAGTCTGCGATCGCGCGATGGGCAATCAACGCACAGCGTCGAGCTAGCATCGTTGCATTTGTGAAAGATGAGGCTGATGTCGCCCTCGCTATCAAGTATGCCCAGGACCACACGCTACCGATCGCGATCCGCGGTGGTGGTCACAACTCAGGTGGGACCTCTTCCAGCGAAAATGGCCTCGTCATCGATCTTTCGAGGCACATCACGGCGGTTAGGGTTGATGAGGAAAAGAAGGTGGTACACGTTGGTGGAGGTGCGCTTTGGCGAGACGTGAATCAAGAAACGATCAAGTTTGGGATGGCAACGGTCGGTGGTACAGTCAACCATGTAAGTGTATGGTCCCCATTGATGTCCGTTATTTCACTCAAAGTTTATCATCAGACCGGAGTAGGAGGGTGCGTTCATACTATGCTCAGCCGATAAGCCGCTCTTATGAAGTCCTCCAGGTTGACTCTTGGAGGGGGTTTTGGTTGGCTCACTCCAGAGCATGGATTAGCGATCGACAACCTTGTTCAGGTGTGTACTCTGTGGCTTGCGTGATAGATACCATGTACAATCTCCTTTACTAGGCGACTGTCATTACCGCCGACGGATCGATCTTGACCGCCAGCGAAGTTGAAAATCCCGATCTCTTTTGGGGTATCAGAGGCGGAGGTTCAAACTTTGGCATCGTTACCGAGTTTGTTCTCAAACTATATCCACAACGTCGCACGGTGTTCGCAGGGGCGCTCATGTTTACACCCCAATCCCTGGAACAAATTGTCTCCGTTACGACTGAATGGTGGCCGAAAGCAGGGGAGAAAGAAGCCATGTTCCGAATAGTCACGGTCCTACCCAATGGAAATGTACGTCATGAAATGCAAAGTTCCAGCAGTACCAACCATCGTCTTTTCTAGCCCGTTGTGGTACTTTCGTTGTTCTACAACGGTTCAGAAAGCGAAGGACGCATGAATTTCAAAGCCTTCTTCGACATTAGCATGTCAATAATTAGTGCCGCCTGATGCTGTCCTGATCCCCTCTATTACAGGTCCAATTAGGGACATGACGCGTGAAATGCCCTATGAAGAATTGAATGCGCTTCAGGTGTGACATTATATGACTTCCGAAGTGTATTCAGAATTGAGAGAGCCATATTTCTTCCCAGAATCCTGTTTCTGTTCCCGGCCGTGGTCGAATCATGAAGGGCGTCGCACCTCGTGCACCTCATTATACCACCATCGCTCAAGCCCAGTCTCTCACCGCAGAAATTATCAAAATCCCCACTCCCGAGGGATTTAGGATCAGTGTTGGATTCGAGTACTTTCCCTTGCGCAAGGTCCTTAGCGTGCCACCAAGTGCGACAGCTTTCAGGCGTGACCCGGTACCTAATGCTTTGATCATGATCGTGTGGGGCAACGACCGCAAAGACAGTATCGTCAAGGCGAGAGAGCACGCTGACGCTATTGCAGAAATTTTGGTGGGTAGTCAAGCGGACATGACACAAAGTGTGGGATATGCCAACTACAGTGCGTCCGTACTTTTGATCGCGCCAGTCGCTGGTAAGGTGATAGTCATTGTACCTTTAGATCCGGAAGGGGGCGTTCTGGGTGCTGCAGAGGCTCGGGAGGAAAAATCCAAGCTGGTGTTTGCAGAGAACTATCCGAGGCTTCAGGAGATCAAGAAACGTTATGACCCAACCAACATTTTCAACAAGTGGTTTCCGATTACTCCTGCGTCGTGACCATGGTGTGAACCCAATATACAGGCGTCCTAGAAGCGTCCTATTGTATGGTTCTGTAAAGTGAGAAGCACGACGTGGATACAAGTAAGCGGACCATCATAAGCCCGCGTCCACCCCCCTCCAAATTCACGGGTTTGTAAGGGCGTCACCAGCACGGGCCCGGCCTCCTGTTATGACACATCGGGCCTCACATGCCGGAAGGTAACGGCGGTCTTGAACTTCAAGAGTTTGGTGTGACGATGTGCCAGTGGATGTGGAGTTCACCTTCTTTTTTCCCGACTCGACGACTCAAGACAATGGCCCGCATTGTGAGCTCATTCCAAACTCATTCTGATGCACTGTCAAGTAAGGATTTACAGAATGTCTGCTCAGTGCTTAATTATGCTCCATGCTAAGGCCCTATGTACAGTGCATATGGTGACCTTGTCGAAAGACAAGCTGTAAGAACGGATCTGGAACCAAGTGCCAACCAACAATATGCCCATTTTCGTGCTCGCCGCCGTATAATAAGTTAGAAGAACACAATCGACTCGCCAGACACGTAGTGAGGAATCGACTCAATCCACCATTGCACAGTGATAAACCATCCTACAACAACTTGAAGGTATCAGCGCCCCCAGCAACTGAAGTCAGCACCAACTTTGATGACCAGCCTTCTCCGAGCGAAGATGCCAAGACGAAGGACCTCAGGCCTCAATTACTGCGCCAGTGAGTCACCGGTGACCCAGCATGCGACGACCAAGACGAGATATGAAGCGATGACGATCCAGCGTGCAACACGGAATTTGAATGGATACAAGGGGAAACGCAATCTCTTTGTCAAGCCAACATTCATACAGGTACATCATGATACAGACACATAGTACATCGACCGAAAATCTAAGCAAAAACATGAAATACCCACCACACCTCCCTCAAAACCACGCCATAAAACTCGTCTCCCCAAACTCCCTCGCTAACGACCCATGGTCCAAATTAAACTCCTCCTTCCCATCCACCCTCGGGGGCGAAGGCATGAACGGGGTCGGCTGCCGCCTCGACGCATACATCACATCCAAACCCACACCCGCAGTCGCATACCGGTACGGATCCGGCATCCACGACTCTGCACCGTCCATGCTGTCAATCGAAGCAGTCCTGGACCGGCCCTGGCAGGATGATGGCGACTCCACAGGAGATGGGGAGTCCCGCGCGGTCATCTTGAGCTCTTCAGCATAACGCAAAAGGGATGGGTGCGCGTGGTCAAACGAAGCAGGAAGCCGGTCATCGGGACCTACAGGCCAAGTCCGTACACTGTGGTTCTCTCCAGATCTGGTTCGTGTACTGTGATGGTGTTTGAGACACACAAGGGCTTTGGTGGCGAGTTTCTCCACGAGTGGCTAAAAAAAAAAGATGCCATGGAGATTGAGTAAAAAAAGAGAAGGAAAGTCGACCGAAAAGTAAACCCCACCAGTATCCTCCCACTGACTGGCAAGATCTTCCCCGCATTCCCGAATAGCCTGCATATCCGATCCAGCTCCTGCGATGCATTCGGTGCAAACGGGGTCAACGGGGCTCGGAAAACAAAAAGCGATAGTGTGACCTAAAACGCCAATGAGTTACTTTAATCCTCTGTGAATACAGACCCAGGCTTACAGCAGCAGAATATGCATTAAACCAAAAATACAAGAACCTCGTGCTCAGCTGGGGCTCGTGATCAAAAAGGGTCTCAATCGTCGATATCAAGGACGCCGCCTCAAGATACGTGGCCAGAACGGATGGAGCGTACTTGTGGTGCAAGTTGAACGGCTCAGGACCGCTCATGGCTTCCGCAAAGAAACGTCGATGTAACTGCAGGAGGGCTGTTTCGAAAATCGAGTCCCGTTAGCCCAAAGTCCTGCTACCAAAAAGAGAAAATGACATACCAATATTGCGGCTGGACGATACCAATGCCCTTTGCATGACCAACAACCCTGGCCTCGCATCGGATAGGTGCTCATCAAGCAGGGAAGGCATTCTGAAATCCCGCACGATTTTATCGGTCTCCAAGAATTTGATGTAGCTTGGAGGATTCACCACGACGATGGCATCAAGCACGGGGGTAAGACACTGGATGAAGAAGGCATTTTTCCACTCATGGTCTGCGAGGATGCGGTTTCAACTGGATGCGGACGATCAGGGGATGGGATGCACTGACATATGACCTCTTCTTTTGCCACATCGCCGTAAAAAGAGGGTGTTTTCGTGTCGACATGTGATAAGCATATTGAAGGTGGGCGACCAAGGGACAAACTCTTGGAACATGGAGTAGTTAGAATTATCATATCCCATAAACGATCGAAGACATACCATTCTACAGTCAAGATTCAACAATTCCCAAAAAATGGCCCGTCGTTTCTCGTATTCTTCCGGTATCCCCTTCAACCGAGGGCTATCACGATCTTCAAAGTTGTCAATCTAAAGCAAAGGATTAAGCGAGCGCAGTCACGTACGAAGTCCAAGCTATGTGCAACCGAAATGAGAATCAGCAAGATTAAAGCATATGATGAAGGAATCGCTCCCACCCCCTGAGCAAGCTTCGCGACAAACCCCATTAAATTCCAAGCATATCCGACCGACTTTTTATTATCCGAAAAGATAAGATGCCACCAAATCATAAAAAACTAACCCCCAATACCCACACGTCAGGGGCAATTAACACTTGTAACTGTTAATAAATAGACACCTACCAAAGCATGCAACAAATCGAAATCCGGTTCCTCCATCAATGGAATCTCGGATAAAGCCGCCCGCGCTAAGTGATGATAGGCTTCCCCATGCAACGATCCAAGCGGCCTGGTCAGGTCGACAGTGAACCCAATAGAAAGCAGCATCGACAACAGCCCAAGGCGGCGCGGACTCAGTTCCTCGATAACCGTACTATAACAATGATGCAACAAGTTCTGCAAAAACGTCTCAGACGCGTCCAAATGGTACCTAACAACATTTTGTTCAGAAAAAATTCGAGATATATGCAGTGCCGATAGCAACTTACTGCCATAGCGCGTTCTTCTGAGCCTGCTCACAAATCGCTTCGGCCTCACGGCGGGGAGGCAGTGCGTCTCGTATACGCTTCCGGGTGCGCAGGTCAATGGACCACGGGAAGGGGAAAGCGGCGCTCAGTTGTAAAACGTCCGATGGAACTTCCGGTGGAGCCGGGTATATCACTGGAACGGTAGGTGGATATGGGTTACCTATATGACTGGATGACGATGGCGATTTTACGAGAGGTAAGGGGTCGTCAGCGGGTCTCCCGGACGGACCGGTAACCGAACCTGGGGCGGCATCGCGTTTCGGCGTCTGTGGAGGTGGGTGAGAATGAGGATTGTCCAGCTGATGATGAGACCGTTGCGTGCAGCCAATGCCATATAATTCCTGCGAAATTTTGACGAGCAATTTCTCAGGGGAGAGTAAAGGATGATGCCCGTCCGACAAAGCTAAAGCCTCCTCAAGCTCCCGGACGCGATCCGTGAGCTGTGTGATCTTTTCATGAAGCTGCTCGGTGTTCGCTAAAATAAACCTGGAAATATTCATCAAGTTAATAATTGCGGCGCCGTTGACGGGATATGAAAAGAGGCGCATTAGTCAACTTACCGACTTCCTCGCCCCGCCGTCAATGCACCTGAACACATATCAGTAACAGAAAACGAGGCGTAAGACAACATCCAAGACTGACCCTCCGGACAGAGACTTCCACATCCTCTCTTGACGCACGACTAGAGATAAACATAAGTCCCTGATATACCGGCATATATCCGCAAGTAAACACCAACCTGGCAGGGAAATATACGATCACACTGTCCCATTCCATTATCACCCATTCAGAGTACAATCTACGAAAACACAGACCTTCAACTTCAACCTAAGAAAACAGCCAATGAAATTAACCTCGGAGTCAACTTTACAAGAAAGACGGGGGCGTCCAAACCGACCTCCTGCACTCCTTGCAGCTCAATCGACGGCTCTTCTCCTGAACCCGCGTCCTAGGTATCGCAGGATCCACATCCTGTCGTCCGTTCTTGACTTTGCCTGCATCGACGAGAAGCGATATGCCCCTGCCGACATCATCATTATAGCCGGAGTCGGCAATGCCGGGACCGGTCCGCAGACGTTTCGGAAAACGTATGTCGTCCTCGTCCTCATCGCGGGGGCGCTGGTGCTGGTTATTGTCGGCAGCGTTCCCAGACAGCATTATGAGAGAAAGGAGGACGGAGGAAAAGAAGTAAGAGGCGGGAGCCAAGTTACTACCCAACAGTCAAAGTCTGGGCTTTCATTGCTTGCGACTCTGAATCCCACGCCCAGCCCTACATCAAAGGCTCCTTCAAGCGATCGTTCTCACAGTCATAGGCTTGCGACACATTCGGAACATTGAATGCGAACGAAACGGAGATCGTGACAGCACTGACAGGACAAACTTACGAAAGTCAAAAACAAAAAAAAAAGCTGGGGCTACAATATAGATCTACAGGTACTACAATGTTTATATATACAACAAAAAAAGACAAGATCAAGCACCAAGTTCATCCTAGAAAAACGACATCCAACTCTGCTCGCTCTGCGAATTTAACGCCCCAAGCTCAAAATTAATCGTATCCACAACCGCCATCTTCGACGTCGGCGACAGCGGCATCGAGCTGCCCAACGCCATTCCCGAACTCGCCGTCCTCAAGGCAGGTCCACCCCCAGGCAACACACCCACACTCATCGTCAAACTTGAATACAAATCCGGCAACACCGGCGTCATCTGCTGCGACACTACCGGAGGGGGACTCCAGAAATGAGATGGCGGGCAATTCGTCTTCACATTTACCGAACAGCTGCACGGCTTCCGGTGCGGGTACAGCGCACGTGCACGCTGATGTACCTCCGCGATGCACTGCGACAGGCTCCTGTGCGTCAAGGCAAAGGGATCCGCCGGTTGGGCCGGCGGCGTAGGCGAGGTATACGTCCGCTGACCATTGGCACCATGTGCTGACGAGGACGACCCACTTTCGACCTCGTGAGCAGCCTCACCCACAACGTGCTGCAGCATAAGCTGTACCTCCTGTCCCTCAGACCACCGGTTATAGATGTCGTTTGCCTTGTTCACCATCGTCTCAAGAATCGGCTAAACGGAGCGAAAAGAAAGGAGTACTCAGGGTCTCAAGGTCGAAACACTGATTGTAGAATGACACCTACGATCACTTGATTGGCACGAGTACACGTGTCCTTTGCGAGCTTGAAAAGCATCCGTGCCCTCTCCAGTTCCTGGAGAGCCGCGGGCGAAAGACACGTAAACGGTGCCCTCGAAACCAACAAACAAAGGGCCACCTGGGAAAGAAATAAAAAAATCCTCAGTCAACTCTCCCAAACTCCACGACCCTGACGGGGACTCGGCGAAGAAGACACTCACAGCGGCCGAGAACGCATTCGACCAGTACCCCAATATCCGGGCCGTAAGCTGTGGCTCACGTTGGTACAGATCTTGTACTGTAGCGATCATTCGCGAAGCGCTCAGGAACACGGCGACGACCGATGGAGCATACTTGTGCCGACGGTTAAAAGCTTCCTCTGGTCCGCTCAGAGCGCGGGTGAAGAAAGAGCGGTGGAGCTGGAGCAACACTGGGGACACGCACACCATCGATAAGAAGAAGCGACGATGGGAAAGCAACGTAACGCACCAGCTTCCAATGCGATTGATAATGATGCCTTTTGCATCAATAAAGATCGCGTATGCGGTGCACCGTTACGTAAAGGCGGAGGAGACGAGAAATCTCTAATTTTGTTATCCAGATCAATCACGACACTGTACTCCAAGGATGGCTGTGAGATGACATCCAGCACTGGCGCAAGGCACTCGGTGTAACATGTGTGTTTCCATTCCTGATCTAAGCAGAAAACCGGAGAGGTGTTAGGGTTATTCCGGTAATAGGGTCTGAACCTACAGTAATGCAAGCTTTCTGATGGATCGCATCCATGATCAGGAATATATGAGGGGCGCGGGCAGTCCATATATCGGATAGAAAGCGAAGGAGGACGTCCGAGGGAAAGGGACTTCATAAAATTAATGAAAATAACTCCTGTCAGACGACGGAAACCACAACAGTCATGGGAAAAGAAAGCCGGACTGACCAATCGCGCATCGAGGTAAAGAAGTTCCCAGAACAAGGACCTGCGTTTTTCCACCTCTTCTGGGATTATCTTTGCGTTACCCCCATTCCGATCTGACATACGATGTCTGTCAGTGATCGCCATCTGAAACAACGGGAAATAACGTACGTAGCCCGATCTATGAACGAAACAGGTCATGAGTTCAAGCACACGGGAAAGGATAAAAGATAAAAAATAACGAAAAGACCCCGAAAACTCACACTCTGTGCCAGCTTCGCCGTAAGGCCCATCAACCCCCACGCATACCCCGCTGCCTTCTTCTTATCCGAAAATACCAACAAATACCAGATCTCGTAGAACAGCGCGGTGATCGTCTCGACATTCGTCTCTTCCATCACCGGAATCTCGCACAGCGCCGCACGCGCGAATTGGTGATACCGCTCGGCGTCAGGCGAATCAGGTGCGCGCCGTTTGAGGTCGACGAGACACCCGACTGCGAGGATCATAAACAACAGGGCCAGGCGGCGCGGAGAGAGGTCTTCAGTTGGGGATGTGTAGCAGTGATGCGCAAGGTTGGGGAAGAAGGTTTCGCTGGGGTGGGGGTTGTATCTATCACATAGAGGTTGGGGCCTGTGAAAAGTTGGGATGGAAGACACTCACTGCCATAGGGCGTTCTCGAGGGCCTGCTGCCAGAGGTGATGGGCCTCAGCACGATCGGGGAGGTTACCACGTATGTACTCGCGTAGCTTGAGGTTCGGATCGGGGGATACATTGTCCGGCAATGGGTAACTCTTGCTTAACCGCAACACCTCTTCAAACATCTCCTCGCAGCTCTCGTTTCGTGTCTTTGTATTTCCGAGAAAGCTCCGTATCAGCGATACATTTGGGAAGAGATAAGATCGGTGCCTACCGCGATGGCTGTGATCTGGCCTTTCTCCTCGGGATTGCTGCGATCCACCTCCACGGGCCCGGGGTGGTTCCCGGAATGAGGAGAACTTGAAGTGCTTTCAGTCCCGACCTGCGTCCCTCCATAAAGACCCATTGTACTTTTCACAGAGAGCAAGTCTGGACTGAGGAGGGGGTGCGGGTCTGGTGAGGATCGGCATTGCAGAATTTGGAGAGCGTCCTCGAGTTGTCGTATCCGATCGCTCATTTCATGAACCTTGTCATGGAGCTGTTCGGTGTTGGCGAGGATGAATCGAGTTCCCTTGCCTGATACCAATGCACCTGGAGGTTGGTTCAACGCAAGCAGCAAGTAGAGCAAGAGTAGCGAGCACACCCTCTGGACATATTTCTGCACACCCCCGCTTCTACTCAAGAGAAAGTAAAAGAATTTGAGATGAGAAGGATTAGGGTCGACTCACTCTGCAGGATGCACAAGGAAAGTTACGGTCGCACTGAGTACAAGTAGGCGGTAAAAACGTGTCTGTCGGAGGTCAAACGCGCGGACTAACCTTGAGCTTCAACCTGACAATGAGCGATAGGTTTTAGCTTCAGCGGGGCCCTGATCGTACGGCTTTTGACTCACCGCCTGCATTCACAACAAGATAAAGGTGGCTATCGAAGGTGCTTTTACTAGGCAGCAGCCGTGATAAAGACCGGAACGAACGCACCTTCTTCCCCCCTGGCTTTTTCATGACGTCCCCCTCTGTGATGAAGATATGGTCCACATGGGGTGTCGGTTGCGATGGCTGGGTGTAGTGGGGAGGGTCGAGAGCCTTACGGGGCCGTTTGAAGGGACGGGAGTCGGCATTTTCAAGGGCCACCGGGGGCGGCATTGGGGATGCGAGGAATTCGGAAAGAGCTGAAGGTGGCAGGCAGGCCCCCTTATGATGATGGTCGAGGGCGGAAATCAGGGAGCCTGATGATATACTTCCGTTCGCTGATTGGTGGGAAATTTAAATTATCTGATTTGGCAATATCTCTGAGCACATGAACATCCTGCTCGACGACCATGATCAGTCCCGGGTTAATCCAACATGCCATAGCCGTAGGTTACTCGCACTCTAGGAGGTCGAACACATACTACTCTATTATTACATAATTCTCTAGGGTCATACCGGTACAATATTTTTTGTTTCCTCAAATGGGTGATGTCCGATTTTTCGGTACATCCCTCATATAGACCATCTGTCACCGCTAATACATTTGACTGGCCGCCCCCAATCAACATTGTACCTCGTGTGGCAATTGAATCGTGGGAGATTCGTATGTTGAATTACTGACTGAGTTGCAGCAACACTTTGATAAGTTCCAGACCTGATTTTATTGATCCTGGTGCCGTTCGAAAGCCTATGATCTCCTCTCAAGGATGGTACCCGGGATCATATGCAAATATGACGAATGAGAAGTGCTAGAGACGAAATCTTGAGGTGTTCGACCGGTGAACTTGCAACAGTCATTACCATCGGCCTAGGCATCAGATAAAAATCTTCATCAACTGGGTGATATATCTGTGCCTTGGAGAAATTAATTTCCCGTTGATTTGGACTTGATATGCTTGAAGAATTCACATTTTGAGTACTCGATCCGGATGAAAGCACCATCTCTGAGCATGTTTCTAGTTGTAGAATGACCACACAGCATTCTTTAGATATACAGACACAAAGGCTGTATGAGAATGCCTGATCTGTGTGGTGCTTTAATCGGTGCATCATTAATTAGGTAAGCAGTCAATTCGGACTGACCGGTTTCCAAGTTGGAACCATGTCGTTCGCTACTCCTCCCTCAGTCTTCACTCTCACCTCTGCCCTCTCTCTCACCGGCGTCCTTCTAGTCTTCTTTATTGCATATGCTGGCTCAAAAATATTTCTTCCTAAGACTTCAAGATGGCAGGATAGATACATTTTTATCTGGCTGGTATACCAGCCCCCGTTCTCTGCCCCACCAAAACTAACAATCGTGTTATCTAGGCATTTGACGTTCTCATTCACTTCTCGTTTGAAGGGTCCTTCCTCTACCTCTCTACATTTGGACGCCAAGTCAACACCAGCACCGGCCCCTTGGCTGAAATGTGTGCGTACCCTCTCTTTCTATACTACACACAACAAAATATTGACTTTCCGGATCTTCAAAAATGCAGGGCGCGAATACGCCGCGGCAGACTTCCGTTGGGGTGTCTCCGACCCGGGGGTCGTCTCGCTAGAGCTTCTCACCGTTTTCGGTGCCGGTCCACTAGGCTGTTACATTTTGGCACAGCTCGCGAAGCAGGACCCCGCCAGACATTATTGGATTGTGGTGCTGAGTACTGCTGAGCTTTACGGAGGGTGCGTTGAACCATTCTCTGGTTGAGTTTTCATTTTCATGGCTTGTAGATGGATGACCTTCTGTCCCGAATGGTTAACTGGCAGCCCGAACCTTGACACCTCCAACCCACTCTATCTATGGGTCTACCTCTTTGTAAGTTACCACCCCATTTTCGGTCTGGATGCAAAATCATATGGTTCCTTCTCATCAGTTTATGAACGTGATGTGCGTCATTCTTTTACGACGTCCCCCGCTCTCCCAATTCTGAAATGTACCATCATAGCTGGGTTGTTGTCCCACTTCTCCTCATGGTCGACTCATATACCTACATCGCGGGTTCATTGCGTGCTGCCGCCAAGGGTACGGTGAAATCCAAATTGAGCTAGTGTGATTCGTAAGGGAAGAGTGCCAGCGGCCACGATATCCCACTCAATTTGTTCATCCCACTTGGAATACGTGGTGACATCGAGCTTTGTATATATTTAATGATGACTGTAGAGATGATATCTCCCAATATACGGTACTTGGCCCTCCCTCCTGCAGACATTATTTCACACTTCCGGATGCCGACGGATAGTTCTCTGACGTGGTTTTCTTATTCATGTTTTCGAGTCCAATCTGCTCGAGGCAGTTGAACGTCCGTCGGTCCCAATCATCTGCCAGACGATCCTATCCTATACTATTCATGACTGTCGCCTCCTGTTCTTGTAGAGGACTTGTGAGTGAGACCCCATTCATCCAACCCTCTACATGTGAGTGCACGACACGGTCAGTCCGCGTCTCCCGCTCATCCAGTCCCCTACAGCGTTAGCCTCAGTTCAAATTGCTGGAGGGACAAGGTTACCGACCATCCACGATGAGGCTTCAAGATTCCCCCTCAGATATCCTGATCGAAATCACGGTGCGGCTCCGCCTTCAGGACGTTTTTGCTTTCTTGTCGGTAAGGCTGCATTCCCGATATCTGTCCATCAACGACCGTCCCCTAATTTGGTCTTCTCATCAGACATGCTCCTCTTACAGGAAACTTCGGGATTCGAAGTACCTTTGGGTATCTGTCTTAGAGCAAACACAGAAGCATCGCAACCTCGTATGCCCAGTGGGAACCGACATGTCCAAGCTTGACATCGAGGATCTGCAACGTATCGCCAGCCGCACTTATCGTCTGGAGAAAAACTGGAGTCGGGACAGACCAAGGATATCGGAGGCGATAAAAGTGGTGCCCTGTCTGCCAGGGTTAGGTATCAGACCCGGACCTCATGAAGCAAATTTCGAGATACTCGCCACGATCCCCGAGACGTCCCTCGTTGTCCTCGATGGCGAGAGCAGAGGACAGATGGATCATATCATCCTTTGTGATACCGACGGCTTCGTACCTACCTCGAGTATTCACGTAGGGACGATCCATCGACATGCTCACTTTGATGAACCCGATCGTCACCTGATTGCTGTCGTTGCGCCCAGTGCCCCCGATAGTCCTGAGTACGTGGCATGTTAGTTTTCCATCGCTAACACCGCAAACGAACACTTACGGTCCAACAGAACATATCTACGAGTCCTCTCAATTGACTACGCTCCCAACACAATACCTGTCATCAAGCAAGTTTTCCATCGCTTTCTTAACGATAACATGCCATGTCGAGCTTTGTTTATCTATCAAAATATCGTTGGAATACCGCCCGCATTGAATGACGAGTCGCCCCTGCCAATCCAGATCGTGAACTTCGAAAAAAATATTACTACCCGCATTTCGGAGGTTTGGATTCCCCGGTTACTCGCAAGTATTTCCAGGCCCTCTTTCCAAATCAACAAGCGCCTGACGGTGGACCTGTCTAGGTCACAAACTACCTGTTCTGCGAGTCTGTCATCAATACCGGACCCTGCATGATCGCCGCGCAGAAGGGGTATTTTACCATCTACCGTTGTTCGCTTGATGCTCTTCCCTGTGGCCAAGCTACGGGATGGGAAGACGGAGCGTTTGTGGACGGCAACCCCTTCACACGAGAATTTTCAGCTTTCATTCCAACCCAGTCCTTTGAATATGAAATAGATAGAAGGATGGTGGATGCACACTTGTCTCCCCAGGGCCTTCATCTCATATTCATCACACACGTAGGCGACGAAATCAAGAAGTTCGAGCCATATACGCATATAGTATTTGTGCCGAATGCTTTGCTCCATCCACCAACGCCGCAGGCTAGGAGTCCCATAATACTAGAAAAATTGCTTGACGGAAAGATCTATTCAAACGATTACTCTGCCCACCTTTTCGCCTCAACACAATCAGGAAACTACAAAGCCGTGATCACCGTCGACGATTTTACAGAGGATCTCTCCTCTCCAGCCCTCTACCTTCTAAAGTTTGATGGCGATTTGGAGAGTCCAAGCGTGCAGGCCCGACGGCTGGAACTGCTTTCCTGCATTGATCTCCTCAAGATCTATGCAATCGCGATCGACGATAGGCGAGGCGTGATATACCTCTCTCATGAAACGGGCTGCCTATTCACCATCCCATATGTCTAACATTAACGACTAAACTAGTGCCAGCATCGCATCCGTCGGGAGCTCAAGCACCCAATGATATTTACACTGTCCTTGGACTGAACGTTGTGCCCTAGGAAACTATACCAAGGCTATACTCACAGTACTACATCCCAGTGGACAATACATACGTCTATTGTTGCATCGCTCAGGCTTTTTTTCAACCTATGATAGGATAGAGGGACGTGTGGCCTCCTGAATAGTCTCGTCGAATGCTTCCGCGGGAGTGTGACCGTTTTGCGGAGGATCAGTGTTGCACGAAGGAGGGAGCCTCTAAAAGAGAAGGCATCGAGAGAAAACCCAATTGTGGTGATGTGACAACTCACGGACAGCTCTCGTCGACTACGGAACGTGAAGATGAGCTATATTATGCACCATCGCAGGTAACATCTTGGAGTGCTTACTGGGCAGGAGATGGGTTTCAATGTCTGGGAAGACGGGGCCTGCACTGTAGAGTGGGAGCCGTCGATGTTCTGCGTGCTGGGACATTGGAGGCTGCTGCTGGTGGTCGATGATTGGTGCCAAAGGGAGTGGAGACGTGGGGGTTGTTGGTGGTGGTGGTAGTCGATCACGCGGTCGAGTCGCGGTGAAGTAGAGTTG
>Ga0307516_10004238_pt1 | contig 17856 bp, 21 predicted proteins | sample 19_EM_MG_FD_203310 | JGI IMG/M metagenome (GOLD analysis project Ga0307516, IMG submission 203310) | Populus trichocarpa ectomycorrhiza microbial communities from riparian zone in the Pacific Northwest, United States - 19_EM | ecosystem: Host-associated > Plants > Roots > Unclassified | place... | reverse complement strand
AACTCTAGTCTTATTCTCTTAGGCTCTAGCTTCCCCCCTCTTGCCCTCCACTTGATTGTGTAGCAGTGGCTCTAGGACAAGGGTTGTGACAAGTCTGACTGAGTATGGCTCCGGTGTCAGATACATCATGAGTACTAAGCAACGGCGTCATGGACGTCGAGAGTATGGGTCTTCGTTTTATGATTAGAAGGGCTCAACCAGCTAGTATAGAGTACTAGCATTATTATGTCTTTACTTTCAAATATACTTAGGATTCCCACTTGACTGTGGTGATATCTAAAGTCAATATAAACTGGCGCTTTCCTCCACCATTCTCTCTCTCTCTAAGCTTATCTATGTGTGAGCCCACAATGCTTGATTCTCGGCATAGTCTTTGGATTATGCTTTGAGAAGATAGTTAAGTGGTTGCCCTAACAATATGGTCAACACAATCTCAGATGAATGTTTTGTCAACACTCAACAGAGATATGATGATATCTCAATCATTTCTTCACCAATCTGGGTCATCTAGGGGTCGTTCTGATAGCAGAGAAGGTGTAGAAGATGATAGAACCAGTCTTGGATGGTTCCAAACTGGCTTGAGTCGGTCTCAGTCCGAACTGGTTACAAACTGCAAACTGGACTGCAAAAGACTGGTTTTACAGTTTTTTGCAGTTCCAGTCCGGTTTTTTGACTATTTGGACTTGTTTAGAACTGGTTCAGGTCCGACTTGCCTAATTTGGAAGGCAGAAACCGGACTTAGTCGGACTTTAAAACACTAATACCACCTTTTCGTTTGTCTTCATTGTCGTCCATCACCCCGTGTCGCTTATTTCAACACGGATAACCGAGCAGCGAGGGGATCCCTAGAGGCTAGAGCAGTACCATCTTTATTGCCGTCAGTGTGACAACAGTGAGGGTGGTGGTGAGAAGAGAGAGATGGCGACGGAGATCTTTGTGCGCGTCACGTGATCACGTGCTTAATTAGCTAATTATTTTTCAAACTCAGTATCCGCTATTCGGTATTCCCCACCAACATGAATAGCGAGCCACAAATCCACAAATCAGTCACATTAATATCAAAAAAATTTCCAGAAGAAAGCGGTGGTCCGACCTTCTTCCAAGCTGGAGTTGAAACGGGCGAGTCGTTCATAGACGAGGTGCCCGCGTACCAGCTCCCGGACGATACGTGGTCTGGTTAAATTGCCCTGGGTGGGCAAAGTTGCGGCAGTTACGATTTGGTCGTACTCCCAGGTGTCCCAGAGGTGGAGGCCAGCCGCGCTGCAGAACCGGATCGTGTGGATCAACTTTATCGATTGAATTTACGATTCCTTCGCTTGATCTGTGTCCATTCGATATCAGGAAATTTCTACCGTGGTTTGCCCATCGATCCTGAGAGCCAACTTCGCCGATTGAAAGATGGTGATATCCTACCTCTCGTCTTGGCTCGCAGCACGAGCCAGAATCAATGCCAGCCTACCGATCCCGTCTCCGAATAAAGGTAGAGGAGATGGCGAAGCGTCAGAAGATGTGATTGCGGAATTGAAGTGAAAACTGTCTGAAATGCAATCAAACTCCGGGTCACCTGAGGTTGCATGCATATTCTGCTTGGAAACCACAGTTTCGACTGTACGTGTGAGGGGGCGATGAATATCCGATTATGCGGACCTCAGGCCTCATCGGTCATCACCCGCTTTCGCCATTCCCATTTTCACCGACTGGCCTTGAATGCCATCACCTTGCAATCATTGGTGTCATTATTCGTCACCAAACTATTGGACTCGGACTTTGTTGAGGCTTACCCTGTCACCCCATGGCTCGGCATCATGGCGAACACACCTGCTCTCCAACATCGGACGATCTTTCCGGATACAGTCACCCCTCCCGATGCTCTCTCCCTCGTCTATCCTGACAATCTGGGAGAGACTTGCGATTGCAGCGTTGTTCGCTTGACTTGGTAATCATTTGTACTCTGCCGTTCCAGGATCTGATAAGAGAGCCCTTTCCTCTTCTTAGAGCGTACTCCCTGAGAAAGATCACCCTATCGTGTGCTCTTGGTTCAATACAGAAGAAGCCTGTTCACATTTACGTCTTAGCCCTACCGCGAGGAAAATAGCCTTAAACGCACCTACAAAGCGTGGCCATCGCTCGGCTTCCCAGAGAAAGACGATTCGACATTTCGTATGAGCCTTCTTGCATTGCGAAGGAGGCAAGCCTCGAACTCGTTGTCGCTCTTCCTCTCTCTCTTCCCAGTCTTTTTCTCCATCCTTCCTTCGACAAAAACCGGCGTTATAAACGTCATTGCCAATAAGCAGAACCTGAGAGAACCGTTTCTGACGCTGATTCGGGGCTATCTTCTCTTCACCACCCTGCCTCCGAGCTTCAAATTGCTTCGTCGTACGGGGATGCATCACAGTCGCCTAACCATGGAATCCTTTCCCCAGAACTGAAAATGATCAATGTCTCGGTCGAGCAGCAGTATCAAAGGTCCTTGCACGTTGTCGGTGCGTACCTTGCATGGCGCGCAGAACAAGGTTTTCGTGTAAAGTTCGACTGGAGCTGCTAAATAAGGATGACACTGATTGAGGCTCGTTTGAGGGTTATTGATAACTCGCGATGAGAAGCCGGAAGCTGGAGGTCAGATAACGAGGACCGACATTTATGATTTGCATTTCACATGTAACGAGCCTAAAAATCCAATAAACAACGAGGACGAAACAGGGACCATACAGATAAGAAGATAAAGGGAAAGCACAAACGAGACGACGTAGGAAGATAAAAAATCCATCCACTTCGCTTACATACAGTAATTTGATGACCGAACCAACAAACAAGAACAGCCATCGGGTTGTGTTTACGGCACATAGGAGGGTTCCAAAGAATCAGACCCACTGCGCCTTGTCCCATCCAGGATCTTGCAAAAAGGCACACAACACCTTGCTTCCAGTCTAGCGTATACGTGACAATTCTTCAGCAGACTGACATCGAACGAGAGGAGCAAAAACAGACCTGAAGAAGGGGGTGACCAGCAACGATGCTTAAAAAGCGCTCCAACCCCTCTCTTCGGCTCTCGATGACCTCATCCGAAAAGCGGTTGGTGAACACTTTGCCTGGGAGGGGTGGGATGTTGACACGAGTCGATTCATGTTCAAGGATGTCGCGAAAAGCCTCAAAGTCAGAGTAACGGCGACGGACAAGGGAGTGCCGAAGTTTGAAGGCGGGGATGTTGGTCTAATTGGGGTATCGATTCGTTACTTGAGTGAAGAGAATGAGGATGAAGGGGGAAACGCAGCACCTTGCAGACTATTTCATAGTCTGTGTACATTTTCCTCCCGAAACCTAGAGAAGTAGAAAGCAGGAAACCCTTCAGTATCACCGCCCTTCTTTCCTTCAGAGGCTGTTATGATTCGAGCCCACCATGCGTCTGCGGGTTCCTCACTTCGATTTCAAGAAAGCTCTCGGGGATGCTGTACATTTCCTCAATCTGTAATGGTCCTGTTCGCGTTGAAGGTACAAGGAAATGTGGATGCTTGGGTGCGAAACTCACCGTCTGTTCACGTCCTGTGGTATACGCATCGTCGAAAGCGCTGCTCCGAGCGAAGGGAGAGACGGTGGTGGTCATAGCGGGATCGTGGTTAATCAGCGAGTGGGCAGTTGACTCCAGTCACAATTGTGATGGTAGTGTGACTGATGCCATATGTCCGACTGGCTCGGCTTAAACTTAAGCATTCCGGCGGCAGGATAGGATAGCAGAGTTTCGATTACATACCAATAGAGCGTACGTCGATACGATCAATTCGAAAGGAACAGAAAAAAATTGTTCACTCGTCAGCAACCTTGATGACGGCCTTTCCCTTATTCAACCCTTTCTGCACCGCCAACAATACTTCACCGACCTTCTCCAACCCATCCGTGACGTCTTCCCTATGCTTCAGCTCATTTTTAGCAAGCTTTGAGGGGACGATCTTATAAAACTCCTCCTCATACGTGCTCTGGAGATGAAAAACGATGAACCCGGTCATAATGAGAGACTTCGTAAGAACGCAGCTGATGTTCTATACCGAATCAGTGAGAGGTTGCTCGTATCAGACAGGCAGTCGCGACTAACCTCAATAGGCTTCGCAGGTTTGTTATACCCTCCAAGGGCGTCAGCATAGTCATGTGGAACAAAATAGAAGACGGAGCACCAGAGATCATCCCGCATTCCTGGATTCCCGTGATAAGAATGGGCTGTTTGAGACTGAGACTATAAGAGAAAGACTCACAATGAATCGGGCACGTTCGTTCGCATACTTGAGCGCTAAATCCAACGTCTCACCGCCGACATTGTCCCAATATCTGTAGCCTCGCTCGGTTCAGCTACCACGATCGAAAAGAAAAGAAAGGGATGACTGACACGTTAATGGGACCCTCCTTCTCCAAGACCTTCTCAGTGCTCGACGTTTTATAATTGAAGGTAACGTCGGCGCCGCACTCTGTCATGAATTTGATTTTATCCTCAGAACCAGCAGAGCTTATGACCTTGACGCCGTCTTGTTTGGCGAATTGAATAACCATCCTTTGTGTGCCAAGGATGACGTCAAAATCTTGCTGATGTCAATAACTTAGGGAGATGACGTACGATCCCACAGGTCCTGTCGAGATAAGTCAGACGCTGATATGCTCAGTGCTGTACCAGTGCGCACCTCCCCCTGCAGTGACAAAAGCAGTCTCTCCCTGTCAACAATGGGAAACCGATGTCCAACATGCTCAACAACGTCATCTCACCTTTTTAGCTCGGGAATATGCCCTCCACCCCATGAAGGCCGTCTTCCCTACACCGCGTTCAACCCAAAACATTAACCAAGAGACTTTGGCTTGCTTACCTGGCATCCCTGCAGCGCCGAGATAGACCGACCATGGCAACACCTCCCTATTCTCAAGAATCCTTGTCCCGCCAAGCTTGTCAAGGATAAAGTACTCTTTGAACGCTGTACGCTCGCCGTCAGAAACGAAACCAGATGACAGACAGTGATCCAAATGAACTTACGGAATTGAGGCCCATAAATATGATCCCCCTTTTTGACACTGGGGTTGTCAGTTCGGATCACCACGCCAACACCAAATCCATCTAACCTAGAGGTTGAAGACCATCCTCATTGCACGCAAGATACGGCTCGCGGACGAGAGATTGGACTCACGGCTTTCCAAGCTCGAATGCGGGCTAATATTTGGAGGTTTAGACATGTGTGACGTTACAAGGGAAATGCCCACTCACAGTGTACGACTTGATCTCGGGATCCCTCATCCTTCCCCTCATATATGGGTCAATGGACAGCACGAGGGTCTTGATGAGGAACCCGCCCTTAGGGACTTTGTCGAGGTCGATCGTTTCACGATTATCATAGACGACGGTCTTTCCCGGTTCCGGATATTCTGATGGTTTGTGTATGTTCAAAGCCGACAGTAAGTATAAACGTTTCGACGAACGGTGCTAACCTTCCGGAATTTCGTTGAACACGACTTGAGCGTTTTTGATAGGTGCCATTTGATGATGCAATCGAGACATGCGCCTTTTTATATGGCCGTCGTGCGTTGAGGTTTCAAGTTAGTAAGGGAACGTCATTTGTCCATGCACATCGAACTGCATGGACATTTGGACGACGATGTGCATCGAAAAATTCACTCTATCAGTTGATGCCGCTACAAGACACAGATGATTGTGCTATCAATGCCATCTGAGTCGGTATGCTGTGAATACTTGAAGAAGATTCTGAAGAACGCAATAAAAAGTAGAGAATTTACCGCACCTTCGGCTACTTTTCCCTGGTGATCCCGTATATCGCTATGGTCATCAGGTTCCATCTGAATGGTGTCTAGCGTTCAGAGACTCGGGTTTCCTCGACCTGCTGGCGATTGTACAATGTGGGTGAGATTTGCCACCAAACATTGGGCACCGCCACCGGCGAACTTGCCGCTGACTCCCGGAGTCCGCACGCCGACTTTTTGGGTGAAGTCGAGTCTCTCAGTTAAACCGCGGTCGTACATCATTTTCCTCTGGGCATCGGGGACGAAAAGGACGGATAACAACCAAGCCATCTTCTCAAGATACTTCTGGCAAAGGTCAAGTTCAACTTACAGCCAGGCCGACCCCACTACCTACGGTTACGGCACATGGACAATGAGTACGACGTCGACCTGCCACTACTACCACCACCACCACAGGCACGGGGCAGAGCACTAACGCATTATGCAAAGACGAAGAATCCGCCACAGTGCCCAGGAACGATATCCTTGGGATTCCACCACCTCACATGCAACGCGGGCTGTAGCACGTCACGGCAAAAAGAGCAGCAACGCTTCAAAAAGACCATTTACGGGCAGGAGCGCGACAGTGGATGGCACCCACACCAACGGTCACAGTCCCTACCCGATGGGCTGGGCCTCCGTGGCTAGAAGGACTGCCTACGAAATTGTCAGGAAGAGAATCGTGGTTCCAACCGCCTGCGAGGACGCAAGAGTCACGTCGTTCACAGATCATGGATTCGGGGCCTGGGGGTGGGGACACGTCTACTTATGCACATGCGCTGAGTAGTAAGTACGAAATGTTATGTGTATCGGTCTTGTAGTTGTCCGAAGAATGACGCGTAAGAAAATTCATCGCACGGATATCCAACTGCACAAAAGACAGTCACCAAAATATGATCCGAGCCTAACTAAACCCCACTGGCACGTAGCGAAGAAAGCGGAAGTCCGTTGCATGGGGGAGGAACGTACAACGATCAACTTCGTTGCTTCGATAGGTCGGTGCATGGGGAGCTGCGGCCAACGCCGCGAAAATAGCCTTGACTATAAGTGGGAATTCGAACTGTAGGAGTGCTAGTAAGTAGGATCCGGCTGACTGTGTTCCGGACCCCGTGGCGACGGGCAAAGTTGATATTGTGTAGTTAGTTTTCCGGCGAGACACTATCGCGAAGCCCAAGGAGTGGCGGTGGCGATGAATTTTTGGATCTTTCGAGCAGTGCATGGTAGCAGTGATCTCTGACTCATCAAATATCGATTGATAGTAAGATTTGAGTAAGATTCGTTCCATTTCCTAGCTATCGTGCCACGAGTGCTGAATGATAGGGACTACATACGCCATCGGAGGATTCCTGTCCCGAATCTGATTAGCGTCTGTAGGGAGTATCCCTGGATCGATACGATCAGGTACTACCTCCATCGTTGTTTTGGTTCTCCGGTGGTTGAAGCTTGAAATTTTAAAGCCTGGGGGTTCCATGCCAATCATTTTCGGCCCCAGGGATCGTGATCAGTATTTGGAAATGTGTTTCTCGTCAAGACCCTTCCATAGCGATGTTTACACAACATCGATTCTGTTGTGGCGAGGCTTTTTCGCCACGCAGATGGCCCGATATATACCTCGACGGCTTGAAAGAAAAATTGGAGAAAATCTCTGGCAGCACCAGTGAGGGATTTTTGCTGGGTTCTTCGACTTGGTGCTTGTAAGTTGTACCGCATGAGTCGTGATCAATCCAAAAGATGATGGTGATACCTGTGCTTGCGTGTCACGATCCGGAGAACATGATGGACTCGGAGTCACGACCCGACCGACTGTTGGCGGACCGGTAGTGTGATTGGCACTCCTCCTCCTGAGTGGGGTGCGAATCTACCAGGGTCTGCGTTGAGTAGGTAATCTGGTAGGTTCCGTGAATCGTTGTGAGACAAGAAGGCGTTTCTCGTTCGAGTAGGGTAAGCTCAAGTATCGAAGTATCTACAGTCTTACTCAACTCCACTTGTCATGTTATGTTCATCATTTGGATGGGCCCTTGTGATTTGATCCTCGGGGTCGACGTCATCCCAACGTTTTGGGTACTTGCGGCGTCTTTTTTTTTTGGTTCGAACGGAATCTATCATTGGAGTACAACATAGGTGTTCGAAGTCGGCTGTATTCCTGGAGCCCTGAAGGAAATCTTTGGAGCTCAACATCACCAGTCGAGGGTGGTGCATTCTACATCTGTATGTGGTCAGTTACTTCTCCAGCCAATGGCGGAAGATGAGCCTGGGTTTCCGTTTCTTTCGTGTACCCATATGTAGAACGCAAAGCCATGGAAAGCGCAGGAGGTGTGCTGGTTGTATGCTTGTACTTATAGTGGTGGAGCAAAGTGATGTACGCCAAGATGGCGGGCTACGGCGAAAGTGCGGAAATGTGGCTGAACATCTGGGGTCGACCCTGTGGGATGGAAGACGAATTTGAAGGGTAGCGGGCGCGTGAGTGCCTAAAGAAGACTATTACAACACAAGTTGAAACGTTTGAGGACAAGGGATGCCTGGGCCCTGGGCCTTGGGGTGAACGGTACTTGTTGTGCTTATGCATGTTGTGAAATCAAATGCTCAAATTAAGGGTGGATACTTTGGCCCATTGGCTGCGCAGAGCTGCGGCATGGGCTTTCTCAGCCTGTCTGGAGGGTACCGAGGTCTATAATGTCGCTGACGTGGCCCCAGCCGTCTCCAGGAGACCTAGGCCGGAGTGTGCCATGGTGATGGGAAGAGCCGGGTTGGCTTCGCAACTTCCCGCTTGATAAAAGATTTGTAACCAGAGTCCCAATTTATAAAAACCCGAGTCGACGGCATCGTGTGAAAATTATTGGTTGGTCGCGTTGACCCCGTTGTATATAACGTCTTGGGGTGGCGTTTCAGGTCCCTCTCTTAAAAAATTCCCCACCCTCCTCAAGACCACCTCTGAGACGGTCCGACACTCAGCCAGCCGGAACGTCAAATTCGTTTGACATCCACTGCCTCGTTGCATCCTCGTGTCAGTCACGCGCCCCGTTCTCATCGAAGCACGGTCGTGGCCAAAAACGCCATAGCCCCGGGAGCACGGGCCTCGAAAGTATGAGATTATCGGCGTCATCTGCATCAACATCCCTGCCACGCCTCCAAGCGGACGGAAGTAGGAGATTTGATCACGAGCCGGGATGTCGGGCCAGGAATTGCAGCAGGCCGGTTTGTCTGGTTTTGTTTCGCGGATCTCTATTTTGAACTAATTCATAAACCCCTGCCAGCAGTGCTCGCCTCCCTCTTGCCCTGTCCCCCTTTGTTCTTCTGCCCCCTGCTCCCCTGCGTCTCGCAAGGGTGCGACAACGACGAAGACGACGAAGACGACACGGCCGTTGCTTGTAACCACCCTGTTCACCAGCAGCACCCCTTCCCGCATGTCGATGACCATGGCCGCACGTGCCGCACAAGACCAGCAGCATAAACAGCCGCAGCAAGAGAGTAGCAGATCGGAGAAGCTCCTGAAGACCCTCCTACGTGATGAGCTCGAGGCCCAACACCAGTCGTCGCGCCCCACACACCGACGACGTCATTCGCATGCCGTAACTCCTTCGGACGGGCACCACTCACCGTCTTCCTCGCTTCTGTTCCACTCCCAGCACGGAGAGGCGGGGGCCGCACGTGCACGGACCCACCCTCCAGCGTCGTCACACCTATCACATTATCCGCAGGCACAGCCCCGATCGCGATCGAACACGCGCTATGCATGCAAGACAGCCTTGGTGTACGGCGGCGATGCAGAGGGGGGTCCACGTACAAGTACAGGCGCATACACCCACTCTCCAACAACAACCCGTAGACGAGAAACGTCCCCGTCGCCGTCGTCGTCGTCGTCCCCGGTGTACCACGCCTCACCAACGTCGTCGCCCGTCCGCCCATCCCCTCAACACCAACCACACGAGGACATGCTTGCTTCCAACAGCACAACCCGCAAACGCCAGTCCCTTCCCCCATCCCTGTGCAAGATGCCAATGACACCGCCCGAGAAGGCCCTCCGAGCCAGGCTGGAGCGGGTCTTGATGGCAGATGCCCATGCCGCTGGTGCCACCAGGGGAAATAGCCCAGATAGAGCCACCAAGAGCCTCAATGAAGTACGAGACGAAGTCGGGGGTTGGCCCTGGCGCGAAAAAGAGCATGATTTGAGGGATACTGTGTGTCTTTTTCCATTCTCATGTTGTTCTTGTGCTCATTGTGTATAGGCAACTGTATCGAGCTCAGCATCTTCCTCGTCGCTTTCCCGCTCCACACTTCCCACTTCCCCTCCCCATTCACCCACCACTCTCATCCGCCAACCCCCATTCCCCAGAACACCCCGGACACCCTCTATCACGCCCCTAGTTCTCCCTCGCACGCCACGTACTCCGCAATCCCACGCAGTGCCAATGTATGCGCATACAACAACACCGCGCACGCCGCGCACACCGTCACAGTCCCTCCCGCGACCTCCTCCGCTGCCCCAGCCATCCCTGCCTCGGCGGACGAGTACCAGCACCCGGCGGCACTCCGGCCCTGCACCCGGTGACGAACCTGAGGCCAAAGGACATGCGGTGATGACGATGATGACGCCCCCGCCGACACCTCCGCTTCCCGGTTCGCCCTCCCCATTCTTGGACAGGGCCAGATCTGTTGTCGACGAGCGCGACATGCGACAGGGCAGATCAAGGTCGGGGTCGAGACCGCAGCAGCGGATGTACCACTCGGATGGTGCGTCTGCCGACTATCACGCGGACACGCACTCAGACTCGCATTCGGCAGATCGGCAGCCTCTGTCACCACCTGGGCTTGGCCCGCATGGTGAAGATGAGGAGGATGTGTATGGCACGTTGTCAAGTTTTCCTTCTCTGATGCCGTCGTTCCAGCTCGGGGTCGGGCGTGGGATGACGCCGAAGCCGCGTTTGCAGCTGCAGGGTCATTCTGGCCCGCATTTTAATGCGCGTAAAGCATCGGAGAGGCTGAGGTCGACGGAGGGGTATGTTTCTTTTGCGAGTGTGGAGGGGTTGGGCGAGCCTCCGGAGACGCCCGTTGAGTGCGCCAGGGAGGAGAGGGGAAGGAAGGGTGTTAGTGTTAGGGGAAGGGCGGGAGCGTTTATTGGATGGGTTTTTGGTGGGGCGGCAGTGGATTAGGTGCTGCCCTGTTTTGCTTTGATTTCTTTCTTTTGCTTTCCTTTCTCCCCCGACCCCTACTCTGTTGCTGGTTCGATATCGCTATTTTGTTTTCTTACCCCATGATTCTCTCTTCTTTGGCTCTTCTTTATTCCGACGCGCGTCCGGCACAAAGGTATGAAAACTTGATTACTCGGTTGTGCTTCTCGGACGGGTCTAACGTTCATTATGTTATAGGTGTCCTCCCTCGTGTCTTCCTCATGCCGCTACCCGAGCCTTGAGGCTTCGTAATTCAAACTACGAGTCTGCAACTTCGTGCAATTGATGACATGACGAACCATGGCGATGACTCGGAAGACCCTTCCCCTCCTATCTCGACGATGAGGATGACGAACAAGGTTTGACGAAGCCTGGGGTTTACGCGAATACCCGCCAATCCCGGAAATGAAACCGAAAACGAAAAAAAAAAAAAAAAAAAAAAATTACGAAACACTGCCGGGTGATGTTCTTTGATGTGGCACCTGATGATGAAGATGAAGATGACGGCTGACCTGGGTTTGTGGCTTGACGGGCGGCGGCGGCGATGTGGGATGTTTGATTCATACCCTGGGTGTTGGCCCCTGTTTGATGGGGAACTTTGGTGTGGACAGGTGATGGGGAGTTGAGAGGGGTGGGAAGGACCCCCTGGGGGATGTTGTTGAGCAGGCACTAGAAGTGTCTTCGTTCCATATCCCCTTTTTGGTGTGGTGTTTCCCATCTACTCCTCCTCTTTCTTCCTTTCCTCCGCTGTGCTCGGTCGCCGCTGTGGAGTCGTCCGTCGTCCGTCGTCGTCGTCGTGGGACTTGGACTTCCAGCATGGGGTCTGAGTCGAGATGTACTCCTCCTCCTTTGTCTTCTCGCGCCTTATTCTTCTCATCATCATCTCCCTACTTTTGACCTTTTTTTATACCTTTTGCAGTCCTTCGTCGTCTTGACTTTTGCTCCTACTACATTATACTTATGCCAATTCCTTCATTGCTTCATCCATCCTCTTCTTCAGTTGGGTTTTCTGGTTATGTTGATTTCTTTTTCTGGATCTGGAAATCTCGGGTTTAATTATACTAATCCCTTTGACGCTTTTCTTCCTCGTACTCTTCCTACATACATACATATATGTCGTTCTGATACAACTCGTTGCTGGGAAAAAGCAGTAGCTACGCTCCTTACTTATAATAAAAGCTTGCAAACACGTTATAATTATATAGAACAAATAGTCTGTTCTCTCGTACATCTTTCTCAGATACATCTAGATAGTAGACAGCATACTTTTGTTCCCACCTCTTCGTTCGGCGGGGGTCCGAGTTAATTAATATTTGACGGATTTACCGGTCCACCTTCCAAGTTACCTCGGACTGGAGTATATAAGTTGGACTCCCACGTCGTCTAATGAATTATGATCATGAAAGCCACGATGCACTATTCGGATGCATATGGCGTCGACTAGCCATAATTACGGGCGTGCGAGATTAGCTAATTGACTTTTGTGTGAATGGTGGTGTCATGGGGTCATCGATGATCAGAACGTTCGGCCCCGGTCCCAAGACCCGGTCAGGACTGTTCATTTAGACATTGACAGACGCGGGTCACTGGCCCTGGCATGCGCACGCGTTTCGCATTCAATAAATACTAGTGTTGAGAGAAGTTTGATCGATCGCCATCGATTGCAGGGGTGGAGGTGTTCAGATCGTCGGTGCTTTTAAAATTGAGGGTATACGTTGTGTATCCTTGTTGAACGGTGTGTGAACACGGACATCTTCTGGACTTCTAGACGAGATTGTTGGATTCGGATGGGGCGATCGTCGATTCCTTACTGGGGGATGATCGTGTCACTGCATTGTGTTAACGTTCGGGCTTGGTCAGTGATTTCATTTTGAAATTGAACTTCGACGGTGGTGACTGGCCCTGGCATGCGCACGCGCATGCACATTCAATCAGTGTTGTTCGCATTGAATAGATGTCGAGAGGGGTTTTGATCGATCGCCATCGATTGCGGGGTAGATCACGGTTCTTTTAAATTTAGGGTGGATAGATGCAAGATAGATGTATCTTGTGTATCCTTGTGTTGAGCGGCGTGTGGGCTGAATTTTAGACCGACCTTTCCTGTAAACGGGGCAAGACGTGATTGTGGGACTCGGATGGGGCGATCATGGCGTTTATCGCTTCTTTAGTACTGAGAAGTATGCAGGGTCAATTGGCCCTTGGTATGTGCTATACTATAGAGGAGACATAGCAGGGGTGAAGTGTTGATTGCAGGGTAAGATTGGGATTTAGGATTGATTGATAGGTTCCAGATACACGAGGACGGATCATCTGAAGTCCGCGCAGGATGGTCAGGAGATGATATCAAGCCATACAATGGTGGCCTGTGGGATGATTCGGAAGCTCTCAAGGGTCCTGTAATCTTTGGGGTGAAGAGCGTTTGGTGGTGGGGTGGCGATTATGTATGTGCTCATCCGATCAGTGCCACTGGGTACCTACAGTTGATCATGAGTTCGGATATTTTTGAATTCTTTTGCTTGTGGATGAGTGATCATGAGATGGGCATCAACGCGTGCCTGCAAATCCGACGCAGGGATTAGTTAAACTAAGTAGAGGAATTTCGGTGTCTGTGGAGTTTCGACCTATGATCGCTGAGTTTCGTCAAGGATGAGTATGTATATTGTGCTTTTAAACACGAGGTGGAAGGAGTGTGCCTTGCCGTTCCTTAGCAGCTGGTGTGCCCGACGGTTCACGAGCCCACGACCCGCCACGTTGCCGCGTCATCGAAAAGAGTTTGACGTCCCGCCGGTGTTCCGCAGGGGACACGAGGCCGTTCGAGCTTGAGGACTTCCTCTATCGTGGCGGAGAGGAAAGTTTAAAAAAAGTCGAGGTAAATTTGGATCTATGAACTCGCTACGTATTGGCGACAGGATCGAGCGAGGCGTAGACTCCCCGCCGCTTGGGTACAACGCAATGGGAAGGGAGGTGGAGCAGAGTAGCTGTAGAATGTCGCGATATTTTCTCAGGCTCCTCAATTGCCAGTACCTCCCTGGTTCGGTACGAAATCCGAGAACCTCCGCACCTAGCATCCGAGCTCGGACAGGGTCTCCTGAAAACGTGGCTTGATGGAAGTCTCAGTCCACAGACCAGTAGTGTCGGATTTGGCCGATGGGGTCGTGTACCTAGGCCGCTTGAGTTTTCGTTCTCACATAGATATCGGATGGTGACCTCGATGCAGGTAGGATATCGACCTAACAACGGATGGAACGTGCATTAACTTCAAGGTACCAATTGAGCAGCAATATCGGACAAGGACATCGATTTGAGCGATTGAGACCAGTGAATCCAGTTTCGCAAACGAGGTAGTTTAAACGAGGCGTATAAAAGGGATCAATTTTGGGCATCCCGGCATCTCCCGATCCAAACACAACTAAACTAAGAGCAAATTCCGTCACCATCGACGACCTCAAGACTCTCGCTGGATTCCCTCAAGACAAAATACCATGTCAGTGAGTACCAAACTTTTGCATATGTCTTCCAGGAACCGCACAGAACGACTCCCAACGAGAAAGGGCGATTTTCTACCATATTGAGGGTGGATTCACGATATGATCATTGGATGGAGCTGGGATGCGTTTTCCAGCGAGATATCGCTGGGATCGTTCCGGGTGGTCCTATTGGTCTGTCTCGATGCTGATGCCATATCTCTTATGCCTAATAGGATTCAAACTTCAAACGCTTCGTCGAGGTCGGCCGTGGTGCGTCCTAAGTTCCCCCAGACGTGAACGTCGACCCATTTCCTACAGTCGTCCTACTGAAATCCGGCCCTTCCGCCGGCAAGATTGCTATTATCTCTGAAATCATGGACCATAACCGCGTACGTTTTAAGAATCCTCCTTCGTTCTTCATCATAACCTATCGTGGCACAGGCCATCATCGACGGCCCCACATCCGGTGTACCTCGTCAAGCCTTCCCCTACAAGCACCTAACGCTTACCCCCCTCAAGCTCGTGGGTCTTCCTCGTGCTGCCGGTACTGGTGTCGTCCGCAAGCTTGCCGAGAAAGAAGCCGTTGTTGAGAGGTGGGAGAAGTCGGCTTGGGCGCAGAAGCGGGCCGCGATTGAGAAGAGGCGGACGTTGAATGACTTCGATCGTTTCAAGGTCATGTTGGCGAAGAAGGTGCGGAGAGACATTGTGAGGAAAGCGGTACATAAGTCGAAGAAGGCATGATTTCGGATTGACATTGGTGGTGTAGGGGATATGCGTCGCGTCCGTTGAAAAAATGGAAAGGCTTATCCTCATGCCTCTTTTCGTTCATCCTCTCGAGACCGACTCCCCCATAATGGTAAGCCATGAATGTAGGCGAAGAAGACAGGGGAACAACCCAAAAAAAATAACCCCCGGGGAATAGAATCATAGATGCAATGCTGCCTTGTGGGTGGTGGTCTAGACGCGTCAACAATCGCACGTGCCGAGACGTTAACAAGATCAAATGGTCTAAGTTTGCAGACTACATGATAATGACTTCCTCCCCGGTGCTGAAAAGAAGGCGTGATTGTATCACTACTACCTGGGCGAAATTTGTGCGTTCCTCACCAAATTTCCTCTTCAGATTCCGCCGCTTATCGTCTGCAGCTCGATGATCCCGACCTTATTAAGCTCCCAATTCCGAATGATCGCGTTCTCCTTCCGGTCGAACAGCTCCAGATTCATGAAGTGCTCTCTCAAGCGCAGGATGACCTCGCTACGCTCGATCTTGAGATTGCACGTGCCAAAGCTACCTACGACGCTCTCGTTACGAAACGCGAGAAGCACACGTCGCATATGGCGAGGTTACAAGCTATGGTTGCGCTACAAAAAGCTCTTCCCGACGAGATACTTGCCGAAATTTTCGTCCTCACCGCTTCCAATGAAGGCGCTGTTCTTGTCCTCCCTCTGAGATCCAGGCACTACCGGGTCATCCGCCCTTGGGTATTGACGCGCGTTTACTCTCGCTGGCGCCTTGCGGCATTGAATGAACCCTGTCTCTGGAATCGTGTCCAGTTGTCACAAGACCTTCGTAGTAATCCGAATCCCATCATGCCGGCAGCGGAGGAGGTGTTGCGCAGGAGTGGTCGTTCGTTGCTGGACCTCACGGTTCATGAGCGCTCTTCCGCAAAGCTATTCATTTCGATCATCGCTTCCCATCTCAATCGCATTAAAACCTTGTCGCTTGATGTTTCTACATCGTTTATGATTGGTTTTTTATCCTTGCCATCTGCGTTGTCCGCCTTGGAAAAGATCACCATCAATTCCTTCCTTGGCTTGAATTGCCTGCCAGCAGTTGCCGCATCTTCGAGGGAGCTCATAGGTTATGCAAACTCGATATGGAAGTTGGATATTCGGGCACCACCGACATCATTTCCCTCCTTATTTTCAATTTCCTTAGAATCAGCTCACATCTCTAGTGTTTGAAAGCGTGTACTTCGATCGATTGAAACTTCAAAGAAGTCCTTGCCCAGTGTTCCCGACTTGTCACCCTGGTAGCCAACATTACAGTACTTGGCTTCGGCCCAGATGGCGCACCTACTATCCTCCTTCCTCGTCTCGAATCACTCGAGTTACACCTCGGTGGCTCATCGCTCGCTTGTCGTTCCTTCTCTCTCCTTCCTGCCATTAGAGGAGGAGGAAAACCGGACAATCGATTATGCCCACCTCTCCGTCGTCGCTGACATGCTGCACCGTTCATCTGCACCTCTCGCCAATCTCCGAATAATGAGAAACCATGCGGTTGAAGAAGACATAGGACGAATTCTCGAACACTGTCCCATGCTCCTGGACCTGGATCTGCCCCATTGTTATCTCGGGCTCCCAACTATTAAAAAAATGACCCGTGGGGAATGGGTCCCCAATATTCAAGCGTTGGGTTGTAAGATCCATCGCCGTCTTGTGGACGCGTTCTTGGACATGCTGGAGACCAAGTGGGAGGGCGAAATCGGATTACTAGAGGCAGATCGTCGACTTATGTCCCACGTGCGATTGTGTGTCAATGCTCCAGCCGAGGCCAACTTGGCGCCTTTTCGACAGTTCAAACCATCCCTTGACCGCTAAGCTGGACCGAATCCAGGAACGCTTGAGATGCAGACATGTAGAGCTCTCGTGGATCAATGAGTTCACGTTTGAGTCATAAACCTGCCATTGCGAGACCAAGAATCTGCTCGATAGCAGGCACGGCTGGAGCATGGGTCGTAATGGCTTCGGGAATGCACGATTGGGATGGCAGCCGCGTTCGTGATATCAAGTGTGGCCAACATCCGCTGGAGTATTCACCTCTTCTCAAAGGTTCCCATTCATGCATTCAACCTACTGTATATGTATATACATGGACCAGTCTCGATGAAAGGTTACAGGCTGCTAACTGTGCTAAGGAACTTAACTCGCTAGATTTGGGCGAGGGATCGAACAAGGCGTAGGCACCCCAGAACCTCCACAGATATCTCGAGCTCGGTCAGGGTCTCCCGCAAGCGTGGCTTGATGGAAGCCTCAGTCCATGGGACTTCTGTTGGCCGATGGGGTTGCGTATCTAGGGAGCCCGAGTTTTAATTCTCACATGGAGGGTAATATCGATAATGATACGGATAATTAATATGACTCTTCGTCCCGCTCAAATCCAGGACTTTAATTTATCTCACAGCGGCCCGTGGAACGTGCACTGACTACTAGGCTTCAAGACACCAATCGAGGAGCAAGACTGGACTGGGATGTGGATTTGAGACTTTGAGTGGTTGACGACTGTTGCCAAGAATTGACGACTTTTTCTATTTTGAGCGTGAGTGGGTGTTATGGAACAGCCTCTTATCTTATCTCTTTGATCTTATCAACTATGCCTCTCTCATCTTATTAAACAAACTATCTATTCTTTTCCATCCCATCATTGTTTGGCCTTGTGGACAATATTATAAAGT
>Ga0307516_10004237_pt1 | contig 17861 bp, 6 predicted proteins | sample 19_EM_MG_FD_203310 | JGI IMG/M metagenome (GOLD analysis project Ga0307516, IMG submission 203310) | Populus trichocarpa ectomycorrhiza microbial communities from riparian zone in the Pacific Northwest, United States - 19_EM | ecosystem: Host-associated > Plants > Roots > Unclassified | place... | reverse complement strand
CCACGTAGACAGCAAGGAAAAAATAAAATTGGGAGCAATCACTAAGAAAAACAAAATAATGGCCGGCTGATTTCTTATCCAGCGGGTGTAAGGAAAACAAAAGGAAAGTCCTTAAACGTAAAAGTTCGTAAACATGAAGACAAACTCTTTTTACATGGACAACAACTAAACTCAAACATCATGGAAGAAATGGACAAGCGCTGGTTTTGTCTACACAGAAATCAATTATTCAGAGGGAAGAAAAAGTTTTACAACCGAATGACCAATGAATGCCTAGTATAAAAAAAATAACAAAGGAGGAGAGATTGGGGCTTATACCTGCAGATCCTGTTTGCAGCAAATAATAACCAAAGATCAAAAGACAGCTCACGTGGGCATGCCTTCTACTTCTCTTGCTTTTATTGGTTTCCTTATCGCCTGCCTCTCTTGCATTTTTCTTCTCTCTTTTGCTGTTTTTTTCTACTCCTCTTCCTCTCTCCGTTAGGTCATTAGAAGGGCTTATATATAGTCTAAATATATCTCTATTTAGGAAAGATTCAATGCATTAATTCTAGGATGCAAATCCCTGCTGATCTGCAGTAAAAAAAAACGCAAAAGAAAACAGAAATATCCTGATTCCTATTCTGATTTCAGCAGTTAGTTTCCATAGATCAAAGGGTGGTACAACTCCTTTCTTTCCTTCCATAGCTGGGACCATGAGGCACCAGCTGTTTCCTTTGAAATGAGGCAATAAAAACATGGTCTGCAGCTCTCCAGTCAGCAAGACAAACATGGAAACCAGCAGGAAATTTGCAAAGAAAAAAAAGAAAGAAATCAGATGGGTAAGGGTGCATGCTGCAAAGTCTTATTTTCCTTATTCGGTGTGGTGGAAATCCCGTCACTTATGATGATCCAGCCCCCCTCTCCAGCTTTCAATATCCTTCTTTAATAAAATCTCTCATTTTAGCACTTTTCAATTCAGTCCTTGGTCCCAAAAAAAATCCTTCGAATCAGGCCCGCGAACTTGGGCTAAACCCTTCTTGCGACATGATTCTCTGCTTTCACATTCAAATGGGAATATCTTGAGCTTCTGATATCGAAATCAAGTGATTCAAAAGCCCAAATTTATCTACACGTCTAGGACTACAACTTTGATGAAGGAGTCGAAGTGAGATAAAATCATTTTAGAGAACAGAATCTGGCAGTAATCTGGTTGGTCAAAAAGGGTCTCCCGATCTAATTCAAAAACTGACAATGTCGAGCATCCTGATATAACTAGGAGTATGACCTAAGAACAATAATCTCAAAATTTTTTATGGAAATAGAGTTTTTAGTGCAAAACTCGGGTCAGGATCCTTTTCGCGGTAGAAATCTCTACTTTCACGTTAGATATTCAAATGGGAATATCTTAAGCTTCTAATATCGAAATCAAGCGATTCAAAAACTCAAATTTATCTACGCGTCCAGGACTACAACTTTGATGAAGGAGTCAAAGTGAGATAAAATCGTTTTAGAGAACAGAATCTGACAGTAATCTTGTTGGTTAAAAAGGTTCTTGATCTGACAATGTTGAGCATCTAAATCTGACTGAGAGTCTGCCCTAAGAACAGTGATACCTAGGACACGATAAAGGTGTAGGTCAATTTTTCAACATGTCATGACTGACAGAATATAGCTAGGATGGTCAGATATACCAAGTCAGAATCAGAGCCTAAGTTGGAATAAAAAATTACGACAGCAGCAGAACCAGTTTTTTTTTTTAGAATGCAAATTCAAAAGGATTTATCCAACCTTAAAAACAAGATAAAGAAGGAATGAATTTAGCATTATGAAGACTCCAGATCAATCTAAGAAATCCTGACGATTTTGGCAGTAAAGGGGAAGGATAAAGAGAGCAGAAAACAGCTCAAACAGGGTTTCGAAAAAAAAATTTATTTCTCTACTTTTGTCAATCTTCCAGTAAATATGAGTTAAACTCCTACACTCAGTTCAAAAGAGGTATACAATGTCTCCATCACATGGGGTCCAAAAATGAGTAACAACAATTGTAATAGTCTTTTGGCCTCGATTTCAGTAGATCCCGGACACACCAAACACCTTGAAAGGTCAATTCATAAACTCATAATAGTTTTGGACAAATTGTTATAATGTTGTGAAATTTTAGGATAAAATGTTTATTATTATGTATAATCTTGGACTGTTTGGACATTATTTGATTTGATTGATGTGTTTTTTTATTTGATAATTTGTGTTAGGTAATGGGTTTTATTTTTTAAGTTGTGATTGCTATTGAATAGTAAATCTTGATTTAGGGATTGCAATTGAGTTTATATTGATTTGAGTATTGATTTTTGATTCATGGATTATGTTTGGGCAAGTGTTGATTTGTTTGAATTATTATGCTATTTGAACGAAGTTTATGATATTAATAAGTTTCGTGTGGGTTTTTTGGGTGGTTCGATTTTGAGTTGATGAATGATAATTCATCTTGAAATGATAATTCATCTTGAAATGATATCGTGGTTAAAATAGCTTTGATAAAAATATGTTATTTATGTTTTTCCAAACATAGCCTTAATCTAATTTTAATAAATTTTCAAAATTTTGGAAGATCATATTGCAATTAATTTCGAGTTTCCCTATTTTTTTTTAACCCTCCATATTTAATATTTGGAATTGTGACCTACATACAAGATGTTTTTTTGGTATTAGATAAATCGATTCCCTTCCATAAGAAAACAACAAAACATCTTTCTTTTAAAAAAATACAACTTGATTTTAATTTCATATGGCCAAGTCTCTAAAAAATAAATAATAATAATATTTTCATAAATAAATAAAATAGCATAATTTAGGATCCTTAAATATAAAAATACAAGAAAAATAGTTTTGTTGATATCATTACATGCATTCTTGGATTTAATAACCAGTTTATGAAATTCATAAGAACTTGTCCTACATTTTAAAAACACCAAAAAAAATTATTTTGTTTGTTCAAATATTAAGGATTACAAACTTATACGTAAGATATATTCTCGATATTAAAAGAAAAATGCAAAAAAATATGTTTTGACATTAAAATAGTTGGGTTTTAACCTGATAAGATAAAGACATCCTTATTAAGGAAGACTTTTCTTAAACCTTAGATAGACCAACAGTTTGAAAACATAATAATATCTTAGTTTGTATAAGATAAACAAACATTGCATCTCACCTTAAGTAAGATGTACAAGGGGTTATACGTCCTCCTTATACACAACAAGTATCCTTAGATAGACCAACAGTTTGAAAACATAATAATACCTTAGTTTGTATAAGATAAACAAACATTGCATCTCACCTTAAGTAAGATGTACAAGGGGTTATACGTCCTCCCTATACACAACAAGTACCCTTATCTAGACTCCGAGACCTATTAGTGTTCCTAGTGACCAAAATACTAAGTGGCGACTCTAATCCATTTTTGTTTTTATAAAAAACAAGAATTCCTTGTTCTTTCTACTCATCACCACAAAGATTCCAACACGAGAGGACGATCGTTGTGATGTCACACACATGGTGACACTAGCTACGACATCAAATGATCCATTAGGAGTGTCCATTGAGTCTATTCTGAGGCCTAAAATGAAATGGATCCAAGAGGTGTTCAATAGGCTAAGTCAAGAGGTTTGAGTTAAAAAGGTTCAAATCTGCCAATCTGGACCTTTGTCTACTTCTTGGGTCGTATCTAAAGTTACAAAAAGATTTTGGATGTGATTATAATTGGGTTAGAAACTACACATCTATACCTTTCCAATGCTACATTGTAGGCCTACTAATTTATCTAGATGAGAGAGAAAAATGTGTTTAACGTTTGGTCTAGAATCTGCCAACAAAGTGCAAAAACATAAAAGATATTGTTTCCTTAAGAGTTTTTGATTTCATTCACTATAAGGAGTCCTTAATCCTATTCAGAACTTATATGTAAATCTTTGGCTTACTTATTTTACAAAGAGTTCATATCAAACAAGAAGAAATAATTGGTCAAGAATTAATTCTTATTTTACAAGGCATATGACTTTTGTTTAGTAAAGATTCTTCAACAATTATTTATCTTAGGTATTTTTCTTTATCATATATGAAAAAATGGGAAAACTAATTCTAGACTATTTGAGTTATTTATTTTTATTAGTTCTAAACCTTATTTTTATTAGTTTGGGTTTTAATTAAATTTGGTGCATGTGTGACCTATTAGGGTTAGGGTTTTATTTTCAAAAGTATAAATACTCTTTGCAAGCATAAAATAAGAAGACTTGATAATTATATTGATGCCAAATTTATTCAGCTTGTGTGAGAGAGATTCTCACTTTTTTTTTTGTTTTCTAACGAACTATATTGACTTATAGAAGATTAACTGGCTTCATGGCATTTTCCTTATTCTTCTCATTCATGAATTGATATTCATAGGGTAAGGGTTCTTATTCTAATAGTGTTTGTGTCTTGGAACAGGTTTTCATTATATCACACTCCTATCAAACTTGTTTTGGCTTTCTAGAATTTGTTATCAATCTTGTTTTGTTTTGCATGACCATGTGATTATGAGGTTCGCATAAGTTGGTATCAGAGTTAGACTCTCAAATCAAGTCATATCTTTCTTAAAATTTTGTTTTCTTTGTGTTCTATAAGTTTAGTTGTGTTTTTCCAGTCTTTTTCTTCTTCTCTTTGTGTTTTTGGAATCTTAGTGCCCTAAAAAAAGTGTTCGTTTGTTTTGTTACTATCGCTAAACATATTAGTAAGTTAAAAAGAAAGGAATAGAAGTTATTCAAGCTACTTTTATTTCTGCCATGAAAACACAAACAATTAAGAAACCAAATTAAACCATTTTTAAATCACTTCAAATATTATATATTGGTTATCAGGGTGAAATCACATTATATATTAAATTTGGGTTTTTTTTATATTGTCTGATTGGGGTTTCGACTTTGAGTTCAATTCTACCACAAATTGATCATATACAAGTTTTCAATACCTAGGTATAAGAGAATGATATATAAAATGAAATCTATTTTTTATTAGGTACAAGATTACTACATATTAAATTCCAGGTTGTCCCAATATCACTTGGTCTAGGATTCAATTTTAGTACTTTAAATTACGTAACGAGTCAAATTCATGTCAAGTTAAAAAAACATGTTTGTTACTTTTTTTCACCTATTCAATTTATTTTTATTATATTTAGGTTATTTAGGAGTCAAATAAGTGTTTCATTAATTTTTTCTTCTATTTTATTTTGAGTCTTCGTATTGTCTATATTTCGTACGAATTCGCTTTGTTACTTGTGAAATCATAATTATAGTTTTTTTTCTTATTTTTAGTATCATATTGATTCTTAAGTCACTTTATATATATTTGGATTGCATTACGATAGTCATTGACTTTGGTTTGTCGATTTTCAGATCTGAAAGAACCGCAAGAAGGTGAGCCGATAGGTAAAAGGCGTAGTGAGAACAATTGAGTGAAAAGCCTTGAATTGTGTGAAACATGAGATTTATGAGGTGTATTTTTCTTGCTAATAATAAATTTTTACATATTCAAATATGTATAAAAATAACGAGTCCACAACACCGAAATCGTATAACACCTTTTAGATGCAAGCTTTTGCCTAACAACTTAAGCTACTAACTAGTGTGATGAAGGATCTGAAAGATGAGATGGGTCCAATGAGACAACAAAATAAAAGGATGGATGGATTAAGGATGAGGGCTAATTGAAGAGGAAACATTATTTGAAAGTCTGTACGAAATGTTAAACATGACTTTGTTGATTTTATGGGTGAAAACATAAATGTAGATTATGATGATGACTATAACTTTGCATCCGTGGGAGATAAAGATTGATTTGGGCATAATTAAAGCCAAAATAATATTAGTTTTAACCAGGGTAGAGCATTCAGCAAAAGGGAGAATTCATGTGATCTTGGGCTTCATAACGATTTATGTGGAGAATCAAGGTCAATTAAGATTAAAATACCTAGTTTCCAAGGAAAGAATGATCCAAAGGCATGTCTAGAGTAACGAAAGAAGGTTAAGAGTAAGGCCATGGTTATAAGGCGTACACTTCATGTTCAAGTCAATGAAGATGATATTGATCAACAAAAGGAGAACATCTTCCATATGCGTTGCCATGTACAAAAGAAAGTGTGTAGTTTGATTATAAATAGTGAAAGTTGTTCTAATATAGCTAGTACTACCCTTGTTAGTAAATTGAACTTGTGTATATTAAGCATAATAAACCTTATAGGTTCCAATTGTTGAATGATTGTGGTGAGTTGAAAGTGACTAAGGAGGTTTTGGTTGCATTTTTTATTAGGAAGTATGTAGATGAGGTTTTGTGTAATGTAGTTCCAATGCATGCAAGTCACATCTTGTTGGGGAGACCTTATAAGAAGGTAAGGCATGATAAAATTAAAAATAGGTATTCTTTTGAGAAAGATGGAAGGACATACACACTAACATCATTGTCACCTAGATAGGTTTATGAAGACTAATTTGAATTGAAAAAGAAAAGTAAAGCTTAAATGGTAGTACAATAATGTGAGGTCGAGCAAAAATATTTACAAATGTGGTTAGTAAGGGATGCTTGTCTAAAATTATTATCAGCTACTATTTTCATGCAGTGTTGTTGGAGGCAAAAGTTAGCAAAAAATAGAGTTTTGAAGGCTTAAATAAGCCCAATTAAAAGCTATATATAAAAAAAAAAAAAAAAGCAAAGCTGAGGAGACATATAAACAATGTGAAGTTGTGATTTTAAAAGGTGAAAATAAAGTAAGCCTTAAGGAAAGATTACAAGTGGAGAGAAATGACTCAGATTAGGCTAAGGGAGAAAAAAATTCATTTGAAGCAGATAGTGAAGAGAAGAAAATAAGGATGAGAAAAGAAGAGAGAGTAGAAAATATAGATACACACTTGAGTTTCTATATATAAAAAAAAAAAGAGCAAGATCAAGAGTGCTTATTTTTCTATCATGCTTATGATTTTACTTGTGTATAAGGAGATATATTTCAACACTAACAATCTTGATACTTTTATTCCTAGTGTTGTTATATCTTTGTTACATGATTTTGAGGATGATATATGACAATCAAATTCAAATTTAAGCTAAATTTATCCAATTGCGCAACTTTACACTAACAAGCACAATTTTTTATTCGACTATTGGATCAAACTGAAGATTTTCCATAAGCTTTAAAAGATCGTTTTTCATCTTGAGATGAAATTTTAGAATGATCAGAGTTTGGTAAGGCTTTCTGATAAAGGGTTGAAGTTGTTGTCCAAATCTTGCTATGTATTTCCTGATGAGATCCATAATGTTTTTTTATTGGTAAAGTATAAACATTATATCCATAGACTTTATTATATTCTTAATGAGTTGTTATTGGGTTCCCGAATATCATACACGCAGCAAAAACAATAAAACAAAATTATTCGAGAATCGCTAGGATCTCGTTAGACAAATATAGAGTTGTTTGGGGATTTATTACCTGAAGGCTAGGTTGTTGCAAAATACAAGTCATTCAATTGTTCAACCTCTAAAGGTAATCCACACAAACCACCAGTGAAAAATCTTCTAAATCTCTATTTAGAAGGGATGGATTATTATACCTAGAGTGCTAGCTCTCTATATTGTGACTAACGTAGTTTTTTTGTCTAACAGACAATAACACTAAAATAAAAGGCATAACTTCCTATTTATAGGAAAATCTGAAAAACCCTATAAATTGGCAAAATATCAATTTGCCTCCTAAATAATATCCATATAATAATTCAGGATAATTTTAAAAATTAACTTAACCAAGTCCTTACTCGATTTTTCTAGGTCTATAAATATAATCTTTGTATCAATTATATTCTACTCCTTAATTTCTAAAATATATTTTAATCAAGTCATATTTAATTAAAACATCTCAGTTTAATTTTTGACTAATAGTTTTTAATGTGTGTGACCCATTAAGTTCCTAATATGATTGCCCCAATATAAATTATAATTCTAATTAAAAATGATTAAATAAATTAAATAATTTAATTTATTATCAATTCAACAATTGATTAATTTATATTTGAAGATCGGGTGCATCGTCTAACAACGTGTCATGATCTCTCAAATATTAGAAAAGTTATTAGTGGTTTGACTTAACATTTCAGTAACTAGTTTCTTAGTGTAATTAATATCATTTCATCAAGAATGTTCCCATTTAACATTAAAGCATGGAGTATGTTTGTCATGCTATATCATGTTTGTTCTCTACATAATAGTCATTGATCATTTGAATAAGATTTGAAATTCTTTTCATGTAACAACCTTGAATTTTTACGTCCTTTTCCAAGATACATTGGAAATTTTCAGGTAATTTTTTTTTTATACAGGTTCCACCAACTTTTCAGCAGATTCTTCCCTATACTAGGAGGTCCCAAGTTAACGACAAAATCATAATACATTTCAAATTTTATTTCACATCCCGATCCAATCATCCTGGATCTCGGTCCAACTCATCATCATCAACACAACACATCTTATTCAATAACATCATATAATGTAATAACATCTTATTTAACCCATTTTATGGAAGGTAATTACCGACACTAATAAATCTCATTAGTATTATTAGTCTCCCAATATTGGGTTAGACTAATCAATTATATTTACGTGTCGATATCAATACAACCGAATTTGTATCATTAACTATTCCTTCCCCATAATAGTTAATCAAATCTTATTCATATCTGGTTTACCATCAAAGTTATCGATGTCAAGAACCCTTGACATTATTAGCCTCCTTACCTGGAATAGCTAATCACACTAGAAATGGTTGCCGATACCAATGTGACCAATTGATATCATTAATTATTCTCGACCTGGAATAGTTAATCAACTTATCTTTTTCACTGAACCAGGAGTAACCATGCTGATGTTAGTAATCTTTACTAACATTATTAGTCACCCAATTGCTCGGGATCGACTAATCAATTTAAAAAATATTGGCACTGATGAAAACCCATCGATACCATTAGCTATCCAAACCCGGATAGCTAATCAAAGTCATCTGAAATGCCGGTACCAATGAAACCCTATTGGTACCATTAGCTATCAAAACCTGGATAGCTAATCAATGTCATTTGAAATGTCGGTACCAATGGAACTCCATTGATACCATTAGTTATCCAAACCCGGATATCTAATCAATGTCATCTGAAATCTTCCATTTGTACCGATCTCCTTTCATTTTCTTATTAACATCATATGCATTGTAACCACGGTTGTCAAGTATCATTCGCATACATTCTTAGTTATCGACATTATAGTCACTATGCATCATTCATATAACCTTGGTCACCCTCATCACAGTGCCAAGTATCAATTTATGCCCTTAGCCACCCTCATCATGGTGTGTATCATTGAGGTGACCAATTATCTATCATTTCTCCTTCAATCTCCAAGTTATTGTGTATACCCAATCTATATTGAGGTATGTAAGATAATTACGTCTATTCTAAAGTTATCATGGCTAATTATATACCTATCAATGTAAGGTAATTATATTCATCCTAATAATAACATAATTAATTTGATACATACAATGCACGCAAGGTACTCATATTCGTTCAAACATTATCCTAACTAATGAGGTATACCGTTGTACGCAAGGTATTCTTATTCATTCCAATAATATCATCACAAGTTTGATACATATTAATGTACATAAGATACTCATATCCATTTCAATTATATCATAATTAGTCGATACACATCCAAGCACGCAAGGTACTCATATTCATTCCAATATTATTGAAGTAATAAAACAATAAATTTTGAAATTTATCAATAAGTTTACACAATTTAAAAAGACAAGGTGCGATGCACCTACCTAGAGTATGTGCACATGTTGCCACTCCATCCAATTGTTCAATCCTCACAGCTTCCCCTGTACCACCAAGGATTTAGTTTTTATGAACAATACAACCAACATCACAACTTCATTTAATTCTCATTCAACTAGTATTCTCAAACTAATCACAAGGAATTTTCTTAGAATCTCTTACTCTTACTCATTTTCATGTTCATATTCATTCTTATAATTTTGTTATTAAAACCATCACTTAACAACAATTTCAAGCAAAGATTAAAAATTGTCTAATTCTGATCAATTTAGCTTAACCAACCCAAAACACTATCTAGTGGTTTAATCATAACTAAAGCTATAAAAACTCAGTTTTAGGCGTGATTTATCTCTATGAAAGGCTAAAACATAGAAATACAATTTTTATGAAGAAACCAACTCCAAATTATTTTGTTTTAAGGCTCAAAATCAACAATTATAATAGCCCTTTTTTTATAGCTAAAATTTTAAACAACGAGAATTTTCATCCCTTGAAAATCCTTTTTAACTTCCAACTTATTTTCATGCATAAACAACATTATTCAAGGTCATTTTGCATCATTAAATCACAAATCTAAACCAATTATAAAACAAAACATTCAAACAATTTCCCTATCTCTACAATATAGCAAGATTAGGCCAAAATATGGAAACTCATCCCTTTGGAATTTCTCCTATTTTTTTACACACACTACATATGTTATTATCCTTGTTTAGCATTATTAATACTACAAAACATGGAAATACACTTTCTTTCACTTTCTCCTCGTGTAATTAAACATATGCGACAAACCTTAACAATTAATATTCTTACATCATTATCACAATAACAATTTCACCCTACTAGTTGGAATCCATGATAATATTCATAACTAATCAATTTGCCAAAAATATACTTATGGCCAGCCTTAAATATGTTTTATTTTCCAAATTTCTTTCATTTCAATTTCTTCATGGATTTCTATCAAACAGATTGTGATCTTTCAAATCCCTCTGGTCAGTTAGTAGTGGAGTGTGAGAATAATAATATATCCAAAAATAAGCATAATCCAACGGTGGATGCCAAAGATATGGCCACCGGAGCATTATTAGCTCCTCCAAATTCTACACTTCTCTCTCTAGCCGAATTTTCTCTATTGTCTCATTTCTTCTTCTTTTTTTGGTCTGGGCTAGTGGCCTTTTGCTGTTTTAAAGGCATATTTTCCATTAATTATAATTTTGTTCCTTAGTTATGCCTTTATGTATTTTATTTTATTTTTCACGTAAACTATTTAGTTTGTTTCTGCTTAAATCGCTAGTCTTTACCGAACTCCGATTGGGATGAGATCTTTAAACAAGGTAGGAAAATATACTAATAGACTTCATGCAATATTTCATCACAATCCGATCATTGGATTGAAAGCTCTGCTTTCTAATGTAAAATTGGTCATTTCATGACTTTTCATCAACAATCCAGATTTTCTTATTCAATCTTCATTTAAAATCATATCAATTATCCTTCTAAACCTTTAAGTTTGTTTTATTATTTTGGAATATATTCATTTTAAAATTTCCACCTTTATTTATTTACCGGGCTTATTATTGTTTCAAAATAACGTCTTTTTTTTTAATCGATGCTTGCACCTTCAGTCCTACCCTTTTCATTGCACTATCCTTTATTATAATTTATTCTTTATTACCTAACTTAGTCCTTAGAAACACTTTATCATTTTTCTCATTATTTTATCCATCAAAACGCATTACCAATTTCTCTGTCCTTATAAATTCTAAACCAAAATTTTTTTAATGGAGGTCATCCCCTCTATTATGTATCATTATTTATCTATTATTTCTTATCTTGGTTTTCATCACTCATTGATATCATACCACTTTTAATCTTACATTTACATAAGGTTTACATATCCGCATATTTAAATTATAAATTTTCAGAGTTTCACATTTCAAATCTCATTTCACCTTGGCCAAGGATTTCTCAGTCAATAATATTTGAGAACAGATGAAACATTTTTCCTAGATCACCTAAGGTAATGAATCATTTCTTAATTACTCAAGTACCTTTATATAGTTCATGTTATACTCAATGTTTGACTCTTTGTTACCTCAATTAAGGTAACATGTAACAAGATCAAAACATAACATTCTCTATATAAGATAACTTAATGATCTCAAGTCTAAGAATCACTTACACAACCATCACATGAGCCTTTCCATAGATATAGGTGATCTCTCCATATGGAATTCTCATGCAGGTCAGTTCAGTGTACATATCTTATGACAAGCACCTATATATTAGTTTGAGGTATCTCTTATACCTCAATTTATAAGAACAATTGCTTCATTTCATAAAAGAAAGAATATAATATGTATTATGTCTCTATGACTCTAATAAATATCCAGTATTTAAGAAAGCATCAACCAGGAACATCTTAGAAAATAATGCTTTGATGCAATAAGAATCTCATAATTATAACAACTTTATAATTTTCTTTGCAAAGTATTTTTGTCTTATGAGCTTTATCTTTACTCTAAATTCATAAATTAAATATTAGATTCATTAATTTAATATTATATGAATATTAAAGATAAATTAATACTTTATTAATAATAAATATGTATTTACATGAATATAATAATGTCACGTGTAATCAACTAATTGGCTACAGGGCATATTAAACTAACAGTTGCATGGATCTTGTGTGTTTAGTAAGATTGATTTGAAAATTGGTTATCATCAAATTAAAATGAAAGAAGGGGATGAAAAAAAAAATAACTTTAAGATGAAATATGAATTGTTTGAATGGTTAGTCATGATGTTTAGTCTTACTATTACACATTGTAATCTAATGAGATTGATAAATCATATATTGTTTGCATTCATAGATAGCTTTATTGTTGATTACTTTGATGATATTCATAGTAAGAATCTAGGTGAACATATTGAGCATTTGTGATTTTTGTTTAATATGTTCCAAGAGAAATTGTTATGTGTTAATCTATTAAATTGGAAAAAAATATTCACCATTTAAAATAGTTTATGGTTTAACCCTACTAGATTTTATTTCTTTACTTATTGATGAAAGGGTTAGATTTGATGGCAATAGAAAAGCATAGGTGATGAGCACATTTTTAAGAAGGTACAACAACATGTTTGGAAAAGGAATGAAAAGTATGCATTCCAGGCAAAGAAAAGATGAAAAGGGTTGTCTTTGAACTAAAAGACTGGTTTTGGGTGTATATGCACAAAAGGAAGTTTCTTAGACATAAAAAAATCAAAATTGATGTTTAAAGAAGATGGTTCATTTAGATTCCTTGAAGAAGTCAATTCCTACAAAGTGGATCTATAAGGTGAATATAATGTTAGTGCTATAGTCAAAGTTTCTGATCTTTCTTTGTTTGACGTAGATGATGATTCGAGGTTGAATTTTTTAGATGAAAGAGTGGATGATGTTGTCCTGGCTACGACATCAAAGAATCCATTAGGGGTGTCCATTGGGTCTATTCTAAGGCCTAAAACAAAGTGTACCCAAGAGGAGTTCAATGGGCTAAGTTAAGAGACTTGGGTTAAAAAGGTTCAAATTTATCAATCTGGATCCTTGTCTACTTTTCAGGTCATATTTGAATCTATAAGAAGGGGTTGGATGCGATTCTAATTGGGTTGGAAACTAAACATCTTTACCTTCCCAACTATATATGGTAGGTCCGTTAATTCATCCAAGCGAGAGAGAATGACATGTTTAAAGTTGGGCTTAGAATTTGTCAACAAAGTGCGAAAACAGAAAAAAAAAAAAAAATTGTTTTTCTTAAGAGTTATGAATTACATTCACTACAATGAGTCCTTAATGCTATTTGAAGAATTATATGGCAGCCTTTGACTTATTTATTTTATAAGGATTCCGTATCAAATAAGAAGAATTAATTGGTCAAAAATTAATTCTTATTTTACAATGTTGATGAGTTTTGTTCAGCAAAGATTTTTCAATAATGATTTATCTTACGTATTTTTCACTATGATATGCGGCAAAAGGTGAAAAATTATTTTAGACTATTATTTTATTTTTAAGCCTTATTTTAATTAGTTTAAATTTTATTTAATTGGGTGCATGTGTGACTCATTAGGGTTAGAGTTTTACTTTCAAGAGTATAAATATTTTTTGTAAGCACAAAATAAGAAGACTTGATAATACTATTGCTACCAATTTTATTCAGCTTGTGTGAGAGAGATTCTTGCATTCTTTGGTTCTCTAACAAACTAAATTGACTATTTAAAAATTAATTGGCTTCGTAGCGTCTTTCTTATAATTATCATTTACGAATTAGTATTTGTAGGGTATGGTTTCTTATTCTAATAATGCTGGTGCCTTGGAACATGTTTCTATTATGTCACACTTCTATCAAACCTGTTTCAGCTTTTTAGAATTCGTTGTGGGTTGTGTGACCATATAATTACGAGATTCACATCAAATTTATATTGATTATATTATGGTAAAATTAAGATCAAAATTCACCCACCTAGATGAAATGTGTGTGGCCTTTGAACAAAGAAGGATGCATTATTTAAAAAGGAATCCTATAAAAGTGATTTTGGAGTGTAAGTATGAAATTTTCTAGGGTTTATAGTGCATCAACGTGGCATAAAGATGATAAAAATAAAGCACAAGAACCATGAAAGCAAACCCTCCTCATAACAAAAAAAGAAATATAAAGCTTTATTGACGATATTAATTTTATGAGATTTATATCAAATAATATTGGAAAGATAAGACTTAATATTAAACTGTTGAAAGGAAAGAATTCTGTGAGTTTCAGTGCAAAAGAGAAGTAACAAATTTCTTTTGAAAACATTAAAACTTATCTATCTAAACCCGTAGTTGTTGGCCAAGGTCTGGCCAGTCTTTGATGATGTATATTTTCACAGAAGAAGGATCTAATGCCAACATGTTAGCATAAGAAAATGATTTTGGATATGAACATACCGTGTATTGTCTTAGTATTGTGCTCATAAAAGTGGAAGAAAGATATACAATTGTTTGTCTTTGTATTTTGTTTATGTTAAATTATGTTGGTACATATAATTTATGTAATGTAATATATAAAATAGATTTAATTAAATACATGTTATCAAAACTTTTTTAAAGAGGATGTGTTGGTAAATAAAAATTATCATTATCCAGGTTTAATATGCATTTAATTATAACAAAGCTAAATAATGTAGGGAATTTATTGTAGATCAAGACACGTTTTACTGTAGATTGTAATAGTAATTTCATTTTCAATTTCTCATCTTTTCACAAGCGGATAAATGTTTCTTTAGCTTTCCTTTTCTTCTTATTCATTTCTTCTTCCCTGCCACTTTAGTGCCTTGGGTTTGGCATGATAAGCTACTTGGGTCTAGTAACCACATCATATCCCCAAGCGTCATGAGTCTAGCAACCATGCCAGACCTAAGCTACATGGGTTTTGGATTTAGCTCATTGACACACACAACAAGTATTTCTTTTGTTATAACAACATATTTACATGTGATTTTATTTGCATGCCTACCCAATGCTTTGTAGGAGGAGTTCTTGTTGGGGGGCTGTTATCAAGGCTTTCCTTGTTTTTTTTAATGATTTCAAGCGACTTGGATATGACAACCATTCAAGACCTAAGCGTCTTGGGTGTGACAACCATGTCAGCCCTAAACTACTTAGGTCTAGCATGGTTGTCAGGACCATGCGATCGGGCAGGCATGGTTGCCAGAACCAAACGCAGGTCTGACACACCTTAGGTATGACATGGTTTGACAGACTCAAGTGGCTTAGGTCTGACAACCTTGTGCAAATGTACTGTGAACCAAGACACAGTCCACTGTAGATTTGCACAGTGGATTTTCCAAGCTTTGAAGGCTTGGGATGGGGATAATGTTGTCTTTTCACGTAAAGTTAAATTGTCATTTTGCCCTTTGATTGAAAAAAATTGAAGCCCTGATTGTGAGGGTATTTCAGTATTTTTCATCGGCTCATTGGTCATTAAATGTCTAAGTGGGGGTATATTAGTCTTTTCATGTTTATTTGCATAGTAAAAATACTATTCTACCCTCAAAGTTAACAAAAATAAGACTTGTTGCCCAAAGTTTTTTTAACCTTTTACAAATTGTTAAATAGTTAAAATACATCTTTAGTCTTGGAAAAGATAAAAATAAGACCCAAGCTACTTAGGTTCTGACTTTAGCTCATTAAAACACACAATAAACATTTTCTTTTGTTATAGCAACATATTTACTTGTGATTTTATTTGCATGTCTACTCAATTGCTTGTGTTATAGGAGGAGTTCTTATTGAGAGGGTTGTTGCCAAGGTTTTTCCTTCTTTTTTTTTAATGATTTATTTAAGACTTAAGCGTTTTGGGTCTAGTAACCATGGTATGGTTGCTAGATCCAAGACGCCTGGGTTTGCGCTTGGATCTGGCATGATTACTAGACTCATGTTATTTAGGTCTAACAAAAAATTGAGTGGAGATTTAAAAATTAATTAACTTAATTAAATTTAATAACACTATTAAAACATTCTCCATACTCTTAATTTTTTTTTAAAAAAAGTTAATATTAACCCAGTGTAGATCATGGATGAATATACTAATATATGTATATATAACAGTTAAATAACAAGCATTGGATGATTTCTTAGCTCGTTATCTTTCCACTAGTAAGTACCATGAATTAGAAGGGATATGAATGTTATCGTGGTGTACATTCATGGTTTGACGGTTGTAAGATCTTAACTGGTGCAGGGGTGGTGAATGTTCATGATCTCCCTAATACGTCACCTTATCTTTTAGATACACGTTTGAACACCCAACTCTGTTCTCGCACGTACGGCAGCGTCCACAGCCCCCACATAATTCCGGTGATGATGGTCATGATTCCTCTCGCCCTCCCTAACAAAATCGGCTTCTCGTTACCTTTTCTCTATAAACCAATCACAACAAGAGGAGGAGGAGGAGGAAGCAGTTGTTCTGCTTTTACTTGTCGCTCTGTTTCATCACTTACCAGCTTCACTTGGGACGACGTCGTTCAAGCCTCTCAACCTGACTATGCCCCAAATGATTCTTCAGATCTCTCTGGCTTCTTCGAAAAGATCAAATACTGCAATCGCGGCTCCTCCGTATAGAGCGAGCTCTCTTTTCCTTTGTGTTTTGGTCAATTAACAATATTTTTTACTGTATAGTTTTTAATATTTTCAGGAGATAAAATCTGAATTTATTCCATTGGTGATAGAGGATCAAATAGTTGGTTACATACATAACGGGTAACGTAATCTCTCCCTCCCTCCCTCTTTTTTGTTTTTTTTTGCATTTTAAGAAAATGGGAAATTCAAATTGATGAATTAATTTTGATTTATGACAGTTTTTTTTATAATTATTTGAGGAGGTTTAAGGACGTGTTTGTTTTTGTGCCAAGTGATTCTCGTTTTGGCACCAATGTGACTTTAAATAAAACACTAAGCACACCAGAGGAAAGAACCAGAGTTGTTGGAAAAGTAATCAAATGCTTGGCAGAAGAAGAAAAGGAACTGATTCCAGGAATACGAAATGAGGTATAAAGATCATCAACCATGTGGAGCTTTTTTTTTTCTCTTGCTGTATTGGCTGTTTACTCGTTGATTTTCAATCAGTTGTACCCAGTCGCACCTTCGTTTGGATCGCCCCCCTATTTTTCCGTTGAACGTGCTGCTGCTCCTTATTTTGGAATTAAGGTCTGTGCTTCTTATTTCTTTGCTTCATTCTTTTTTCTTTTTGTTAGAATTAATTAATTTTTTTTCACTTTTCAACTCTACGAGAATAGGCATATGGAGTTCAAATGAATGGTTTTTTGAAAAGAGATGGGGAGAAATTCTTATGGATAGGAAAGAGAAGTCCAATGAAACAAACTTTTCCTGGGATGCTTGATCATCTTGTTGCTGGTGGACTGGTTTGTAACTATTTATTATAC
>Ga0307516_10004236_pt1 | contig 17869 bp, 22 predicted proteins | sample 19_EM_MG_FD_203310 | JGI IMG/M metagenome (GOLD analysis project Ga0307516, IMG submission 203310) | Populus trichocarpa ectomycorrhiza microbial communities from riparian zone in the Pacific Northwest, United States - 19_EM | ecosystem: Host-associated > Plants > Roots > Unclassified | place... | reverse complement strand
TGCTCATGAGAGGCACCAGTATTGGGGACACCGCTGAAGATCCCTGTGGACTGGACCGACTAGGTGTGCTCGTAAACATCCCCTTCGAGATTGAATGAGGACACAAACGACCTGACGAAATAAGATTTACCTCGCCGCGACGCACTCGAGCCTGTAGAGTGCCAAACCTGAGGATGTCGGATTTGGAAAGTATACCCGACGAGGCGTGTCGCTTTGAACCTTCCTCCTGTCGGAGTCGGGGATCAGGGCGAGAGCAACTACCCTCGCGGTATGTGTCGATTCCGTGGTTTACCCCCCCGTCCTTGGCGTTAAAGCATTATTCTACACGTTATGGGTCATCACTACCAGATTCCCACACCTCATACTCTTCAACCTTAACCCCCGCAAAGTTCACGTAAAACCTCGCCGCGGGACGGTACGGACTCAGCATAATGACCCTCAACGTGGCCTTCTTCCTGCCATCTCCTCCCTGACATCCTGGTTTCGCTCTTTTCAAACACTCCATCGCCCAATCCTTCACAATGTCCACCTGTTCCTCCGATACACGTTTACTTTGTTCCACGGAAGTCAGGCTATTACTTCCACTGAGCACTTCTACACCCCTATGAGAAGAAGGTGCGTAGAGGACGATCTGAAGTGTATCGAAATCTGGGAGCACTTTGCACGCATCTACCAGTTCTACCGCCGTGGAACGTGCAGTTCTAACCGCGGCGAACAGAATCCTAAGTTTTATGACCGAGACGTCATGGAAGTGAGGGTAGATGAGGGTGAGTTCGGTGAGTCTTGGAAACGCGGCCACATATCCTGAGGTCAGAGACAGTCAGTCACTATTCCCGCCACACGTGGTGCCGGATCGCCTACGAGATGAGTTACCACACAAAACCAGGGGGATTGCCAACCGCGTGACTTTCGAATCCTGGCCAGACACGAGAGATCCAAGGAAGTCATCGGAGGACATAACCTCGTTCCTGACGGTCCTGGCCACGCAGACAACGTCCTCGACATTGCGACAGTGTCGGAGAAGAGGATAAGTGGTGGGGGGTAGGATCAGAACCTTGATCTGCGGGAGTTCTACATGTTGAAGTGCTTTCTTGAGAGGGGCCGTGATATCGCCGTTCGCCCGTCCTATCTCCAGCGTGTGGAGATTCGGGAGGGTCTCCAGGCATTTGACGAACTTGGGAAGAGTGGTGTTATTCCACAACCCTTGCACCGTCACGAACCTTCAGAGGGCACAGATCAGCACCGACCGAGAGACAAAGAAGGGCACAGAAGTACCTCACGCTGGTGGCCAGTGACGCGTTCGCATCCAACGCTTTCATGATGGCGTTGAGCTTCCTCGGAAAACGCCCATCTGAACTCCAGCTTGGGACCAACTCGAGACACTCAAGGCGTTCCCATACCCATGGCAGCAACCGAAATCGCATCGCCATGCACGTCATGCTCAAATGTAGTAGAAACCGCACACGCTGCTGGTGGCCGCCGTCGACAACCATACCATACTGAACTCGGAACCGCGCATAGCGACCGATGTCGGTGAGCTGCGGGTCTGGGGAGATGTAAGAGAGAATGGAAAGGATGAGCTCGTCCGGGAGTTCGAAAACTGCGAAAGTAAGATGAGATAAATTGATATTTGATCGAAATAAAAGGATTCGCACTGAGGCTGGTTTGGGGTGCGGGAGGTCCTGATATTCGGACGACGGCTGGACGTCGCTTCCTACCGAGTTTGGGACAGAGTGTCGAGGTCTTTTCACGGTGGCGGTCCATGGTTTCGCCGTCTGGGGCCCAACAAGGTGTTGGGGAAAAGGAGGCGCGGCTAGAACCGGGGGACGCGCCTTATGGCGGATACAGAGCGCTGGCTTCCGATCTCGTTGCGGTGTGAGCCGAGTCGATGCCCCGGCTAAACTTTAGGATCAACTTGGTGGACCGAATCGCTTCACCGTTGCGGTTGCCCTACCGCGCTCTTCCCAGGACACGATAGGAGCGAGGGTACGTGCGTGGCCCCAACAAAAAGAACCCACAATAATGGGAACGGGATGATCGAGCTCCTCTCCGTCGCTGGTGTCGTCGGGGTTGGATCTTTCACTCCGACTAGGTCAGCCGAAGCGGTGAGGGAAGGCGAGAGCGACTTCCTTGATGGACGTTACCGTGAAGATTCGAGCTGGACCCTTGCACCAGCACATGCGCGCTGGGTTCCGCTTCGATTCAGGATGTAAATACAGACCTGTGCGCTACGTCGCACCATGCGAACGAAAGAGCGTGAGTGAACAAGAAGCCCAACCAACGAAGCGTCCGAGTCGTGCTTCACCAAGGCAGCGTCGTCAACGATCACCGATGATGCCCTCGGCGGGTGTACACGAACAGCAACGCGACCGGTACCGGTGAGTGCTGTGACCCATGGTCTGGAATTGGCGGACTCCTCGGGGTGCTCCTTGAGATCGGGTGATACGCCGATCCCGAAGTTGTTCGCCCTCCCCCGTCCTTTTTTCGCGTTCTAGTTTATAGTGCAATACGTTACACATTGCAAGGTACGGGGCGTGTGCGTGGAGAGATTTTACTTCGATGTCGTCGTGGTCCTAATTATCAAATCCCTACGCCTCGTACACCTCGACCTTCACTGAACCCAGGTGGAACCTCCGAAAGATATCTTCCCCGGGCCTGAGGCTCGAGTTCAACCCGATGACCCTCAACGTGGTCCTCTTCCTTCCACCTCCCTCCTCACATCCCGTTTTCGCCTTCAAACAGCACACCGCCCAATCCTTCACACCTCCCACCTCCTCGCTCAACGTCCGCTTCCATTGCTCTGTTGACCTGGCTGCATATCTCCGGGGAGGTGTGTCAACGAGTAAGTGCAAAATCTGGAAGGTATCAAAATCTGGGAGTGCTTTGCACGCATCGACCAGTTCCGATATTACAGAGCGTGCGGTTTCAGCTACGGCTGGGGCACCGTATGGGTGAGGGTAGATGATGGTGAGTTCGGTGAGCCTTGGGCACGCGGCCACAAATCCTGAAGTCGGCGGCGGTCAGCCATTGTTCTAGCTACACAGTTCTATGGAGTGCTGAATCACTTACGGGACGGATTACCTGATGAAACCAGGGGAATCGCCAACCGCTTGATTTTTGAATCTTGGGTTGACATAAGAGATCGTAAAAATTCGTAGGGGATCACAGTATGCTCTCCGATTACCCAGTCAACGGCCTCAACGTTGGGACAGTGTTTGACGAGAATATGGGCAATGGGTGGTAGGATGAGAACCTTGATCTGGGGGAGTTTGACGCCATCGAGCGCGTTCCCGAACGGGGGAGAAAACGGATGGTAATTCACCGGCCCTATCTCCAGCGTGTGGAGATTTGGGAGGAACTCTAGGGATCTGACGAACAGAGGACTGACCAGATCCCACAGGAAGCGTGCCGTCATGAACCTTGAGAGGAAACGGATCAGCCCCGACCCAGGGACAAAATAGCAGAGAATTACTTCACACTGGTGGCCAGAGATATGTCCTTGCGCAAAGCTTTTGCCATGGCATTAACCTTGCACAGAAATTCCCAGTCTGGACCACAGCCTGGGATCAACTCGAGGCGTTCCCATATCCATGGCAGCAATCGCAACCGCATTGCCACGCATGTCATACTTAATGGCCGTAGAAACTCCACCCGCTGCTCATGGTTATCATCGATCCCCATATCGTACTGAAGGCGGAACCGTGCATAAGGACCGGTGAGCTGCAGTTCTGGGGAAATATAAGAGAGAATGTGGAGGATGAGTTCGTCTGGGAGTTGGAAAACTGCGAAAATGGGATCGGATAGGTTACATATAACGTTCGATCCAAAGTGCGGAAGGAAGAGCTCGTACTGGGGCTGGTTTGGGGCACAGGAAATCTGCCAATGGGCCGACGTCGTTTTATACCGTCGCGGTTATCCGCGAGCCTGGTATAGAACGTTGGGTGTTTTTCACGACAGTAATCCACGACGCTGAAGCGCATGGTCCACCACTCGAGACCCGGCAAGGTGACGGGAGGGAGGAAGCGTGGTTGGAACCGAGGCGCGCGTTTTAAGTGGATATCGCACCAGCTGTCAGTTTCGCGCGTAGACCGGTCGATCCCAGCCACACCCCCAGCCTGGACCAATATTGACGCTTCAATCCCGCCCATACCGCGCGCTATCCAGGGCATTTCCACGACAGGAACAAGGGGAAGAATGTGTGGCCCGACGTACAACACTGTAATGCCGTGGGCGGAAATGATGGGGGGGAACGACGAGAGCGGCGGCGCAGGGCGCCAGTCCCGACTCCCTCCTGCTTACACGACTCAGAGGACGCCGGGCCCCAACTTTATTTTTTCAAGAACGAACTATCATGCAAGCAGCCGCCGGCCCGAATTGCTTGATTTTTTCGATAAATAAGTGGCTACGATGGTGCTTATCGAGTACTAAAGTCATCCGCGGTGAGTTTCACGAGGCCGTTCGTTGGCCACGGCGCAGGACGGTACCGATAGCCGTGTGGCTATCTTGTCATTTTTTGAGACGAAGGATGTCAGATAGCAACTTCGAGGGCATCAGACTCAGATGTAACGCTGGATCTATTGAGCCGTGAAATCCGTTGACCGTACGTCCGTTTATTGAGCCTCCTCAAGAGGGAGGAGGGGACGAAGTGGGGTTTGGACCACTTCCCTTGCTTGACACTCCCAGTTGGATGAACACCGCAGCATCTTGACCCCACATCGGCATAAGGTGGGGATTACTTCGCGACGCGTACTGAAGGGCGATCCGGATATCGAACAGTAACTTATAACTCGTTATTCGAACAGTGTTTCATTACATGGACCTAATCGAGCCTATTCCTAATTCCAGTGCGTGATGGCGAGCCTGAACAGCTCGCTGGCTAGATCTTCCAACAACCCTGGGCCTGAGCGTATAAAAACCGGTTGCCAGTCGGTGTGGCGGAGAAACGCCGTAGTACCTGACCATCCGTATGTGATGTAACTGTCTCCGTGAACGAGGTAGGCTTGTAGCGCTTCTGGCTGATGGGTCTGAGCTGTTGCGAGTGCGAGGTACCTTTCCGCCTGCGACATGACCTCTGAGACACTAGAATCCCAACGTTTCACCCAAGATCTTGTTGCTGTTTGTAAATCAAGAAACCTGGATAACCCTTGCCAGCCTCTTTCACACCTGTTTAATGTGGTTCAGCGAGTTCCAGGACGAGAGAAAAAGAGTTACACACCTGAACCATGTCCAGAGAATACAGATCTGGTGGAGGCAAAGGAGTGTGTAGCGAGGTTGAGATCTTCGGCACTTGTTTGGGTTGCAGTGGCAGAGTCGAGATCAGGGGCAAAAAGACCAGGGTCGCCGACAGGATCCACCCCAGGAAGGTCAGAACCATTGTTGGAAGGAGAGGTGTTGTATTTATCGTCTCGATGGCAAGATCCGCCCCAAGAAGGTTGAGACCGGCGTTAGAGGGGGTTGTGTCGACGGAGAGATCCATCTCAAAAAGGGCAAGACCAGCATCAGAGGAGGAAGCACCGGCAGTGTCGCTGACAGGAAGGGTGAGGGTAGCGTCGGAGAGAGGCAAAGTTGTATTGATGGAGAGATCCATCACAAGAAGGTTGAGACCAGTGCCGGCCAGAGAGGGGGCGGTGTTTGCGTTGGTGGGCCTAGGTTTGACAACAGGGCGAAGGATTCCTTGAGGGCTTAACGAACAGCCTCTTGGAAGGGGAAATGCGGCTGTGAGGATCGACGTGAGGGGAGAATACATGTCGCTTTCGTAGTGGACTTAAGACCCAAACGACGGCGAGATGACATGCTTGGTGATGCCTGATAACAGAGCTCTGAGGGTTTCCACAGATGGTGGATTCTCGTAGGGAATGTCCGTGGTTTTCGCCAGGGTGGTCGGGGAGAGGAGCGATGGCGACATGCTACACCTCGATTCTCCTGATATATACAAGGGGGTGTGGTATGTTTGTTCTCGTATATCATCTCCTGATCAGCTCATCCACAAATGACCACCATGAACGACTCCCGCTCCCAACCCAGGTCCCAAGCCAACCCCTATTGGCACCCCCAGAACCAGCCAGTCGAACACCAGACCCCCCGTCGTTGGTTGGCAGGTTACGTACTCAACCCCAATGCCGCCCTTGACTTGACCAGCAAACTCTCCGGCAAACCCATCCCCGCCGCTCCAGAAGGTGGCCTCGTCCTCCCCGCTCTCACCAGCATCCATGGCATCCTCGAGAAGCACCTCAGGAGCAAAGGGATCGACCCTCGTGTGGAGGTTCAGTTTGTTGGCTCGATGAGTCTCCTCGAGACCATCCTCGCCACCAGTGGGAATCGCGGCGGTCTGAAAACTGAACCTTTCAAGGGAAAGGCAGATGAAGCTATCCGTGAGTGGTTGGAGACCAACGGTAACCCACGATCATTCCCTATATCATGCCACGTTCTTACCTCATCCAAAGGTGTTAAGCCGGAGGAGTACCGCTGGGAGATTCACACTGATTAGACAGTCGCGTCTCACTAGTATCCTATCACTTGCACTCTCGGTTTCTCAATCTATGAACTCTCCGTGTCTGTACTTCTCTTTTATCGTGAGGGTAAGCCAGTGAAACCGTGGTCAGTGTTACCATGCCCCTGAACTAGCACCGCTGGGAGCCGGTCCCAACTCCGCAGTGGGGAACCGATTTCTCAGACTCGGTTCATGATTACACCGTTAAACCAAGTACCAGGAGCCTGGATGAGTAGTTCGGCAGTCGGACGCGGGTGCGCGGGCCCGGTGCCCCCCCGTCATGATATGCCAACGGAATCACCTTGAACTAACCGCCAAATCACACGATCCTCTGTGCCGTTCCCTTTGTAAGAATGGTAGCGAGTCCTTTTAGATAATGCGATGGGTGTATGTTCTATTGCAGCGCGAGCAATTACCGGTTGATACAAAGGCTAATAACGCACAAGCCACACGAAGCGGGGGGCTTGTACAAGGAGGCCAAAGCGATGAATTCGGGGCTTGGAGTGGCTCGAGCTGAATCTCCTGAGTAAGGTGGTATTATCGGCCAAGTGGATCTTGGGGTTGCTGTTCCTAGCGACGGCCGCCTACAGTATGGTGGAGAGTATAGGCAGTCGCGTTGGTACCTGCCGGCGGGGTCTGGGCAGGGGCGCCCGCAAATGCCACCAGCAGGTGCTGATCAGGGACTTGGTAAAAGAGCGGCTCCGACCTGAGAACCAAGTATACTGGCTACCCCGCCGGAATAGAAGTCTCGACAACGATGACAGGACCGGAGCCATCCCACCTAAACAGAACGAAGTTCAATAACTGTTACAAAGTGCGATCTCGAAACATAACGCACATCGTCGACACCCGGGGCACGTCCGTTCGTGGGAGACTGTTGATCGAGTCGTGGTGGCTACTAAGGACCGCAACTGGGCTGGAGGTAGTACTGACGATCTTGGTGTCACGGAGAGCTGACTCCCAGTTCCTGGGCAGCGGTACCAGTGGGTGTCCCTACTGTGTGGGCTAACGGTCTCTCCAGAGTGGCCGTATCTTGCACCGACCTCCAACATTCCACACAGCGAAGGAAACGTTCTTGTACTCGACCATGGTAGTAACGGTTTCGCCTAGCTCGGGTTTGTACGGGATGGTCTTCTCGCCAGCAGCGTTGAGACGGACCCGCAACACGGGCTCCATCAAGTTTGGGATCTATAGCGGCCCATAGACGAAGGCGTACCGTCAAAATGCCTGGAAAAACGGGGTAGGTGAATCTAGAGGTAGCCACATGACGCAAGGGTACGACCACATACCCCAGACCAAACATATTCTTCTCACGCTTTGCGAGCACCGACATTAGTAAACTGCACCCGTTGTGATGTGCCCGGTAGAACCGTCAGAACCGTGGCCCCGGGGCCGTAGGGTTGTGTCCGGCGACGGCTTGCTTGGGTGGCGGGGACACAAGAAGGTCGGCGGGGGGGGCGGATAAAACTACAGTCCTGGCCAGCGATTATGGGGCTAGACACAGCGGCGGGTTCGTGGAACGCTAGCGGCGCACAGGGACACTCGAGGACCACCTTCGGTCGGGTGTGTGTATTGAAGCTCTCATCGTCGATGACACAATCAACCTGAGGGGGAACGGGGTTTGCACCGGCGAAGCCACAACCTCATATTCGACCCGTTCTGCCGCATTGGCAAATGCCTGGACTTTGCGCTCTCCCAGGCAGTCTCTTGACAAACATCAGGTTCTGTGAGTCCCGCCTCGAAATTTGACCGTTTCGCCGGAGCGGTCTCCCTTTATGCACACCGTCCCGGTAGCCACTCTCGACATAGACACCACCCTCACCATGATCGCGAAGTTCTCGGGACCCAGAACGACCAGCTAATCTCATCGCTGCGTTGCCATGGATGCTCATGTCGGACATGGTGTGCGACTGGGAGGCGAGGGCGATGCGACCTCGCTGGGGACCTGGAGATCCTGTTTATTGAGGGTAATATGCCCAGATTGTCGGGAGTAGACCCACCGTGGAAGTTTCCGATCGTGAATGCAGAGGGCGGGGGTTGTCATGTGGAGGTCATCTGCGGGGGTAGGGCTGACCCATGGTCTCACTTGGAGTGTCGTGGCCGCTTCAGATACCAGAGGGGTTGAACGAACGCAGATATCGCGAAGAATTGAGCAAGTACTTGGCGCTTAAGGCACACGACCACCCGGATCGTAGGCTAGAACCTGACATTCCAGGCCACATGTGGATCGCACGGAATACATCGGATTCGTCACGGTCCGTTGGAGCACTTGAGCTTCTTGCCTGGGGCAGAGCTCTGCCTCGTCGTTCACAGGGCCAGTTGAGTAGTGCTGTGGAGATCCTGCGCCAGCACCCGAGCAGTTGTCATGCTCATGAGAGACACATGTATTGGGGACACCGCTGAGAATCCCTGCGGCGGAATGAACCGACTAGGCGTGCTCGTAACATCCCCTTCGAGATTGAATGAAGACGAATTGACCTGATGGAACAAGGTTTGCCTCACCGCGGCGCACCCGAGCCTGTAGGGTGCCAAATCCGAGGATCTCGGATTGGGAAAGATACACCCGACGAGACGTGTCGCTCGCAGGGATGTTCACGTATTTTAGTCGCATGCCCCGTAGAAAAACGGACGTGGCTTTGGGAGGGAACGCGGTGGCCGCAGTCGTCCGGCAATGGCCGGTGAGTCAGGCCGGAGGGCCGTTTGGTTTAAAATTCCGCCCGTCCGTCCGGGGGAGGGAAGGACCCAGCTAGCAAACTTCGACCACCTCCAAACCTCCAACGAGCTCGCTGTCTTCCACTCAACCCCTTCCCCGTCTTCTTTCTATTTCACGTTAACGTCCCACTTCGACTATGGGTCTCTCTGTTTCCAAGCTCCTTTCTGGCCTGTTTGGCAAGAAGGAGATGCGTACGTGGTTGCACCTTTTGTGTCATATGGCCGCCTTTGGACTCACCTACGCCCGTTTTCTTCAGGCATTCTGATGGTACGCGATTATCTACAGACCGCACTAGGTTCCTTGGATACCCAAACTCAACGAAACTTGTGTCACAGGTCGGTCTCGACGCTGCTGGTAAGACGACCATCCTGTACAAACTCAAGCTCGGCGAAATCGTTACCACCATCCCCACTATTGGTCAGTACTATCCAAGCCTTACGCGTGAAAAGGACTCTCAATCCAATGGTCACGTTAGGCTTCAACGTCGAGACTGTCGAGTACAAGAACATCTCCTTCACCGTGTGGGATGTTGGAGGACAGGACAAGATCCGCCCGCTCTGGAGGCACTGTCAGTTATTCCACGCACTCTTCGCATACTAGATCCTAACATCAGGCTCGATCGTCTCAGATTTCCAAAACACCCAGGGTATCATCTTCGTCGTCGACTCTAACGATCGGGAACGTATTTCGGAGGCCCGCGAGGAGTTGCAACGGATGCTGAACGAGGATGAGCTCCGGGATGCCCTACTCCTTGTCTTTGCCAACAAGCAGGATCTTCCAAATGCCATGAACGCCGCCGAGATCACGGACAAGCTTGGATTGCACGGACTCAGGCAGCGGACGTGGTTCATTCAGGTACGGATTCCAAACCGTTTTACCGGAGCGGATCGACTGATCAGACATCTCCGACCATACCAAACAGGCTGCCTGCGCCACCAGCGGTGACGGTCTCTATGAAGGTCTCGAGTGGTTGAGTGTCAACATCAAGCGACGAGTGTAATGAGCGTTGGATCCATCGTTATGAACCAAAGTCCTAGATGTTTCGCGGTTCCTCGCCTTCCCACTCCACGACACCGACACAAACAAAACCCTTCCGCCTCCCCCTCCGCTTGTGTTTTCTTTTGTCTTACACTATACTTGTGAATGCCCCCTTCGCCGACGGATATTTCAACCGATCTCTGTAATCCAGGTACGAATGACCCAGACACAGGGCATCCTGAACTGTGACTACCGCCGTCGGCTGGTGTGTGATTTCCAGCGAGCGACTGGGAGGAGAGCTGATTGTGGAAGGAGACTGAAGTTGAAGCGCCCATCACATCCGACATGTCTGGATCTTCGGCGGCTCCGAACCACCAGTAATCGATAATCCCTCACGCGATTCTGGCTGGGGTTTACACTGCCGGGCATAGTGCGCACTGCCTGGTGGGTGTGGCGTTCGCCAAATAAACTCCGAGCTATTTTCGACCTCCCGGTTGCCCCTGCCCCCCATGGTCAATACTGCATCTGTGCCGATCACGGCGCGACGAAGCCCCAGGGAAACACTGGGTAGCCTCGGCGCTTTCCACGCACACGACGGACATATGATGGGTTTACAATTGCACCCGCGCTGGAGGGGACCGGCAAAAGCACCAGGTTGAAGGGGACCAAGCTTGGGGACACGTCGTCGCCACCTCCCCCGTCATCGTCACGCCGTTCACAACTACCGAAGTACTGGAATCTGTGGTTTAACTCCACACAAAAGCTGTTGTGCTATTTCAAGTGCTTTTCAATCTTCGTCGCCAGTTCAAGTGACCCGTCCAGGTGCTCGTTGGGAATTGCACAGTCCCGGAATGCCCTGAACCTGACTAATATCCAGGATATCCTCGATGAGGTATATCTGAAAGCGCGGAGTTTAAGCTGCTCCGGATTCGCATTCTAGCCACGCCTCGGCCTCAGTGCTAACTCCCAGCAGGGGAATGGGCACCAGCGCCCTAGCTGAGTGCGACCGGTGCACGATAGATGCGACAGTATCTACTATTATTATGGACCGCTTACAACGATGTGCATATACCTCGCGACTACACCAAAATGTTGTGAACCGGATGTACCGTTGGTTTGGGGATCCTGGGGCAGTCGGCTGTGACACCGGTCTTCGGGGTGGCCCTACTCAGGCCATGCGAATCTTTCAGTGTTTTTGTTCGACGTTTCCCCCTGGTCTCACTATGCACTTCGGAGGCAAACGCAATCGTGCATCAGTCTGATTAGATCATCCCACCGGAGTCTCACCTTTTATCCTCATCGATCCCTTCAGCTCCCGATCCGACCATGACCGATCCTGCGCATCTGCTTCCCCCGAGTTGGAAGCCACAGGTTACGGCTTGGCTTGCCGAGGATACCCCGTCTTTCGATTATGGTGGGTACGTTGTCGGAGAAGTCCATAGGACAGCCTACCTGCTCGGGAAAGGTAACTCTGAAGCGGTCCTCGCCGGTGTGCCTTTTTTCACGGAGGTATTCAGCCAGCTTGACTGCGAGTGGGTGTTCCTGTCACTCTTAGGGTTCTTAGTCTATGCGATTGTGTGCTGACGCTGTGGGTAGGGTGGAGTGGCACATAAAAGAAGGGGAGACGTTCCAGCCCGTCAAGCACGTCGCAACGGTAAAAGGAAAAGCCAGGCACCTTCTACTCGGAGAGAGAGTTGCTCTCAATATGCTTGCCAGGTGTAGTGGCATTGCAACAAAGTGCGATCCCACCACCACTCTATGAGACGGAATACGGGTTTACCCAGGGTTGGGCAGATCGAAAAGGATCAATGACCTCGCCAGAGGGTACGGATACACAGGCGTTGTTGCTGGAACTCGGAAGACGACGCCAGGTGAGTGCCTAAGAACCTCGTGATTACAGGTTGAATCTCAAGACCAATTACAGGGTTCCGGCTCGTCGAAAAGTATGGTATGTTGGTCGGTGGTATTGATGCCCACCGACACGATTTATCGAGCATGATCATGCTCAAGGATAATCACGTTTGGTCCGCTGGTGCGTCTCTAAGCCACCAATCCACACTAGACAGTTGTCTGAAATCCCCTCTGCCTCAGGGTCGATCACGACCGCCATCAAGAATGCCCGTCGGGTGGGCGGCTTCACACTCCTTTTGGAGGTGGAAGTCCAGTCCGAAGCAGAAGCCGACGAGGCCATCGACGCCGGTGCCGATGTCATCATGTTGGATAATATGGATGGCAGTCAGCTCGCCGACGTCTCAAGGAGACTCAAAGAGAAATGGAGCGGGAAGCGCAAGTTCCTGTTCGAAAGTAGCGGGAACATCACGGAGAATAATCTGCAAGAGCGCGCCATCGATGGTGAGGCTACCGCTATTTGGCCCGTGCTATTCCCTTTCGTTACTGACCAAGTCACACACAGGGATCGATATTCTGAGTACGAGTGCTGTTCATCAGTCGGTCCAGCATATAGATTTCAGCCTGAAGATACAGAAGTCGACCTGATCCTAGCAATCAATTGATATTTTCGCGACGCGATTTTGTGGACTAGGGTGCGCGCAACCTCCTGTCTGTGTAGGCCAGGCTATCAGCATGGCAACGGATTCATATGAGCTCGAGCGGACAAGGAACCCGGTATCCCGCTCGTCTGGTGAGACCTCCTTGCGGATTTGGTAGAGCGCATGCGCATTTGGTTTGATTACATTTGGTATGGTGCAAGTAACATGATATACCAAAACCGAAACTTAGGTCGCCCCCTGGAGCGATTCACGATGCTCGTGGACGAGTTCCAAATACTCTACCACGCCACGGTAGCCGTAGATCAAGAAATTCAGACGTAGATCCTCCTCCTTACGCAAGCCGCAATCATATAGAACCTTGGACCAGTCACGGCGTAGGGTGAGAAACTTGAACCACCATGAAGCCAGAAGAGGCAGGGACCGGGCAAAGAACGGACCGTATTCCACCTCCGCAGCAAGAGAACAGAGCGAGGTTAGCTTGTCGATGGCCTGCGCCCGATCTCTGCCTGCTATCATCTCCCGAAGCCCTTGGATTCCCGTCCCGTTGTACCTTCCCCCACTCGCGCCGTCATTGAAGGCCACCGCCCACTGGGCCGTGTAGTAGAATGATTCGAGATCATCAAGGGGCGAGTGAAGATAGGGCACCCTGGTCCGCAGCAGCCTGATGGGCATGAATTCGTATGTCCCCTAAATTGAAGCCATTAGCTGTGTTCCCCCGCAACCAATGAGATGCTCGTGTATACCTCCCTCGCATCACGCAAAACGGGGTAACCCTCCGATTTGGCGGCCATTTCACCGTCTATGATAAATCCGTGGCACAAGTCGTCCGAGAAACCCATCTTCTTGATCACGTCCTCCAGTAGGCTGACATACTTGCCCAAATCGTTCTCAGACCCGATGGAGAGACGCGCCATGAGTTCCTCGATGGTCGGTAATGTGAACGGTTTCATCGCCACCGGGGGATCCAGCATAAGGGTATTGCTGATGCTAACATCTCTGTGCAAGAACCCCTTTACCAGCATCGCCAACCACCCTGTCGGCATGTAAGGCATCATAGCACCTGCAACGATGGCCAACACGCACCGAGCATCGCATGTCCAATCGCTAGGTATAGTTCCAATGGTGTCTTCGCGTGGACCAGCGACCGACCGACCAACTTGCTCACGTGAGTCGGCGCTGATGATGGGAGGGAGGGTTCAGAATCCGGAGTGATTGCCTGGTTGAAGCCCCCCAGCTGTTCTTCGTCGGTAGGTGAGGAACGCGCAGTGGACATTGGCGCACCCCGTGTGTTGGTCGGACAGAACGAACAGTGATGATCGAGAGGCTCACGGGGACACGAGGGAATTCGGATGGAAGACCCTTTCGATGAGTCAGGAGTGGACAAGGAACCTGGTGTCCCGCTCGTCTAGTGGGATTTCAATGGTGAAGCGCATTACATTTGGTATGGTGCAAGTAACATGATATACCGAAACCGAAACCTAGGCCGTCTCCTGGAGAGATTCACGGTGCTCGTGGACGAGTTCCAAGTACTCCACCACGCCACGGTAGCCGTAGATCAAGAAATTCAAATCCAGGTACTCCTCCCTATCCTTGGCGTCGCACAAATTGGCCTTATGCAGTACATTGATCCAGTCACGATTAATGGCAGTCAACTTGTCTTTCCACGGAACCAAAAGATACAGGGACCGAGCGAAGAACGGACCGTATTCTTCCTCCGCGGTGAGGGGTTGGAGTGAGGTTACCACTAAATTGGTGGCCTGCTCCCGTTCACCACCTGCTATCATATCCCGAAAATCTTGTATTGTTGTCCCGTTGTACCTTCCCCCACTCGTACCGTCATTGAAGGCCGTCGCCCACTGGGCCGTGTAGTAGAAGGATTCGAGATCGTCAACAGGCGAGTGCAGATAGGGTTTCTTGGGCGTGGTCCGTAGAGTGTTTACCAGCCTGTGGGACATGAATTCGTATGTCCCCTACATGGAAGTCATTAGCTGTATTCCCACACAACCAGGCAGATACGCACGGATGCCTCCTTCGTATCACGCAAGGTGAAGTAACCCTTCAATTTAGCGGCCATGTCACCGTCGATGATAAATCCGTGGCACTTGTCCGAGAAACCCATCTCCTTGATCACATCCTCCAATAGGCCGAGATACTTGCCCAAATCGTTCTCAGGCCCGATGGAGAGACGCGCCACGAGTTCCTCGATGGTTGGTAATGTGAACGGTTTCGTCGTCACCGGGGGATCCAGCATAAGTGTATTTCCGATGCTAACATCTCTGTGCAAAAACCCCTTTATCAGCATCGCCAACCACCCTGTCGGCGTGTAAGACATCGTAGCACCTGCAACCACAGCTGACACGCACCAAGCATCGCATGTCCGATCGCTATGTATAATTCCAGTGGCGTCTTCGCGTGTACCAGCGACCGACCGACCAACTTGCTCACGTGAATCCACAGCTGCCGGCGCTGAGGACGGGAAGGGGGTTTAGAATCAGGAGTGATCGCCCAATGGAAGCCTTCCAGCCGTTCTTCATCGGTAGGCAAGAAACGCGCAGTGGACGTTCGTGCCCCCTGTGTGTTGGTCGGACAGAACGAATAGTAATGATTTGGAGTGCCGAAATCGTCCTTGCACTCGGTCAAGAGGTCGGCTTCGACCGCCTGGCGCTCGTCCTCACACCACGAATACTTCACCACCACGTGGGCGCGGCCATCGCTGGTGGGATTAGTCCCAAGGTCTGAAGACCAAACCGAGGCCGACGACGAAGGGCACCTCACGGGGACACGAGGGAGATCGTGAACAGGGGCGACGTGCGGTTCTGCAATTGCTTACACGTTAGAGGACTACATGCATCGGTGATGAAACAGCGTACGAATCTCCACATCTCCTTGCTTCGTTTGAGTTTCCGTCCCTGGGCGTTTGCGTGCCCGAACGGTTGGACCCAGTACGGGGATACAGGGCTCCGGTTCCTTTCCACCACCGGTAGGATAACTCACGAGAAGCACCCTCGAGGCACGGCCCTGCACGCAAAGGCCATCGTGCAGCACCTCCACAACTCTGGCCACAACACCACCCTCATCATCTTTGTGGCGAAACAGGGACACCTCGAAATCGTTGCAGAACTTGAGGAATCCAGCGTCTTCAGGGGATCTCCAGTTGAGGATGGACAATAGAACGCACAACGTGTCCTTTTGACCATGTTCATCATTGACAGAGAGGGATTGGGATCCGGTCAGGCCGCCGCGATGGAAGACCAAGAAACGGAGCTCGGATTTTGTGTGTCGGAACCCGAGGACCGCTGCGAACTGTCGTGACGGACTTGCGCTGAACAGGCAGCGGGCGTACGTCGCGGCTTGGTTGACCATCGGGGCCCAGTCGCTCTTGACCTCAACTGGGAGTAGCACTTGCTTTATAAGGGGGTTCTGCGGGCTCCATGCAACGCGTTCGTCAGGTACCAGGTCCAGACCACCCACAAGATCCGGTTTAACCTGTGCAGCGCCATCGACTCCATCCACAGTGATCTTGTCGTAGACGATGAACTTGAGGCGGTCGTAAAAACGAGGGGGAGAGCCCCTTGCGGCCGCAGAGTTGGAACCGAGAGCATCGTGACACGCGTCGACGCAGTTGTTCAGGAATGTTGCGAGAGAGGGATACCATGCCTGCTCTGCCCCGGCCGTGGGCCAATCAGGTACCTGTTTCTTGAGTAGTGCTTTGTGGGCTGAGTTCACGAGCGCCTCGGTTGGATGTTCGCCAGTGGCGGAGAGCATCTCGGCGATCCTCTCTGCATTGAACTGCCAGGCATGGTCGCGAAGTTCCTTGGAGAGGCTTTTCTGGAGGTCCGCCTGGGATGAAACTGGAGGTGTATGGTGGTCACTTTTGCCTCTCTTGCTTGAAGGGCGAAGTGGTGAGGCAATCGATAACCAGCATGGCCAGCGGCCCGGACCGGGCCGGGGCTGCACACATCCCTCCAGCTGGGCCCGTGGTCCCCAGTTCTCATGCGGGTTCACCGGCTCACGTTGTTTGTTGTGGATGGGATACTGCTGAACCCTGTTGCGAGGGCATGGCGACGACATTTAGAAATTGTCATGCCCAAAACGGAGGGCAGAGGGCCGTTGGAGCATTATACATTGGGACCGCGCGGGGGTCTAAGCATCCGCTTGCCCAAACAACCAATCTCGACGTCGGATCATGAACATAAACACGGTAACCTTGAGCCAACTGTACCGTTCCATCGGTCGACATGCAGACGATGCACGTAGAGGATGGACCCTTTTGCCGGTACTCTTGTGGTCGTATCCGGCAGACGGAGTGCAGAAGTATCCACGAGGAGGGAAGAGGGGATTTCCGCGATCGCACCGCATAACCAACCATTCGTCACATCATACATAAGGTGATTCATACATTTGTCGCAGCGAAGGGTCTCAAAGCCGAATCCTTGCATCGTTAAACCGATAACGTCTCCACTAGGAGCCGCTCAGTATACGCGGAGTTCATCTATCGAATGAGGCGCACCTTCCGTTTTAATTCCAGTGCCGAACTATCCACGGGTTTATTGATTTCGAGCGCTCCGACCAAGTGGTTGAATTCCCCAGCCAACCCATAGGCCGCACTCGTCGCCTTGAGGTACTTGAGTTCGAACCCGGCGTTCTTCCGATCCAGAAGACAGTCGAGTAGGCGTGTGGACCCCGGATCGCCAAAGAGCTTGATCGACTCGAGCTTTGGGCACGGGGGGACCAGGTCCGTTCCGGAAGGAGATAAGGCGTCCCACAACGACCCATACACGGGTTCGCCGGTTGAGTTGGAACACTCGATCGAATGCACTTCTGGATGTGAAATGACAAATTCCCTCCACCCCACCTCGCCCAGCCCCAACCCAGTATAGTCAAGTTTGAGAGCGGTTGCGGATGGCGGAGCCAGTGGTTGAATGCAGGCCATAATGGCGTTGCTGATGATTCCAGCGTCGTTGACATCGAAGTCAAACAGTGCTTTGAAACTGCCGATGAAGACGGACATAAAATCGGGCACCGCGTGACCTGTGCTCGCGATCTCGAACACCGGAGGGTTCGAGAAGAGTCGCTTCTGAAGATGGTCACCGGGGACCACGAGGTTGAGAGACCGCGCAACATCTTGAGATAAAATGCGCGAACGGATCCGGAGGGAGGTAATAGCGGGGGTGCCAA
>Ga0307516_10004235_pt1 | contig 17869 bp, 23 predicted proteins | sample 19_EM_MG_FD_203310 | JGI IMG/M metagenome (GOLD analysis project Ga0307516, IMG submission 203310) | Populus trichocarpa ectomycorrhiza microbial communities from riparian zone in the Pacific Northwest, United States - 19_EM | ecosystem: Host-associated > Plants > Roots > Unclassified | place... | reverse complement strand
TAAGCAGTATGAAGTAATGGCTTGGCATTGAGTCAGCAGTGTGGAGTAATGCCAAGCACCTGTCAAACCTTATAATAATGTCCACAAGGCCAAACAATGAAAAGATGAGAATATTGAAAAGGGGTTTTAATGCCACTCTCTCTTTAGATAGATGTTATCCCCTCTTCAGGTTTGTGTTACTCCCTCTTTAGGTTCTGATTATATAAGAAGCTAGTGCCATTCCATAACACCCTTGTCATCAATTCTCCTCATCGTCTGTGGGCATATGGTGCTGCTGGATGGACGATGGCCAATCAATTCAACAAATCAATGATCATGATCAATGTTGGTGATGTGGCTTGGTTTAAAACTCCGCCCGAGTGGCTGATGGGTGTCGCCAACAGAACTCAGCAAGGTTGGGGTTTGTGTTGCGAGGTTCGTGTTCAGCTGGACAACAAACCCAGACACGTCCTGCAGGTTCAGTTCAACCATACCCCGAACATTGAACCCAGACCAGAGGTGCAGTCCAGGTTCATGTCTGGGTTCATGGGGTTCTGAACCACACCAATGGCCCAGGCCAGTCTAGATCAAATGAAACAGTTTGTCAAGGTACATTGTTTTATTCAACCACTTGGCTATATCTTGACAAAAAGGCCTGGCACCAGTGCAAGAATGGCTTGTTCAAAAAGGCACACGAAGCACCACTGAATAACCCTTTGAATCCGCTCCAGATATTGAAAGTCAGGGCAAAAGCCAAAAATGCTCAGATCCATGTGAATTGGAATCCAGTTATTTTTTTTAAATCCCTGCATCAGCAAACCCTGGGTCAGCTAAACTCACTAGCCAATGCTGTGATGCTATAAACTCAGGGACCCATTCTAGCCGATGCTGTAATCAAGGGGACCCATTCTATACAAACAAATCAGGGTTTGCTGATGTAACAACGCTAACAGCTCCAAGCCTCCAACTAGTAACCTGGGCACGTCCCCTGGAACACCTCCGCCCCCAACTTCTGCGCTAACGCTGCCGTGGTAGCACTCCTATAATAAGAATACAGGCTATAAGCCCCCAGTACGTCTCGCGCACAATACTTGACGATCATAGTGATATAAGTCGCCGTCCCTGCACAAATGCTCTCCACAGTGAATTCTTCCCCATAATAGCCTACCGTCACGGGTTTCGGTGTCGCAGGGAACGTGATGGGGGCGACGGACTCGAACTGGATGTCGAACTTGGTTGGAGAACGCGAATACCCCACGAGACGTTCGGTCCATGGCGTTCCCGAGATGTTGCCAGACCGTGTGGACCCGATCGTGTTGTCTGGACCGTGAGTCGTTAAGATAGGTCCGGTCTGGCAAGGGAGACCGTCATTGTTTCGGATTTCGCGAGTAGAGGAGTAAATATACTGACATACCACTCCATATGATGGAATGAACCAGTCGCATTGACGAATGCTTCAGAGGGCACAAGGTATTGGAAGGAGCTCGTCTGGAACCCGGGGTAATAACCCTGTGCGCATTTCTGGTCAAGTCCAACTGCTCCTTGTGTGTGGGCGGTCTCTAAAGCGACGATGGGGGAAATTGAGAGCAGGGACATCAACAAGGCAAGAACAACCCGGGGAAACATGTTCTGAGAATGTGGGACGGGGGCGAGGCTGCGTAGAGGACATATGCGGAATTTTGCTGAGTTAAATACAAGATTGAGCCAGCGGATGGAAAAATGATGCCTTCTTTTGATGCAGGGTAACCCACGGACGTAAGTTGCAGCCGAAGGTTAAGCAATGTCCCGGGACCCCCCTGCCCAGCCAGTCCCCCTTTCGAAAAGGATACACTGGATCAGTACTGGATCTGACGCCACCTACCAACAGTGCTAGTGAAGTCTTGATTTCTTGCTCCTCATGCCTTAGATAACACAGCCAACTTGAGTCATTTTCCTAAGTCCTTTACGGTGCTCATTCTCACTTTTGATGACAAAACACAGATTGCCGCCCGTCCTTTTTGGGTCGGTCGGGGTTGTCACGTCGCCGTGCATCTGCCGTAACTTACGGGCTTTCAAACTTTCACGTCGCTGTCGGATGTCCTACAGGAACGAAGCGAAAAAAAAACGCCGATCGATTCCGCCCCCTGAGAATAAGTATGCCGACTGCAATGTACATTGAACAAACACTATAGAGTATTATATCGTGCCTGTCACTGCCGTAATTTGCCTCAATGACCAGTGGATTTATGTTGAATATATGGAGGAATATATTGTGCTATGTGCCAGTATTTGAGGATTGGATAAATACGAGAATTCACGAACAATATAATGGTGTTTTATGGGCATGTTTATATCACAATTCTTAAGGAGGAGACATCAAAACTATTATTTGCCATGAACTTGCACTTTTCAATCCGGTCCCCAGGACAATTTATTCTGCTGTTTATTCTCAATTTATCCCTTATTTATTGTGTGAAAGACTCCCACTTTTCCTTCAATTGAACACCTGATAAATTCTGTTTATTGACGCCTTTTGCCGTTTGATTTCGTGATCACACCGAAGCCAACGCAATCGTTGCTCGAACGAGGGTGTTACGAGTATCGGGATCCAACTGCGGAGGGGAGGCAAGCGCGAGATGATTGTATTTTTGCCGAAAGAACAAAGTTTTATTTTGAACGTTTCAACCTCTAGACGACCCTAAAGATGACTCGCCACCAGGCTGATAAGCACTTGGTGTTGAGCGTGATGGATGGTATCTTAGAATTCGAACGACCACCGCAGCTTTGTCCCATTCAAGTCCTCGTCCGCGCTCTCGTCACCCTCATAACTCTCACTTTTGAGGCCTGCATCTCTGCAGGGATCTCTTCCTCCTCCTTGACCTTCACATGTTTTACAACAGTCCCGGAGGCCGCCTTCGTCGCCCTCGTCGTCCTCGACACCCGCACCTTGACTACCTCCTCCCCGCTATCCGCATTATTAGAGGATACATCCGACCCCGGCGTATTCTCTTTATCCCTGCTCAACGCGCCGGTACCAGCTACAGCAGCAGGCGCGGTCGCAGGCGTCCTCCTCGTCGGACGAGCCTTGGCTGCCGGAACGACGGGGGCCTTCACTGCACCCGACCTTCCTCGTGGAGCCTTGGTCACAACGGGTAGAGCAACCCCCTCCACATGATCCCCCGACACCTCAACTTTCACGACCTTCTTTCTCCCGCCTTTCTCCTTTGGTGCATCCTCCACCTCGATCGTATCCAAAGGATCCGCCTCCGCTTCAACCTCTATCGGATTCGTCTTCACACATCGCTTGGCAGCCGTCCCAGAGGCCTGGGGAGGTACAGCAGCCTTGGGAGGACGACCTCTTCGCACTGGAGCGGGGTTAGGAGTCTCGTCCAAGTCTTCAGACTTGATGACGGATGGAATCGGTTTTCTGCCCTTCCTTGTGGGAAGAGTGGGATCAGAAGTTTCTGACGCCAGTTCGACTTCGGCGGTAGGTTTGCGGCCTCGTCTAGAGGGTGCGGCAATGAGGAGTGGCTGTTCGGGATCAGCTGCGGCAGGCTTTCGACCTCTCGTTGTTGGGGCGGGGAGAGTCATGAGAGGTTTCTCGGGTTCGACTGTGGCCTTTCGGCCACGCCGAGACGGGGGCTTCGCGGTGGGAAGGGTTGTCTCTTCAGTTTGTTGGGCGGTGTCATGCTGATATGTCTTGGTTTTCCCCCCCGCTCTGGTACGCCTTGGATGAGGTGTCGCCACGTTTGTTATCTCCTGTGGGTCATGAGACAAATCTTCAATGAAAGCTACGACTTATTCACCTGGGGATCATCAGCGTCGACCTCCATCTCCTGTTCCATCTCCGCAGGTGTCGCAATGACCGATTCTGTAGCCATTACAGGTGTGCTGTCGTCTTCTTTCGCGGCCAAGGTAATTTCATCCTTCTGGGCTCGACTCTCCTCCAACACCCCAGGACGAAGCAACGAGAACAGGGGCTCCTCCAGCTCCTCCAACTTGCGCATCTCTTTTTTGTATCGATCTTCCATGCTGACCCGGTGCACCTCGACCTTTTGCGCGTGGCTCACACCATTCTCCTTCTCCTCGTCACCCTCATCGTCACCTCCTTCCTCTGACACACCCGCATCGCAATCGGTCGGACTCCCGAAGCTCAGTCTCCGCCCAGAGCCTCGCGCAGGCGTCATCGAGGTCTCCAATTTCAGGCGCACAGGCGTAGCCACTGGTGCGAGACTTTTTCTCCTCTTCATCTCCTCCACCGTACCCTTCATCCTTTCCAACAGGCTTCGTGTGTCAATCACTTCAGCCTCGTCGTGCTCGCTCTCTTGTTTGATTTCGCCAGCTGGTTTGGTGGGTGATAGTGTCTTGAAAGGGGACGTGTTTGCGGACGAGGATGGCTTGGCTGGTGATGCACCCATACCAGGCACGCCGCCTGGGAAGAATGAGTCGGCTTCCTTGAATGCGCTGCGTCTTCGTTCCCGTATAGCCTATGTCACCAACGTCAGATCTCCTCTGTACGAGCTATCACCGGAAAGCAGCTCACCTTCCTTTCTGCATCATCAACTACTTTCCTTGTAGAGCGGACAGGCGACGCCATGACGGGTTGACGCGGAGTCTGCTCCTGCGCTGGCGGTAGAACAATATCCCGGACCCTCCACACCTGTTCTGGTCGTGGCACGCGGCGGGCTTCGACGCCTCCGACAGAGTAACCGACCTGACGGAAATGTTCACGTGAAACCTCGACCTGAGGTGTCATGAACGACCCCAGAGGTCTTCTGGCAGGGGTTTGGGGAAGGAGGTCAGCGACGTCTTCGTCTTCGTCCTCGGTTTGTTCTTGTGGTTGTTGTTGCTCATTCTAAGGGAGTTCGTATCATTTATGAACGTTGTGAGAGCCAAGAAAAGTTTGACCTCGTCATGAGGGCTTGGGCTCCGGAAAGGCCAGAGTCGCTCTATGCTCCTCCGCCACGTCAGCTTGGGCGTTGACAAGTTATCACCATCTTCGCCCTCTTCTTTTCCTTCTTCTCCTTGGGTACCCTCTTCTACCTCTTCCAGTCCCTCCAGATCCTCCTCCTCACTTTCCTCCAGCTCGCTTGCCACAGTTTCAAGCACTTCCATCTCCTCCTCGTGTTCTTCCTTCTCCCGCTCCGCGTTGATCACCGCACGCTGGGCACTCCGAATGAGGACAGCGCGATGAAGTGAATTACGCGGGACGGAGCGGCTTCGTACGGGTGTTTGTGGCTGCGGCGAGTACAAAAACGGTTGCGGTGCTAAATGATGGTTGGTAGCGGCCTGGGAGACCGGGACGTCTTCGAGGATGACAAGGTCTTTCTCCTCCTCGACCACGCGAGGGTGACTCCCGTCGACGAGGATGATGGATTCCTCTTCCTCCTCTTCTTCGTCAGTTTCTTGGGCCTTCCTTGAAGGCGAGCCGAAGAGCATTGTTCGCGTTGGGATGGGAGAGCCGTATTTCATCGGGGTCTTGAAGGTGTTCTTAAGTGGGCTCTTCAATATGCGAAGGTTTTCGCGAGGGTCATGGGACGGACGGGGGGAAAACACTTGGGCGCTATGGATCATGGAGAGTCTGAGGACGCGGTGGGATGGACCTGTTGACACGCATATACATCAGCCTGCAGGTCTTTAGAGTGACACGGGACGTACGAGCAGGCGTGGCTAGCAGGGTTTCACGTAGTTCCTTGGGTGGGTAGGCAAATTTGAACCGCTTTCCATGAATCATGATCTCGGAGTTGTTCATGAGAGGAATCGTCGTGGGCGATGACGAACTATTCGGAAAGACTTTACAGTCGTCGACAAGGAGTCCGCTCTCGCCTAGAACAGCCAGAAAAGCCTGCAAAGATGTAATCAACGACCCAAGAAGAGCATAATTTTGGGTATAACCCGGACGTACCTTTCTTTCCTCGAAAAGAATTTTGCAGTGTACAAGGCTGATATCCGGATAGAAAAGTCTGACTCCGCATGTCGGGTCTCTCCCGAACGTGAGTTCTTCGGTGTCGATGCCAAATGCCGTGACGACGGTGTTGGGTTCGTGAGTTTTCATCAGAGCCAGTGTTCCATAGCGGCCGATTTGACTGAATCCGCTCGAGTCCATCGTTGTCCAACAGAACGCGTGGTGGTCACGAGCCACTGGTTCGCGTTCGTGTTTACACTCACGTGGGCCCAAACAACCCTAACCCCAGACTGTGTTCAGCATGAGGCATGTTTGGACGCGCACTGGAAAAGGAGGGCCAACGGCCGAGGAACTTCCTCCCAAGACCTAACAAGCTCTTACAAGTAAGTTTCAGGGATGTCCTTCTCCTCGTCCATCTTTCAGCAGTAACCCAAATCCGGTCTAAAAATCTTCTATTAGGGAACCCTGATAGATGTCTCGTCATCATGCGCTCGCGCCCCGAGTCAGACGTCCCGTCGTACCAGCCCTTGAACGTCAACCGGACGGCCGTGGAATCCAGTGGCTTCAAGTTTGCGGTCATCAAGGCGACTGAGGCCCTGAGAATCCCACTCTCCCACCCAGTATCTGAAGGACTTTCAAGGATACAGTGACCCGGACTTCTCCTGCAGTACTATCATTAACCTAGCCACTTTTGTAGATGGACCTCTAGTTTCGCGTAGTGGTGATGCATCACTAGGCAAACGATAGCTACACTGACCAACACATATCTCATCCGCCGTGGGTAACCAGCTGTTACCGGATTCGGGATTTTGCCACACGTACCATAGCCGCACAGCCGCCATCGCCATCCATGTTTGCGTTTCCGATCGCGAACAGTGATCACGCGACAAACTAATTGACTTGGACAGACAGACAACCCCGGAGCCCTGCGTTCGAATTCAACAGCACTAACCCGTCATGAATGGTGCACTGATTATCGCCGCTCCAGCAGGTTGGAGGCGAGTTTTCCAAAAGATTCCGCGTAAGTAGGAGGGCATATCCGGTATGGCAAGTGATATCAACCGAGCCACGACCGCCGACCGGTCGAGCCTGGAAGCCCCCACTCCTGTAATTAATTGAACCTGGTGAGAGAGTCCGTGGTAATCTGATCTGATCGGGGTGTCGGGATCCAGTCCGATTGACAGAACCCTCCGTTGGAGATGCGCAGTTGGCTGGACTAGGACGCCGATTCAAATTCTTGACAACTCGGGGTCGCTTCCAAATGAATATAAGTTGGTATCCACATCACTGAGGAGGATGTCTTCAAACTTGAATTTTCAAGTCATTCCTCCTGTGTCACAGATCTGGCGGAGGTCCTTGGCCGATGGTGGGTAACGAACCTTGAAACTTGAAATTGCATCTAGATCTGTATTGGGTCTCGTCTGTTTTTATCATCGGCTGTTTTTGTCCTGTCATGAAAACTCGCTGCCTAGCTGGATGAAAACGAAAACACTCAGTTACAGGAAGATCGTGTGAAAAAATTGATTGATTGAAGTTTGAACGGCAGTCCTGAGTCACATTGTGGCAGGTGGACGTTCCTTTCAACAAACGATGCATAAGCATAGAAACGGATTGAACGCAGCAGAATTCGATGGTTGGAGGACGAAATTCGGCCTTGTGGTGAGCGCATGCCGTCAGTGACTCAGCGGGCTTCCTGTGGGACGCCTTAACTTTCTGATCCGACATGGTCAACAACCCTTGTTTGCGTCGTTGCCGGCCATGACAACGGTGCCCCAAACACGGAGCCAAGGTACCGATTCAGGGACATCACAATGTATATTCGGCTACGACATTTATCCCAGTCACCTGTGGTATCTACAGGGCTCTCACCAGCTCCATTCCCGCCTCTCCTTCTTCTGTGACCACTCCCCCCCCCCATGGGTAGTTGTTTCTCCAGTTCCAGCAGCCAAAGCCCGGAGGCGAAATCTCGTAGGTTTGTCGACTGTCCAACATTCCATTGTCCTTGACAACGTCCTTCAGGTCACCAAGAGATCGAGAAACAGTTGAAGCAGGATAAGGTCTCAATCAAGAATGAAGTCAAGATGCTGCTCCTGGGCGCCGGCGAGTCTGGAAAGGTAAGCCGAGCACTGGAGCACACCTCGTGAATTGACGCATCTTCCCTACAGTCAACGGTGTTGAAGCAGATGAGGCTTATCCATAATGGCGGGTACAGCGGCGCAGAACGTGATTCCTACAAGGAAATCATTTTCTCCAATATCCTCCAGTCAATGCGGTCGGTTTTTTCACCCACTCTTGCTTTTTTCGCGTATGCAGAGCTAACCGGTCGTAACTCCTTCCAGCGCCGTCCTTGAAGCTCTCCCCCACCTTGATCTCTCTTTGAACCCCGGGAATGAGTCCCATAAGGATCATATACTATGCCTCCCTTCCCACCTGGACGTCAATGTCCTCCCTTCTCCCATATCTTCCTCTCTCATCTCATTAACTGACGACGCTGCCGTTCAAGCCGCGCTACAACGCTCCAACGAGTTCCAGCTAAACGACAGCGCTTCCTACTTCTTCTCTTCCATCTCGCGGATTTCAGGCCCGTCCTTCGTACCAACGGACCAAGACATCCTGCGCAGCAGGGTCACAACCACCGGCATCACCGAGACGAGGTTCAGCATCAATGACTTGAACTATGCCATCTTCGATGTAGGAGGGCAGAGAAGCGAGCGGAAGAAGTGGATACATTGTTTTGAGAACGTCACCGCACTGGTCTTTTTGGTGGGACTGAGCGAGTATGACCAAGTTTTGATCGAGGATGAGACCGTGGTGAGTATACTCACCAATTACCGCACAAGCTGGTTTTTTTCTAATGTATGGCGTTTCGTAGAACCGTATGCAAGAAGCCCTCACGCTCTTTGAATCGATATGCAACTCTCGGTGGTTCGTCAAGACGTCAATGGTGTGTTGCTTTCGTCCTCTCCTCTTTATTGACACTCTCAACGCACACACAAGATTCTGTTCCTGAATAAAATCGACCTCTTCGCCGAGAAGCTCCCGCATTCGCCACTGAATACCTACTTTCCCGACTTCCAAAAAGGAGACGATTATGACGCTGCGTGTGAATTCCTGCTGCGAAAGTATGTTCTCCTTTTAATATCGTTTTCCTCCCCCTACATGCTCCCTCACTTATCCTGATCCCGCACATCACTCACTCGGCTTTCTTCATAGATTCCTATGCCTGAACCAAAGTCAACCTTCGAAACAGGTCTACGCCCATTTTACGTGTGCTACGGATACGAACCAGATCAGATGTACACTCTCTTTCATCTGCCGTTTCTTCCGGTACTGACGATTTCTTCACAGTCGTCCTCGGCGCAGTGGAAGATATTCTGCTGAGGCAACATTTGGCAGAGTGCATGATGTTGTGATGTGGGCTCTCTCGGCTTTACTGACCTATCGGACGCCCGACCTTTCCCCGCCCAATCTGCTTCGCACACCACGCCATCCATCGCCAAAACATTAGTGATCTGCTAATTTCGTTCCTGAATTCTAATTTTTCCTCCTTGTATTTGTTCCAGAAACGTCTTCCGCCAACGCTCTCTTCGCCCAGCCAGCATCTTCTCCAGACGCTCCAATGGCCTTTTCGTCTTCTACATCCTTTATTGTACTCGTTCTTGTGGCCATAAACCTACACCTGCCACCTTCACTTCGTCATTCCTAAATTGTGTACTCGCCGTTCCTTCTGCTTCGAATCTTCTAATTCATTCCCCTCACTCTCTATCAACGGACATCCTGAGGAGAGGAGTTCATTTACATCATAATGCTGTCGATATATACTCCATTCAATACTGGCGACCCAGCCACACACACCTATACTATACACGAGTCAAATTTGAAATGTTTGATACTGCTAATAACAAGGTGGATGTTGTGAAACAATGATTGAATGAAGCAGTACTGCGTTGAACCAGACTCTGCTCACGAGTTGGTGACGTGCGGTACGAAATACATGCATCACATGAGTTGCAGCACATGTGTCAAATCCCGGTTCGTTCGTATCGCACACAGTGTCAGGCCGCCGTTGCGAAGCTACAAGCTGAATTTGAAATCTTCCGATGCTTTTTGTCCGAAATTGTTCCGCTGTCGGGTTGCGTTGACAACTTTCCACTTTCTGTTTGCTGCAGATCGCGTCTCGCGCTCGCAGAAGAAGCTGATCGACCGTCTCCCAGGCGCAAGGCGGAGGAGTGTTGAACGGACGAGGACCAATGGAACCGCCCCGTCCGACTTCCAAGTCCGGCCCGTCGGTCAAGCAGACCCTGGTCAACATCGGCGTCTTGGTTTCCATGTGCTCGAACTCCTCTCCTTCTTTATATCCTACCCTGTCCACTGCACCAAAACACGCAATTAACGGATAGATCGCAATCTCCTCATAAATGCCACTGGTCATACCCATCTCCTCTTCCGAATACCAGCTCTCATCCCCATTATGCACTGCAACCGTTTTTGTACTCGCCGCAGCCACAAACACCTGTACGAATCCGCTCCATCCCACGCAACTCACTTCATCGCAAGTGAGGAGAAGCCGGAGGGACCGGACGAGGTGGAAGGAGAAGACGAGGGCGACAATGGTGACAACTCATTGACGCCTAAGCTAACGTGGCGGAGGAGCCTAGAGCGACTCTGGCCTTTCCGGAGCTCAAGCCTTTGCTCTCACGACGTCCATCACTATGTCAATTCTCTTAGAATGAGGAACAACAAGAACAAGAACAGAACGAGAACGAAGATGTCGCTGCACCGCTCCCTAGCCTCCTTCCCCAAACCCTGCCAGAAGACCTCTAGGTCGAGGCTTCACGCGAACAACCCCTTCCCCGCTACTCTGTCGGAGGCGTCGAAGCTCGCTGCGTGCCGCGACCACCGCCAGCGCAGGTGCAGACTCCGCGTCAACCCGTCATAGCTTTGGCCGTACGCTCTACAAATAAAGTATTGATGATGCAGAAAGGAAGGTGAGCTACTTTTCCAGTGACCACTCATAGAGGAGATCTGAAATTGGTGACGTAGGCTATCCCGGAACGAAGACGCAGCGTATTTAAGGAAGCCGACTTGTTCGTCCCAGGCGGCGTGCCGCATCACCAGCCAAGGCATTCTCGTCCTCAAACACGTCCCCTTCCAAGACACTATCACCTGCCACACCAGCTGGCAAAATCAAACAAGAGAGCGAGCACGGCAGGGCTGAAGTGATTGACACCTGGAGCCTGTTGGAAAGGATGAAGGGTACGGTTGAGGAGAAGAAGAGGAGCACAAGTCTCGTACCAGCGGCTACACCTGTGCGCCGGAATTTGGAGACCTCGATGACGCCTGCGCGAGGCTCTTTGCGGGGACTGAGCTTTGGGAGTCAGACCAATTGCGATGCGAGCGTGTCAGAGGAAGGAGATGAGGGCAATGGTGAGGAGGACGAGGAGAATGGCGTGAGCTAGGCCCAGAATGTCGAGGTGGACGGGGTCAGCGTGAAGATCGAGATGAAGAAGAGATCCGCAAGCTGGAAGGGCCCCTTTTTCGGTTGGTTCTTCCTGGGGTGTTGGAGGAGAGTCAAGCCCAGAAGGGCAAAGTCGGCGAAGGTGCCTTTGATGAGGATGATCCCCAGGTATGAATAATTCGTTACTTTTCATTAAACATTTGTCTCATGATCCATGGGAGGCAATGAACGTGGCGAAGCCTCCTCCAAGCCGTACCAGAGCAGCGGGGAAAACCAAGATATGTCAGGACGATACTGCCCAACAAGCCGAAGAAACACCCCGTCTCCCTGCCTCAACAACGAGAGGCCGAAAGCCAGCCTGGCCTGAACCCGAACCGCCACTCCTCACTGCAGTACCCTCTAGATGAGGCCGCAAGCCCGTCATCAAGTCTGAAGACTCGGATGGAGCTCCTACCCCCGCTCCAGTGCTCAGAGGCCGTCCTCTCAAGGCTACTGAAGCTCTCCAGGCCTCTGGGGCTGCCGTCAACCGGGGTGCGAAGACAAATCTGATAGAGGTTGAAGCGGAGGTAGATCCTTCGGATACGATTGAGGTCGAAGATGTCTTGAAGGGAAAGACGGGAGAAAGAAGGTCGCGAAGGTCAAGGTGCTGGGGACGTTGCTCTACCTGTTGTGACCACGGTTCCACGAGGAAGGTCGGGGGCAGTGAAGACACCAGTCGTTCCGGCGGCCAAGGCTTGTTCGAACGGGGAGGGCACCGGCGACTGCGCCTGCTACTGTAGCTGAGACTGGTGCGCTGAGCAGGGATAAAAAGAATACGCCGGGGTCGGATGCATCCTCGAATAATGCTGATAATGCGGAGGTGCTGGTCAAGGACGACGAAGACGGCCACCGGGAGTGCTGTGCAACATGCCCAGGTCATGCAGGAAGCAGAGCTGTCTGGTGAGATGCAGGCACCGAAAGGGAGAGTTATGAGGGGAGTCACGACAAGAGCGTGGTCGAGGACTTGAACGGGACAAAAGCGAGGGTGATCGTTCGAATTCTGTGAAATTGTTCGCCACGCTAAGCACCAGGTACTTATTAGCCATGACAACCCGATACCTGGTACTACAATAACTCCCTCGTTCGAACAACGATTGCGTCGGCTTCCGGGAAACGTGGGGTAATCACGAAATCAAACGGCAACGGGCGTTTACACGGATATTTTATCAGGTCTTCAATGCATATGCATGTAGGAAAAGTGAGAGTCTCACATGAACACCCCAGTCTTCGTGGTTTCCGATGTGTCAGGGATAATGGGTTTACCCGCTTCATTCTTTAGAGGAGAAATGTTGACGGCCCACAGGATTGATGCGATGTTGATGAAAAGGGAAGTGTTGGCCATGCGCCGTCCAGGGCAAATCCTGCGGCAACGGATTATGAAAAAGTTTGGAGTAGATCGTACTGCGACTATTACCTGGGTCCAAAGTCCTGTTCGCGAATTCTTTCAGGAAAAGGCGGACGAGCGAACTTGGATGATAACTTACAAAAGTCACATGTCCTATGTGTCGTTAGAGTGCGTGGTTGAGTACTGGAATGATGAAGTGTGGGCGCCGGGAAAGGTCACCTTCTGAGAAAGCGCAACAACGAGCTTGGCATTAACACCTAGAATACCTGGTCGGTCCTGGAGGAAATACATACCATTCTTTGTACCTGCTAGGGCAGGGGCAAGCTGTCCGTTTTCGTCGATGAAACGGTCGGGATTGAAATCTTCCGCGTCCTCTCCCTATGTGAAATAAAACATCGATTCGAAGTTCACGGGACAGACGAGAGGAGTGTACGACTCACGTAAACAGCCCGATCACGATTCAAACACCTACAGTTGCGTATTAATCTCAATCATGAAGGCAAGAATATCGCAACAACATACCAGAGGTTGGCCATACAAGTCGTGCCTTTGGGAATGAAGGATCCTTCGTACCAATCGTCCTGCACCGCGATGTCACTGCGACGTATAGTATAATGATCAAGAATGTTACCTGAATTGAGTTGTGCGGGATCCCTATTTCGGGAAGATTTTAACTTGGTAACCGTCCATCCTAGGGACAAGGCTTACCGAGAGGGCCGGCAGGTCTCCAGCGGAGGAGCTCCCGGACAGTGGCGCGAATGTAGGGAAGGCAATCTCGATCTCCAAATGTGGGCATGCGAAATCGACCAATGACACGTTCAAGCTCCTCTTGGCACTTCTTTTGCTTCTCCGGATATGCAATCATGGCGAGCATGAACCATGCCATTGAAATGGCGGTCTGCGTTCTGAAGGTAGTATGAAACCCCCTACAGGACCACTGCTTACCGTTTCGATTCCTCCACCACTGCCCGACGTGGATTTGAGTATCAGGTGTCCAAAGGGAAAGTAGAACAAAATAAACGCACTACATTGTAGCCGACAGCCAAGCAGCTTCCGAGTCAGTCAGGTGGCTACGACCCCGTTCTCGAAGCAACGTTCTAGCGAAACTAGGATGGTCATCCCCTTAGTCCTGGAAAGTGAATGGATGAGAGGGCGAGCAGGCCAAGCGAAACAGGAACATACGATTCGGTCCTGCACATCACAAAGCATGCCCTCAAAAAGCTTTGTATAATAGTGGTACATTTTCCTCGCCTCTCTTTTCCATTTGGCCAACGATGAGGGAATGTAGAGCATCCACGGGAAGAATTCGACTATGTAATTTCCCGGACTTGCATACTTCACCGCGATTTCGTTAAAGCTATTTATATTTGTGACAGCAGGATCGTCAGCGGAAGTAGCCGTTGGGAGGCCGTATACGATGGAAAGAAGGGAAGAGGGGGATGCTCTGTGTACATTTCAACGGCGGTTCCGAATGGTCAATGTACACACTCACCGCCGTAGTTCACCTTCCCAGCCCCCATCATTGCGTAAAAGACCATCGGTCAAGAAAACAGCTTCCCTGAAACGAGTCGGATGAAATTCAACGTCGCGCGACATCTCGTTGAACGCCTCATGACCAGCACGACTCAATCTCCGCCAACTTCAAACCGTAATAGGTCCACGTCAAGGCAGGATTCTCAAGAAAAGAGAAAAGAGGCACACACGTTTCACCGTACCTAGTTATCGACAAGGCGTGGCCGGAAGTGAGTAGCTCGTTAGCCACTGGCCATTTGAGAAGCGAATCCGGTGAGCATGCGCCGAGCACCGTCATACTAGCACTTACTGATAAAGCGGGGGCGATCGCTGTAGATGTGCGCCCGACGTTCTAAAAGATCATTCGCAGTTTTGTGGGAGTTGAGGACCAGTATTCCTTTCCCCACGGCCGTGATGTAGCATCAGGGAATCTGTGTTTGGATAACTTGACATCAGCTTTCGAAGGGTTCAGAGAGGGATTTTGGTCGACTTGCCGTATTGTTTCCTCCAGATCTCAAACTCTTTCCATGGTGTCGTTGACAACTGGAAAAGATTACCGAAGAAGGGGATACCCCTTGGTCCAGGAGGCAGCTTGTGTATGGCACGATACCTGACGGTTCTGAACACATAGATCGCCGCGAGGACGACGGACAGTCCAAGTGCAAGACTCGAAGAGCGGGGAGAGAAGGCAATGGACATTTGGCGGGAACTCCACGGTTCAAACGTACTTTGTACTTTGCACCCCTGGCAGGACGGATTCCGATGACTAACACCCACCCAGGCCCATTTGATGTGACGACGGTAATTGGCCTGCCAGGCCGCCACTCCAGCAAACTTCTGCACCAAAATCCATTTGAGGAATGGATCGGGAAACAGATCGGGCCCCAATTCTGGGTTTGACCATCTCATCACCGATGAACGTTGAACAGCGGTCCCAGTGTGGACAAGGACGATCCGGATCTTCGGCATTTGAACCGTGGGGTTCCCGCCAACTTTAGAGGTATTCTCTGTTTTATGGTTCTGTCATCAACAGGTTGTGACATTCAGTGTGTTTAAACTCGTTTACACGAGTCCAACCTGCACCGCGCGAGGCCCACATGCACGCGAGCCGCAGTCACATGCCACACGCATGACTGCTCACGCGCTCGTCCCACTTACCTGACGAGGGGACGGTCTGAGACTCCCTAGGATCTCTTACCCGCTCACCCAACCCTCGTCAGGTAAGTGGGATCATCTCCGGGATCTCGTCCCGCTCACCCAACCCTCTTCAGTTGGCCTCGCGATTTTATCATCGTATTCTCTCTAGCATCACTTCTTTCACTGTCCTACTCCCGTCTTAGTCGACCCCTATTTGTGTCCGACTGAATGAAAGGCCTATTTGCTACTGTCACTCCTCATGAGGGATCTCAGTCCAGAAACTCCGGGGAGGGAACTGAAACTACACGGTCGGCTTCAAGGTCAGACCCCCTCACAGGATCATCCAGAGACATCCAACGACCTGAAGAAGGTCTCGCTCTTGGACCAGATCCACTCTTCGCCCAGAAACCCGGCAAGCCTGCTCCAACGCCTACAAGTCGAAAGAAGGTCCCCCAACCTACCCATCCAGCAATGGGATCCGAAATCGACTTCTCTCGGACGACGGCTCATGGAGTTCCCGATTCAGGAGACCCAGTCCCGAGAGTCATCCCCAGAGAGATCGTCGAACAACTCGATAACGCTCTCGAACGATTTCGGAGAGGAGAGCTTGAGAAGCATACCGCTTTGCTCGAAATGTTTACCATCATCACCCAGTCTCGAGCAACTAAGGCAGCCCAGTCCATCGCACTCAAGCAGTGGACTGAAGCAATGGACCAGATATCCAGATCCAACGACGAGGCATCTCAACAAGGAGTTCACGCTGAGTGGGCGAGTAAAGGAGGGCGATTACGAGATGATGGGTTGCGATATGTCGAAGATCCCGCCCTTCAGGCCTCTGATGACTGTCAACAGCTTTCGAAGTCAAGGAAACGAGGACGAGACGATGACGAACCTAGTGACTCTGGAGGAGACGATTCCGGAGATGACGGCAGTATGTCAGGAGGTAACAAGCGGCGTATCGACAAGAACCAGCTACCCTGGCACAAGAAAGACCTTGCCGCACAAGAAGCTGCTGGTCCCATCGTCTCAAAGAATCTTGAACTCCTCGAATACTTTGGCCGAAACATCCCTCGCGTCAAACAGATGGTTATCCTCTCCCCAAGCGCCCCAGCCGGAATTCCCCCTTCAGAAATCAAGAATGCCTTGCGAGGGCTCCCACTCAACCTCGACATCCTCTTCAGTGCACTCCATCACCTTAGACCTCCTAAAGAGAATGTTGGCCGTATCGGAGACTCAGAGATCCGTTTTGATGCAACAAAACCTGCCCGGACTGTCAAGACGGCAAACGACTGGACCGCTGCTTGGTATCCCGCCAGAAAATTGTATGCCTTCATCTTTCCTCACCGAGAAGATGAGGCAACTACCTATGGCAACTACATCACCGAAATGTTCACCACTAGGGTCGCTTCAGCTCACCAACGGATCATCCTCTATGACAAAGGGGTCCGGAACCTTGTCCAAGGAGGACAACGTCACCTCCTCACCGACTATCACTCCTTCACCAACATCCTTGCCACAACTGTCCAAGCTGACGGAATCGAGTACAACTCGTCAGCATCCTTCCCTAAAACGAACTCGAAATCCGGAGCAACCTTCCCCCCATGCCACCGATTCAACTCCGGAAATTGTCCTAACACCAGCCAAATGTGCACATATCGACACGTTTGCCTCAAGTGCCGAGAGTTCGGCCACGGAAAAAGTTCTTGCACGGCGCGAGACCGATCTGATGCATGGCCTTCAACCTAGATATCTTCGATACAACCTGTGGCAAACCAATGGGTCTACCTCACCTTGTGCAGCGGATTGGACCCTCATCGCTCCTCCTCTACCTCGTCCTCCTCTTTCTGAACTGAACAATAAAATAGTTGCCAAAACCATAGCCATGAACCCTTTCTTGTTCACCATCGTCACCCCGATCAATGTCGACCGATTTGAAGCACTTCTCATTACGCACCCTAACCGCCCGTTTGTAGAGTCCATCTGCTGGGGGCTTCGTCATGGGTTCTGGCCTCCAGGCGCTGACACATACGCTGGGCTTTACCCCGATACTCACGACGCTTCACTACCAGCCCCACATGACACGAAACGCGCGGATTTCATGATCAGTCAGTGCCAATTGGAGATGCAGAAGGACCGCTTCTCTCATCCCTTTGGCTCGTCTCTGCTGCCGGGCATGTACTGCATGCCTGTGCATGCAGTCCCGAAACCGAATTCAGACGACCTCCGCCTCATTACAGATCATTCCGCTGGCATACACTCCCTTAACTCTATGATTCCGCGGAACGACCACCCAACCTACCCTCTCGACAACCTTCACCTGCTCGGCGAAATCTTGATCTCGGCCCAGGAGGCATACCAATTGATGCCGATGCACCCGTTTTGGCAGGCTAAACAGGCAGTTCGGATCCAGGGAGTGTTACACATCGACAGGTGTGGCGTCTTTGGAGGACGCAAATCGGGTGACTATTCCGTCTCTTTTCATGCTCTCGTGGCTTGGGTTGCTCGCGAAATAAAG
>Ga0307516_10004234_pt1 | contig 17869 bp, 16 predicted proteins | sample 19_EM_MG_FD_203310 | JGI IMG/M metagenome (GOLD analysis project Ga0307516, IMG submission 203310) | Populus trichocarpa ectomycorrhiza microbial communities from riparian zone in the Pacific Northwest, United States - 19_EM | ecosystem: Host-associated > Plants > Roots > Unclassified | place... | reverse complement strand
AGGAAGTGTTGCAATATCTCACTCGTTGCTTAGTCACGGCAGGCATGGGCCTACCCCTATATTCTCCTTTCTCTCGAGGCTTCAGCCTTACTTAGACAATACACACGTTCATCACTTTCAACAATTTTTTTCAGCTCCTCTCTGGGATGCCACGATTGCCGTGTCTGAGACTCTGTTCAGCGCTGCCAGCACCGCGAACACCGTCACGCTGAATATTGCCGGGCGGCGGCCATGCATCGTATCCGCGTGCCTACGATGGTCAGTCGGATCCAAGCGGAAGTATATGGGATACGAGTCGGATCCAAGCGGAAGTGGATGGATACGACGGGCCGACCAGCTCCACGAGAACGGGACGCACCAGAAGAACAGCAACTGGCGGAAACACAACGGTCAGCACCAAAGCGTCCACCCTCTCAGAATCATCGTGTAGCGCAGCACCGTCAAGCTCATGGCGATGGCCACCGTCCCCGCTTTGACCTGGGAGGGTGTCCTGCGCACCGCATCTCGTCCAAGCGTCCTATCAGCCTCTCAGTAAGCTTCAAAATAGATCCCGCTCGGCAGTATTGATGTGGGTAGTTATGTAGATATACAAGTAAGCAAGCTGCCGAGTCGCTAAATATGTGTGTACCGACCCTCCTCGGTGTACGGTTAAACCGACATAACGGCTAAACCGTCTTAACGGCTAAACCGACAAAACGGCTAAACCGACATATCGGCATGCAGCGCGACGGCGTGCCTCCCTTGTCGGAACGGAAGGTGGAAGCAGCAATCTACTGGTAAAGGAGCGGTTGGCCGAAACTGCCGGTCGTTGCGCCTGAGAGTCGTCGGGTGAGTGGGGTGGACAGTCACCTCACCCACAAAGACAGGTGCGGCGGAGTCAATTCCGTTGGTGGGGACGGCGCATGTGTGTAAGGGTATAGCTCGCAGCTCGCCAACACAACTCGACGGCTACCTTACTCCGTCCTCTCGCAGCGCCCACGACCGATCGCCGCCACACGTACGTCCCGGCGGGTGCGTTGACGTCGAGCCAGCTGCCATGATCCTTGAGTGATCGTCGGTGACTGGGCGGCGTATTGCCGCTACCGTGGCTGTTCTACTCCCCTCAGCGAGGAAGACAAACATCAATAGATTCGGACATCACTCCCCTCGCCGGCCTTGTAGGCGTTGGTGTATCGATGGTGGACTGTTCGACCATACTGCACATATGTAGGTGAGACAGAAATCCGACGGTGGGTATGGATAGCAATATGCGACAATTATTCGATGCGCCGGTTAAGGAGCTACATTGTGTGGGTGCTGGCGAGGAATGCTTAGGCCCCAGGCATCGGAACTTCGGAAGGCCTCAATTTAGAGCAGGAGGTGCAATCAACATCCATATTAACTCACGTAAGACGCACTGTTATTTAGCGGGAAGCGCCAGCTTGGCGCTGAGAAAACACGCACTAATGCTCGCTAGAGCGCTTCAGGACTAGCGCAATATCGAAACCGTGTTGGTTCAATTTTTCAAATTTGTAGACATTCTAGGTATCTACTTATCTATCAACGTACCAACGAGGCCGCCCCTCGGCGGGAGGAATATGCTACTAAAGATCTCTATTCTGCTATCGGAAGTCATACTCAACACCGTCATCCTCGTCAGATTCCTCTGCATCAGTGATTTGTGGTAACTCCAACACATACCTATATGATATGTCTGAGTAGGTTTCAACCTCGCACTTCTTGTGCTAGTATGAGGAGCATTTGACACACTGTTAGCAGTAGCAACTTCTCCACTTCCCCTTCCTTTCTTAGCTTTCGGGTTCGGTGCCGAGACTAAGGGCCCTGCTGAGACTACGCTCGCCGAGGTAATGCGCGCTGAGCCTACGCTCACCAGGGTTGGTTGAATCGCCGATGATGCGCGAGGCCACGCATGAGTCGTCAATGGCGAGTGAAGCCGCAGTAGTGTCGCCAGTAGTGAGTGAAGCCACAATATGGGACAGTGACAGGTTGACTGATGGCTCTGTAAGGCTTACAAATGGATCGTCGTCAGGCCAGACTCTATGTCGGAGCCACCACTCTCTGACTCATCGGCACCACCTGAGGAACCAGAGCCACTATTCGTCCAGGCGCTTTAGGCTTCCCATTTCTCAAGCGTAGTCACAAGGCGGGAGGTGTCGAGTCCTTTGGTTGGAATCTCGGCATCTGCGCTGACATCAGTGGGGGGGTATTCCCGGGCATCGGGGACACAGCACGGTGACCTCTTGCCCATCACAAAGCTTCTCCCATACCCTAGCCACGCAATACGTCATCACGACTCACGACTCCCTTCGTACGAGGGCCTGGCCGCTGGCTGAACTTCAGAGGGGAACAGGGTATTTGGTCGGCGATGGACTGTATGCTGACGGCGCAGAATATCCTTCAGAGTTCGTGGACAGGTGCAAGTGGCACCGGGGAGTCAAGAACGGAGGTGTGATGAACGTGGGTGTCGGTGATGGTGGAAAGTCGACAGCAGGGGCGCGTCGCCGGCGGGGAGCCATGATTATAGATACTGACCTGGCACATATCATCAGCTTCTCTATCAACATTTGTTTTCTCATATCGTCCATACATAACGTGTCCTCTATCGAATGTCAGTATCCTTCTCCCGTTGGTTCCATTGGTCGAGAAACGTGTTCTCTCCGCCGAAAGTTGAGTTCCAGTGACGTTACAAAATGTCTGGCGCGCTAGCTATAAGCGCACTAGTACGCGCTTATTCAGCGCTAAGATAGCCTTACTGCTAAAGAACAGTGAGAGTAAGTTCGAGTAATAAGCTTCTAAAAATCAAGTACAATTTCTTCTCGTGTCCTCCCCCAACACAAGGTCATTCTCCGACTCACTACCACTCAACCCATCCAGCATCATAACCTCATCCCGCTTTCACCTCTGGATGTTTCTTGTAGAAGTATCTGTCTAGTATCCATTGAGGGCTGACAGTTCCTGTTGGATCACGTTTTCGGAGGAGTGTTTGGGCCAAATCCCTTATAACATCTTGCACCGTCTGTGGAATCCAGCCCGCTGTAGAATATCACAACGCCAAAGCAAAGTTTCCTCCTTCGCCTCGAGTACCAGCCGGCGCAATTTCCCATAGTCTACCGCTGACCGCCTTCCTAGAGTTCGATGTATAAATGTTGACTGCTTCATCTCAGCAACGACAGCGGCATTCTCCTTCGAGGGTGCGAGGCCGTTCAGGTAAATCGCTAAACCGTCTTGGGATCGATCAAATTCGGGTATATTTCCGCCGTTGGACTGTGGGTTCGCAACCGTATCGTTGTTGGCAATCTGCACCTGGTCCGGCAAAAGTTCTCTGTCGACAGGAACCTGAGTAGCCTCATCTCCGCCGGTGGCCCGTGTGACCTCACCGCCGGCAGCGACCCGCGCCGTCTCATCGCCGCCAGTAACAATCTCGTCGTCACCGGCAACCTCCTCGCTGACAACCCGCGTGGAAACCCGCAAAATCCCGCCGTCGCTAGCAACCCGTGAAATCTCTTTAATATCCGCCGTTTGTTGGGCGCTCTCGTTGCCGGACTCACCACTACAGAGATGGATCGTAACAAACGTGGTAGCGCGGGAAGTGAATCAAACCTGGAAGCGGGCCAGTATTCGCTGACCCTAGGCTAGCCACTTCTGGACCATCGACAGACCACCCCCATGTTGGGGATACTCAACACAACTGCGAATACTTGTTTCCTCCCCGTTACAGTTCAATTGTTCCGCAGAATATCTCCAGCCACCCTGAATTTCCTGTACTTTAACTATCCAAACTACCGCTCTATTGCGAAATGCCTGTTGCAAGAAAAATTGGCCCGGTTAACAATGGCCAAGGGGTGTCGATACCGGGCAGCCTCCAAATAGCCGTCGCCTTCTACTTTGCCAATCGAGAAATGCCGGTTTCCCGTCTCTACCGAGGCAAAGATGACAAGGGAAAGAAAGTCACGAACTACGGTTATTCCATTCGACGTGTGGCAAAGATGCATGAGGTTGCCCATTCAGTCTTGCCGAGAGCAATTGCGGCTGACTCTTCAAATCGAGCCGGACCGGCAATTGCGACTGCTTAATCGCCAAAAAGGGAAACCCAGTGACGGCACTGGTCCCGGTAGTTCAACAGAGTTGACTGAAAAAGGATGTCGGGTCCTTACTATCGAGGAAGCCAGGTTGAGGGAGAGGCGGGCCGAAGAAAAACTGGAAGCCGATACTCAGAAGCAACAGCGCTTGGAGGGGAAACGGCAGGAGAAAGCCTTCGAGCAAGCGATGATCGAGTCTCCTATGGGTGACATCTATGAAGCACAGCCTGCTGCAGAGCCCGGAAAAACTGTTATTTTCAAGACCATGGGCTCTGTCACTGGGGAGTTGGGCTCTGATGGAGTATTTGGTGCATCGGTAGTGGAGGTTCTTAAGCCGGAATTTTTCACTGTCACGTCTGAAACGAGATCTGAGGATTATCAGCATCCAATTCCTCGTCTGAAAATTGATCAGAGGTTTCCTCACCTGACTTCTTTCGTTTCGCTGGAGGCATTCCGTTTCGCTGGCGGCTTTGCGTTTAGTGGTCAGTGATACTAGGGTGAAGCGTCCAAAGTAGCTCGCCTAGGGTCAGCGAATACTGACTCGCTTCCACTTCCCGCGCTAGTCTACCACGTTATTGGCAGTCCTTTATCTACTCTAAGTCTAGATACCAGTCCAGTGACTTATTAACGCACGGGCCTGATAGATATCTACATATACTTCAGCTGCAAGGGTTGGCCACGAGCGGTGTTACATAGATAGTGCAAAGAATGTGGGGATACGAGATGTTGTACCAGGAGCTGCCAAAAAGTGGTGTCTCACCACCATTACAAATTATAAACGCAGATAAGCACTAGTCTATATTGGAATTGCACTAAGCCAGATACAATTAAATGTGACAAAGCCGCATGGGGGAAAAAAGTCGTGCCTCGGCCTCCGCCCACCCACTCAATGTTTCGTCGCCGCTCCTCCAGCAGCAATGACAGCTTGCAATCTCGCAGGCACACTCTCTACCAATCCATCTGACCTTTCCTTTGTAATAACCCGAGCCCAAAACACAGCTAAATACAATTGCAATGTTTCAGCATCCGCTGCTCATCCCCATATCTCGCCCGACTCCGTCTTTACATCTCCCGGGAAGCCTCTATTAGATTCAGAGCTCGAGACTCAATCGGCCATTCCAGAGTCTCCATCCCGTTCAATTCTCTGTGGGCTTTGGCATACCCTTTATGCTCTGGAGCGGTATCCTCCTGCCAAATAGCCCATCCATATGTATTCCTCGCAACACTGATGCCAAAACGGCACAAGAGCAGGCTCAAGCATCATTCGTACATAAGTTGCGGAGTCGAGCTTCGCTCTGCCGGGAACGAAGGTGAGATCAGACTTTGTTGTACCGCAGAAGGCCCCCCAAACCATCTTACTCTTCTGTCCCGAGCGAAACTTTAGATCAACGCAGTCGGGGTGATATTCTTCATCTGCCTTCTGGATGATGCATGGACGATGGCCGAAACCTGCCGTTGAGAAGGGGGATCCATCCGTCCAGATAACTCTCTTCCACTCCTCCTTAGTCCAATGCAGTCTGGCTTGCACCAAGCAACCCGTTTCGGTTTGTTGTCCGGTTTTACGTTGAACTTCGTCCCCGGTACACATCTGCGATATCCCAGCGAAATCATGACATTCCGCACAGTCTTTGGATCACAGGCGCAGTCCATCTCTATGCAGATTGCCTCCCAGCTCAGACGTCGAGTACGGGAGTCGCGGGTAATAAAGGCAACAAGACGCTTTCTCTTCATCGTCGAACATCGGAGGTCTGCCGGATCGTTTCCGGTTCGAGGGAGTGCCATGCTGTTTATAGCGGTGATGTATTCTTGAGGCACTCCGAGGATCGATCTGGAGCTCTCTTCCTATTTGCCTCCAGCTCGATCTGGCATATTCACGTAATGAAATAATACGCACCCGTTCGCCCCGGGTGGTTCCTCGGTGCCTCACCCCAACTGCCGGATCACGGACTCCTTTCTGCTTCATGGCCTAATATTTCGTGCAACGATGACTTTTGACGGCGGTCGGACGGCGGATGGGGGCGGTTGGTGGAGTTGATGGGGTTCGATGTCCGCCTCGGTTCGCGGCTCCTCGCCGTGCCGGGCCCCCCACGGGGTGGGGTGGCGGGGCTGTTTGGGTAGGGGCGCGTGCGATGCCGCTCCCCAAATCCCTCGCGCGCCTGAAGCGGGAGATCACGGAGTAGGAGTGGGCGGAGGCCCGGCGATGGGCCAGAGGCCGGACTTCCAAGAAGAAGTACAGAATGCCGAAGAGCAAGAGGCTGGACGGCATGGTGGCTTAGAGTTCCAAGAGGCTTGCCTCAAGGTTCTACCAGATGAAGACAGGCCACTGCCTCTCCGAGCAGCACACCAGTGGACGAAGAACCGCCCCACTGCTCAGTGCTGGTGGCGCCGGTGTCAGACGCAGACGCGGGACCACCTTCAAGGTGTGCCCAGAATGGAAGGCGCAGCAGAAGGTCCTGTGGGCAGAGGTACGCAAGGAAAGCGGGAGGAGGAAGTACCGGTTTACGATCCGGGACCTCCTTGTCGATGGGAGATGCAGCCGGTCGGTACTAGTCTTCCTCTCCACCATGGAAGTGGGGGGACTGGGCCCGGCTGAGGAAGACGCTGGGTGCGAGGTGTCAGAATGGGAGCTCCGAGAGTGGGAAAAGGAGAGGAGAGTGGAGGCGGAAGAGTTGGGTGCCGGGGAGGGAACCGCTGTTCCTCCCGGCGCCCTCCTTGTCTGTGGAAGGGGAGTGGGGGGGGGGGCGGGTTACGTTTTCCTTTGTTCTTTCTTTGTTAGGGTTATTTTCCTTTGTGGTTCCATTGATGCGCGTCACATTTTCTTGGGACAGGCCTAGGCGGAGGGCAACGGGGACCTTGCAACGTGCCGCCTCGTGCGGACAGCGGACGGGAAACCTGGATAAAACGTGCGCCACCATAGTCTAGATAGGCTTCATGCGGGTATGGATAAACAAAAATCAGAGCCATGCCAACCCCGGTCCGCGAAGCACCCACTATTAGGCGCCCATAGTGGGGTGCGGCAGCACTTACCCTTACACCCGTGTACATGATGCGATATCTAACTACCGAATCTACTCGTTCCACGAAGAGGTTGAATAGGCTTGCCGAGCGGCAGCCGGTGGCCGATACGGCGCATGCTGAGGATGTTTTCTTTGCTGCCGAGTACGAGTATGCCGGATCTCGGCCGCCTCCGATTCCATGGTGGCGGGAACTACCGTGCTGCTTCTGACGTCTTCGGCGTGCCCTTTTAAGGATGCACTTTGGGTAGCGTGTCGTGGCTGAGTGCAAAGCGATATGTAACCTCAGGGTTCCATATTAAGTCCGTTATTACTTCATCTTCCTACGCGAACTGGAACTGGAGATGGAAGGAGTTCAACAACGGAGAGAGCTAAAGAATATCCGAAACTACTCTAAACAGGGTAGCGTGCATGAATAAGAGTGGGCTACACATAACCAGACCTGAGGAGCTCAAGAGTATCGTACGCGTGGAAGAAGCTTGAAAACTACCAAAGCGATACGTTGCAGCGAGAGTAAGGGAAGCTATAGAATCGCTGCGACCCAAATTGAACGAGGCAAAAATAACGGTCCATGGAATAGAGAAACCTGTGGAAATAGACTAGCCGGTGGTTGGTGGGTTACTAATGCCTGCCGTTGCTGTGGATACTCCGCGACCGAAGTGTGCAACCTCTCTACATGTGCATTCGCGGCATGGCTAATACCACGATATCGTACATCGCCCTCAACCGTCTCCACCGCCCTCAATCGTCTCCATCGGTGATCGAGGCTACACCTGCTCCAGAGCAACGGTCCCTCTCGTCCTCTGGGTCCCGCCGACGCCGCCTGCCGATTGCACTCCGCTGAATCGCAAAGCCCGGTGCCCGCCCTCCGCGATTCTGTCTCCTGGCTCCGCCCTCCACCAGAGCCCGGCCCTCCTGCCCACGGCCGGCTGGGGGACCACCGCCCTGCCCGAACCGCCGACACTGCTCGAGCCCGCACTCTCGTCCACGTCCACCCGTGCCTCCCGTAGCTCCATCTCGTACTTGCTCCCCAGCATCCACCGGCGTCGGCACTTCTCGAAGAGGTGCCAGCAGGCGGACACGCCGAGGTAGAGGACGGCCATCACGAAGAGCAGGAACATGCCGCCGAAGAACACGCCCGCGTAGATGCTGACCTCGGGATCCAGCATTGGCATGGATATCTCCGCAAGCGGGAGCGCTACCGCCGTATTCGCGCTCAGCTCCGCCGGCTGCGCTATCGTGACGGTTACGGTGTGGTGGATCGTCTCTGTGGCGGCGGCGGGCGGCGCGTGCCGGGGTTGGGCGTTGGTGGCGGAGAAATACGAGAGAAGGACGCACACGATAGGAGGCGACATTTCGTCCGTGTCTGTGTACGTGGATGTAATCGTGGTGGAGGAGGCGTCCGGGTCGCTCCGTCCGCTCTAACTAGTTCTGCGCACTAGCCGTCCAGAGCAGGCAGGAGGGGCAAGCAGTTGAATACGGATACGCCGGCAAGATAGGGCTTACCCCCCTTTCCCGATTGCGGGCTACATTGATGCACCTAGTGACAATGGGATCATTGCTAACCATCGCAACCACAGGAGAACCGGACAAGGCCAACTCCGCCATTGCCCAGTGTGCCGGCAGCCGGTGCCTGGCGTAACCCGTCTGGCTGGATGGTATGTATACCTCCGGTCTGCTCGTCTCACGGATGTCCATTCTTCCAGTATCTTGGTCGCCTCCAGAATGGGCAACCACACAGCGTCCGCCAGCGATGTCGTCAGCTTCGTAACGCAGCTCGGCCTGTCCGTGTCCGACGTTGTTCGAGTCTCCACCGCCCTCGAGAGCGCAACTGTATTCGCATCTGTCGGCCTGCTTGTCCTCTCTCTCCTGTACCCGCATCTCACCTTCTGGCCCGGCACTTCGAGCTACACCGCGCTTCAGCAGGTGAACTGGTCGGTGTCCCTGCCCCGCCTCGATCCGTCATCCCGCTGAACTCCTCCAGGTCCAAAAGAGCATGGCTGCCGGCAGCGTTGATATTCACTCCGGACAGCACCGGGGCGGTCTCGATGGGCATCAAGGTCGCCGTCTTCTTCGACATCGAGTTCTCCGTTCGTGGCGGCGGCCACACGCATTTCCCCGGCGCCGCCAGCTCCGACGGCGGCCTTCTGATCGCGATGGACAAGCTCACCGGCCTCTCGCTCGACGAGCGCACCGGGGTCGTGTCAATCGGCCCTGGCAACCGGTGGATCAACGTTTACGACTTCCTCGAGCCCTACGGCCTCGCTACTGTCGGCGGCCGTGTGCCAACCGTCGGTGTCGCTGGGTTGATCACCGGGGGCGGAAACTCGTTCTACTCGACTGCGTACGGCATGGCGTGCGACATGGTGGAGAGCTTCGAGGTCGTCCTCGCCAGTGGCAAGGTGGCCATCGCATCGGCGAAGCAGAACCCAGACCTCTTCAAGGCCCTCAAGGGTGGCGGAAACAACTTCGGCATCGTCACCCGCTTCGACCTCTACACCGTCCCGCAGACGAACGGCGTCTGGGGCGGCTCGCTGTTCTACACGCCCGACAAGTACGAGGGGATCATCGACGCCATAGTGCGATACCAGGACAAGCACCAGATCGAGGATCCCAAGGCTGGCATGATCCAGACCGCCATCTTCGCCGGCGGCCAAGCCCAGGGCTGGCTGTCGACCATTTTCCATGCCGACACCGATAACCCCGTGTCCCTCCAGGACTGGAAGACTCTGGCACCGATCCTGGACACCACCAAAAGGTCGACGTTGGCGGAGGTGGTCGAGGGGATGTACACGGGCTCTGGAGCACCTCCCCTTGTTATGAGGTACGCACATCTCAACTCTCTCTCTCTCCCCGTCTGCAAATGACCTGGTCTCACACCACAACAGACAGCACATGGCGACGCTGTCCATCGGCGTTGATGCCGAGCTCTACAAGCAGCTGCTGGCGCACTTCACGACGACGTGGAGTGCCGTGGGCTACCTGACGGGGCTCATGGCCTCGCTCACGTACCAGCCGATGGCGGTGTCGACGGTGCGCCGTGGCAAGGAGATGGGCGGCAACGTGCTCGGCGTCGATGAGGTCCCGCAGGTGTGGCTCGCTCTCACGACCTCGTGGGCCAACGCCGCTGACGACGCGGTGGTGATCTCCACCGTCCTCGGGCTGATCGACGACATGGCCGCCATCGCCGAGAAGAAGGGCCTGCTCATGCCCAACCTGTACCTCAATGACGCCGCCGCGGACCAGGACGTCATCAACAGCTACGGCCATGAGAACGTCAAGTTCCTCAAGAAGGTTGCGAAGAAGTACGACCCCGACGCCGTCTTCCAGACGCTGTCGAGGGGCGGCTTCAAGCTGCCGTGAGTTCATTAGTTGTTGTCCTTGGGGGGATTTTGGAATAGATGTGCATAATTTAGGTGCTTTCCCGCGGCCTGTAGAATCCGATGGGGACTTTTGTAAATTCTCGTGGAATACCTCTCTCGCCGTAATACCCGTGGTGTACTGAACCTTCCTTCCGGATCATCGAACACCCTCCCCCGTCGGACCTCCCTGGTCACCTCCGCAACCCCGCCATGATGTCATCGTCGGCAGCTATGAGCAGCGCCAGCTGTCGCCGGCGGTGACCCTTCTACGGACGTATTCAACGATGCCAGAGATGGTTTGCCTCGTTCCCAGCCAGTTGAATGCTCCAGCATCGGGAAAGGAGCCTGCTCCAGAGAAATTTCCCGATTTGAGCAGGCAGTAGCGGACTGGACTGTTGGTAGCAGGTTTCGATGTGTTGACGGGAAAAAGCGATACGTACCTAGGCTAGTATGTAAGCGCCGGATAAACCGCCTCTGGTGTCTGCGGTAACAGACGTCGTACGATCTTCACCGTGATTGCCCAATCCGTATCTATGCCGCCAACCGTGAGAGGCGCCAGGGGGGGGGGGGGCGGCGGGTGCCGGTCGAAGCGGGGCAACGAGACAGGCAGAGTCACAAAGCCACAGACATCATTGAAGCTGTAGGACTGAATTCAGGGTAAGTAGCGCAGTGGACAAATTTTCCGATTATGTAAGTAGGTCTTATCGAATGCCTTTTTTTGGAAAGCTATCTCACAAGAGGTGACACGTCGAGTGAAACCCATGCTGCGGAAACCGCGTGGTTGACTACAGGAGAGGTAGTCGGGGAAAAGGGAACGCAGGTGAAAAGACACAACTAGGACGACGGCAGAGAGAGCTTTACCGGGGATTCCGGGTGGCGCTCCGCAGCCTCTGGGCAGTGTATTGGTGTTGGCCACAATCGCCGTATTTACTTGTGGAGAAATCACACGATGTAGGAGCGGCGGGTTGCAAGCATAATATGCAGAAACGGAAACAGCTTCCATGTTTGCTAGCCGTCAGCGTTTGACCGTTGATGGCATTATGGTGGAAATTTGAAAGTCAAAAGTGGCGGTATAATGGATAGCGACTTGCTGAGCACGCTGTAATGTACCACAACAAATCACTCGGCAACAACCACGCCAAGCCACCAAACGCCACACAAAATACGCGCGACCTATCCAACACCAGCTTACCCACAAACTACTTGTCGCGCTCCCCAGATCCCGTCTATTCGCTGCGGATTACCACCACCACCACCACTACCACCTCACCTCTACTCGATACAACGGGAGTGAAACATCTGCTCTCATGGCGTCCGGCAATCCCTACGGAGTGCTAGCAAACTCCGAGCCGGTCGGCAACATAAAGATTCAACTCGTGGGAAACGAGATCAACTATCCGGAAACCGAGGTATATCACTATTTTGCACGCTTAACGCGCGGTGCTGACGTGTCTGTCCGTCTGTCCGTCTGGTGCGCAGAGTATCGGATTCTTGGGACTCAAGAGGGACACAAGGGTCAAGTTACTTCCTGAGGGTTTCCCGCCGGACTCGCTACCACGTTCGTCCTCGTCGCTTTTCACCATCGCCAACCGACGAGGACTCTTCGCGGCAGCGGGCCCTAAGAGTAAGCCGCTCGTCGTCCAAGGGTGGTGGTCCACAGATTGACGTGTTTCTAGGTTTCGTCATAGGATCGACGGCATCTCTGCGGGAAGCGTTCTTCAAAAATGGAGATTACACACCACAGCTTACCATGCCCTCGCCCGTCAGCCTGTCGCACATCGCGTTCAACGCGGACGAATCGCACCTCATCCTCGGAGCCGCTCAGGGAGGACTAGCGGTGTACTCGATAGATGCGCTTGCCGGCGGCGGCGGCGGCGGCGGCGCGAAGGCTACATTCGAAGTGGGAACCGACGGGCAGGAACTGCGAGAAGTCAAGCCGAACCCGACGCTACCGGAAACGGTGGCCATCGTCACAATGAAAGGAGATGTCCGGATCCTGGACTTGAACACTAGGAACTTCAAGAAAACGCAAGATGGAAACACCGTGCTCAAGGAAGGAGTCGTGACGATCGCATGGAGCAAGCAGGGGAAGCAGCTCATCTGCGGAATGAACAACGGAACGGCATACCAGATGACCCCCGAGGGTGAGGGCAAGGCGGAGCTTCCAGCACCACCCGATGCGGGCAACCATTACGTGTCATCCATCCTTTGGATTGAGAACAACTTGTTCATAATCAAATACACGCCTTTACAGGAGGGTGAACTGCCTTACAATTCTGAAGGGGAACCCATCGTCCACTTCCTGGAGCGTTCTAAAGGCTTGTTTTCTTTTAAGAGGATTGCTGTTCCGTCACCCCCGTGTGATTGGAGGCGACTCCCGCAATACTACTTCACAGCACAACTGCAGCAATACGAACCAGCGCTCAAGAATGCCATCATATTTGCCGGAACATGCTCCCCCGACGTTGGTGTTGTGTTGAGAATGCAAGCGAAAACTAGGGATATGGATGCAGATACTTTTGAGACAATTACGATCATGGATGACACGAGGCAGGCGCACTTACCTTTATCGAGAGCAACCGGTGAGGATACATCACCGATCGGAATGGCCCTCGATCTCAGCAGCAAGGACAATGTCAAACGTCCCGTGGGAGGCGAGGAAATCGAGGAGTCACCGGGGCCGCTCCCGATTCTAATGCTGTTGAACCATGAAGGCTCTTTGTCTGCATGGCACGTGGTCTACGAAGAGGCCATCCGAAAGGGCGAGAAATACAGCGGGATGGTCATGTACGATACCCAGCAGGTCCCGGCACAGAAGCTGCCACAAACAGCCGTTCCGACACAACAGAACGCAAGCCCATTCGCATCAGCCCCCAAGTCGGTTTTCGGGCAGAACTCTTTCGCAGCGAATCCCACCACTAATCCGTTTGTCGCGGCGCCAGCGGCAGGAAGTGCATTCGGCCAGCCGTCGTTGGGCAACAATTCAGCTTTTGGGTCCTCGGCACCGGCTGCCTTGTCATTCGGGCAGCCGGCGCTCTCGTCAACATCCGGATCAACGTTTGGTCAGGCACTCCCATTCACTAATAGCCAATGGGGTACTGCACAACAACCCCCAAGTGCTCCGAAATCATTAGCAAGTACAACCGCTCTGACGTTTGGCCAACCTTCAGCGTTGGGCGCCAACAGCCCTGCCCAAGCGTTTGGATCCAAGCCTTCGCCGTGGAGTACTGCACAGTCTCCCAGTACTCCAAAATCCTCCGCTCCCGCTGCTATGACGTTCGGACAACCATCCGCGCTGGGTGCGAATAGTTCTGCTCTCACATTTGGCAAGCCGACATTCGGGCAAGCGTCTACATTGGGCTCACTTAGTCCCGCAACCACCTTTGGAAAGACGCCGGCATTGGGATCCACGCCACCGGCAGGTGGATTTGCAAATTTCGCGAACAAGGGCGGGTTTGCTGCTGTCGCTCGGGCATCGAACACCCCGGCTGGCGGAAGCCCCTTTGGCAGTGGTGGGGCCATTATTACGAGCGGCAACGCCGATTCTGCGTTTGGAGGAGCCAACGCCGCGCTGTCCACAACCCCCATCACAGGCGCCGGGGAGTTCAAGCTAGGAAGCGTGTTCGAAGCCCAAGCGACTCTATCTGCTGATGATGGCAAGTCTGGCAAGCCGGACAACGGTGGATCTTTGGGAGGCTTCGGCTTAGCTTTAGGGGGTGCACTGGGGGGCGGCAGCAGTTCCAATGTACCCGCAACCGCACCCAGCAATTCTTTTGATTCGGCTTCACCGCTCAACACGCCAAGCAAGTCATCGCCCTTCGCCAACGCACCGGCCGCTAATGCTGGACAAACTTCCTTCGCGGGGATGGGAGCGCCACATCCTGCTGCATCATCCTTCACCAGCGCAGGTGGATTCAAGCCTGCTAGCGCAAATCCATTCGAAACCAAGCCTGCTAGTGCAAGTTCGGCCGGAATCAATCCGTTCGCACGGTCAATCACGGTTTCCGACTCCGACGATGCCTCGGGCGAAGTTTCAGACGAATCCGATGTCGATGTTGCACGACTTCCACCTGACTTCACGGCACCCTCAAAGACACCCGCTCCAGAGCTGCCGCCCGCACTGCCGCCCGCACTGCCGCCCGCACTGCCGCCCGCACTGCCGTCCGCACTACCGCCCGCACTGCCTCCCGCACTGCCTGAAGACGATGATTCTGACGGTGCGGACGACGAAAGAGAGGAGGAAGTTAGCGAAGAGGAAGAGACGGAAGAGATTGAGAACGTAGAAGGTGACGAGTTTGAGGGAGAGGGGTGGGAGGGGAAGAAGGAGGGCGAGGAGGAGGAGGAGGAGGAGGAGGAGGAGGAGGAGGAGGAGGAGGAGGAGGAGGGAGAGGAGGAGGAGGAGGAGGAGGGAGAGGAGGAGGATGAGGAGGAGGAACATGAAGTGGAAGTGGGGAAAGAGAACGAAGTGCCCAAGACCCTGGTAAGGGAAGAGCCCAAGAAGGTAGACGAGAGGCCTTCCACAGCGACCCCCAAGACCCCAGTGAGGGAAGAGCCCAAGAAGGTAGACGAGAGGCCTTCGACAGCGACCCCCAAGACCCCAGTGAGGGAAGAGCCCAAGAAGGTAGACGAGAGGCCTTCGACAGCGACTTCCAAGACCCCAGTGAGGGAAGAGCCCAAGAAGGTAGACGAGAGGCCTTCCACCCCCAAGACCTCGATGCCTTTTGGCGTCGCCCTTTCGACTACAAAGGCGACGACGCCTAGTTCTGACTCTATCTTCAGCAACTCTGGAAGCTTCCGGCCTTTCTCCTCTACCAATTACTCGAAAGACGCTCCGTTCAGTAGCGTGTACACCAAGGAGCAGGAGGAGATTCAGAGTGAGGATGACGATGACGATGATGAGGGAGAGTCCGAAGAGGAGGCCCCTCCTCCACCGAGGCAGCCACGCGGTAAGATGTCGCTACAACTCAAGGGTGTTAAGGGTATGGGAAGTCTAGGACATAAGGCTACCAAGCTATCGAGGCCTGCCCACACCATGCCTCTCCCCTCGGTGATTGCCTCTCTTTTGAACGGGAAAATACCAAAGGAAGAGGAGGAAGAGGAGGAAGAGGACGATAAAGAGAGCGTCGTGGACTTTGATGCGGAATACAGCGATCACGAGGACGAGAAAATCCGTGAGCAGCTGTGCAATGGTCCACTCAAACCATCGGTAACAATTCCAGAAATCAAGAAACTTGCTAAGTTCAATGTCAACGTGAGTTTATGCTATTGTCACTCTTCATCTCGGATCTGACTTTCTCGTGAAGGACTTCAATACCGCATTTGACGACATCTTGATTTCTGGCAATATGATGGTCAACAAACTCGGTCAGATGGCCCGCGGTCTGCAGTGTTACCACCTTGCCCAACGAACCCCGGTCGAGGGTGTCAAACACGAGAGGCCGGAAGACATGAAGCCTACCGACGACTGGCGCCTGTGCGAGTTGGCGATAGTGAGCAACGCCATTGCCGACCTGGAATCGGAGGTGCAGCAGATCACAAATGAGGCTCCCAAGCTGGAGGAGATGCAACGGTGTGCTACCAAAGGATTCATCAAACGTAAGATATTGCCAACTAGCTGTCTTCCACCCTTGCTAACCCTTCTATAGTCAACAACAAAGAGTCCGAGATCAAACGTCTGTTTTCCGTGCACAACGATCCGACATCCGCCGCTCGTGCCAGAGCTCGCCTCCTCGCACCCGAGCAGCAGATCCAGCAGCGTAACCTCCGTAAGGCATTCAGCCGCCTCGAAAATTCGCTAAAGGAGGCCGAGTACAAGGCGACCCTTTTCAAAGCGAAGCTTGCTGCGCGGGACCGTCACCGAGCCCACGCCAAGTACCAGCCTCCCACAGTCGAAGGCGTCCGCACGACAATCCTCAAACTCACCGCGATGGCGGAGAAGAAGAGCCGGGACGTGGAGTACCTCGAGGAGAAACTCAGACGCATGCGACAGGCCGGAAAAGCCAGTAGTTCTTCGTCCACTCCGAGGCACAGCTCCATCACTCCGGAGAGGGAACTGGAGACACCGATCAGAAGGATGGCGTACGGCGTTGCCGCACCCACTCCGGTGATGGCTCTCGTCGAGGAAGGTGATCTCGAGGAGGTTGCCGAGGATCGCAGAAGGCGAAAGCAGGCGGGCAAGAAGCTGGGAGGTGTTCTGCGCAGGGTGGGCGGTAGGATCACTAATGTGTAGGCTGTGGCTGGCTTTGGAATTTTGATCGCTGCAGCTGTATTTACGTCGAGGATTCAGGTCAAAATGAAGTGCTGGGATAATTGAATGCGATTCAGTTCCCCCCGATTGATGTGTGCTGGAAGTAAAACAACGTCACCCAAGAATGCAGTGACATTGATCGTCCATTAGGTTGGCAACGCTTCCACACCACCCGAGCAGCGAGAAGATTCATGCACGCATTGATCGTGTCCCAGTAAATAACGTTATCAGTTACACGGATCCAGCTCAAAACCTATTGACCATCCCCTTCGTGCGTCCATACTCGTCCAGATTGCCTCTACCGCCGGTTCCGGTGCCGGCATACTGCTCCATGCCAGTCAGACTGCCACCGGTCTTGAAGCTAACCACATACTGGTTGGCGACGCCTCCGAAGCTGCTGGCGGCATACAGGCTCCCGGCGGTGGCGCCACCACCAAACTGTCTGCCGGAGTACGCGCCCATGCCGCGGGTGATCATTTCCCTATTGCGCTGTTCCTCGCCATCGCTGACCTCGCCCTCGCGCAGCTTCTCCCTGCGGCGGCGGCGCCAGAGCCAGAACGCGGCGGCGGAGATCAGCACGGCGGCGGCGGCGGCGACGGTGGCACCCGCGATCAGCGCGGGCGGGAGCGGCGACGGCCCGTCCCCGCCGACGACGGTGTCGGTCGTGATCAGCGGCGGCGGCGCCTCCGTCGGGTCCGCGGCCGCCGTTGGAGTCGTCCCGTCGAGCACGAGCGTCCCGTCGGTTATCGACGGCGGCTTCCTCGTCGCCGTCGCCGTGTGCGTCGTGTTAGTCAGCGTCGACGTCGTCACGACTATCAGCGTCGTCGCCACGGCCTCTCCCTCCGGCGTCGGCGTCGGCGTCGGCACCGGCATCCCCGCCGCGATCGTGAACGGCTCGCTGGTCACCGTGCCCCTGGAGGTCGCCAGTGACAGCTCGAACGTCCCCGATGTGTCCGCTGGGATCCGCCATACGTACGAGCCGCTGTTGGGGATGCTGCCTAGCGTGTGTGAGCGAGAGAGGCGGAGGAGGAACGGGTAGGGGGAATACCGGCGATGGTGATTGCTATCTCGCGGCCATGGAGCACCAGTGTTACTGGCCCGGGAGATCTCGACTGGCCCGAAACATTGCCCGGTCAGCTGCAGTGCTCGGAGGGATGAAGGGGGGGG
>Ga0307516_10004233_pt1 | contig 17869 bp, 20 predicted proteins | sample 19_EM_MG_FD_203310 | JGI IMG/M metagenome (GOLD analysis project Ga0307516, IMG submission 203310) | Populus trichocarpa ectomycorrhiza microbial communities from riparian zone in the Pacific Northwest, United States - 19_EM | ecosystem: Host-associated > Plants > Roots > Unclassified | place... | reverse complement strand
TTTCGTACCCATCTGGCCAAAATTCGGGCGGGTGAAGTGCAACCTCAAAATGCCCGTCGTTGGACTAATGCACTCAAGAAATTTAAAATTACGGCGAAAATAGTACATAACTACAGGTCAGCTTGTGTGGACTATCTATCTGAATCTCTCGAGATGTGAAATAGCCATCTGAGTAAATACAAAGTTTTTTTTGCGTGCAATCTTCGTATTTAGTACTGGGTTGAGGGGAGTGGGCGATGCTCAGGCACCTACCCTGAGGGGAGCGCCCGGTGAGCGCCCGGTGAGCGGGCGATCACTTTTCTTGTTCGCAAAAGTTCGGATTTTTCATATGTGCAAAATGGCAATTTACATTTGAAACTCTGCCAACAACACAAAATATCTTGTTTCCTCGGTCATTTTTGTGGTCATAAAATTTGAGATTTTCGGCCAATCAAAAGGGCTTTCTAACACTTCAAATAGTGAATTGGCTTTTATGTACAATAAAACTTCTTATTTATTTGCCATTTTATCAAGCATTTACATGCCGAATTACATGTCTTATTTCGAGCAATATTTTATTGACAATGATGATTTCAAGGTTTAATGGCATTAAAATGTGAAAATAAAATTTAAAACTATCATTTGACATTTTCAATGCACTATAAATGGCGGGAAAATGTCAAAATCCCCGGTGTGTAAGTGGGTATTTAAGGTAAAAAAGGACGCAACTGGAAACATCAAGCAGTACAAGGCACGACTTGTTGCACAGGGGTACACGCAGGTCCCTGGTGTCAATTACTTCGATACATTCGCACCCGTTGCCAAGCTCGCGTCGATTCGAACTGTCCTTGCCCTAGCTGCCCGCCATGACTGGGAGATCCACCAGGTCGACGTCAAGAGTGCTTACCTCAATGGCGAATTTGAAGATGCCGAAGTTATCTACATGCGTCAACCACCGGGCTTCCCTATCTCTGACTGCCCTGGAAAGGTTCTACACCTACTTCGACCCTTGTACGGACTCAAGCAAAGTGGTCGCCGCTGGTACGAGAAGCTTCGCGAACTTCTCGAGGAGGCTGGTTTCCGACGATGCGAATCTGACCACGCTGTGTTCATCAGGCGCAAAGGTGACACTCTAGGGATCATTACTATCCATGTTGACGATATGATGATCGTTGCCAGCTCAACCCGTCTTGTGCAGGATATCAAGTGCCAGTTGAAAGGTAAAGTCGAGATTTCCGATCTTGGCGAAATCCACTGGTTGCTAGGCTTCGAAATCCAACACGATCGAGATGCCCGCACACTTTCCTTGTCGCAAAAGTCCTATATTGACTCTGTCGTGAAACGGTATGGACTTGAAGATGCGAAGCTATTATCCACTCCCATGGATCCCTCTGCACAACTCTCCAAATCCCACTCGCCGAGCACACCCCAGGAGTATGCTGATATGCGAGATGTGCCTTACCGTGAGGCGACTGGCTCCCTCACCTATGCAGCGATCGGAAGTTGCCCAGACATTGCATATGCCACCACTGCAGTCTCTCGCTTTAATGAGAACCCTGGTAGGGTGCATTGGGAGGCTGTCAAGCAAATCATCCAATATCTGAAAGGTACCATTGGTTGGGAGATTACCTACAGTACTAAGGTAAAGGACTTAGAGGGCTATACTGATGCAGATGGCAGTACGAAGGAGGACTGCCATGCCATTTCAGGATATGTGTTCCTGATTGATGGAGGTCCAGTCTCGTGGTCTGTTAAAACGCAGGAAATTGTCGTGCTATCTATGACCGAAGCCGAATACATTGCTGCTACGCATGCGGCCAAAGAAGCCTTGTGGCTGCGCTCATTCCTAGGCGACATTCTTGGACCCCTTAATAGTGCAACGACCCTCTACTGTGACAACCAATCTGCCATCGCCCTCACGAAGAACGACCAGTTCCATGCTCGTACCAAACATATCGACATTCGCTACCACTTTATCCGTTATGTCATCCAGAATGGCTCTCTCTGCCTCGAATATTGTCCAACAGAGGACATGACTGCTGACATGCTTACCAAAGCACTGCCTAGTCCAAAGGCGAAGCATTTCGCCAGTGCCCTCAGACTGCATCCAGCTTGAAGGGGGAGTGTCAGAAGTATCCGACGATCTGGTGTTGTCACGGTGATGTGTTTGTCAAGCTCGGATCAGCCCTGAGCCATATACCTCTTATTTCACTTTTATTTGTTGACTGATTGTGATTAGTATTCATGTACCTTGCCACGTACCTTCGGCACAGCTCTCCGAGCCCAGTATTTAGTCTGTCATGTGTTGACCTGAGCACCTCAGCCTTTGTCTCCGAAGCTGAGGTGAGACCCATATTTATTATTCACTACGAGTACTATACTAACTATCCTACTTAGCTTCATCTGATTGTACTCGTCTTTAGGTATTGAATATAGCCTTCGTCTCCAAAGCTGAGCTTCATCTGATTGTACTTGTCTTTAGCCATCCGCTGTACCTCGTAACCTTTGTCAGGAAGGGTGGAGTGGAGGGAGGTGGTAATGGGGGGAGGACAGAATGCCACAACAAGCAGCACAGAGCCTTTGAAAATTCCTGGTTTACCCAGGGGTTTGATATGTGGTCACACTAGTTCCAACTAAAATCATAAGTATTATTGTTTCTACTTATCATTAAATATACATTGTATGTACAAGATATATATACATTCATTGTTGTCATGCGCATGCTGTATTGGTCAATGTGAGAGGGTGGAGATCAAGGGGTGGAGGTCGGTGCGGCGGTGATCACAGCACTCGTCACTGTTGTTGTGTGTGTGTGTGTGTGTGCTGTGCTGTGCTGACATCAGCAAAACAGCACTTTTGGGCTACAGACACTACAGACCACATGACTCCCAGTGAAAACTGGCTATTACCTGGTGTGATGTGGTATGATGAGATATGACTTAATGAAGAAAGTTAGATGTGGTTGTACTGAGTCACACTGGGTTGTACCATGAGACTGACATAGTATATGGGGGCACGACTCTGTATTACACTGTATTACATTTTTCCGTACAATCATACCCGCGCATATCTGGGAATATCCTGTTGCACCGCTGTGTACATTGTGCAATATGCCTACATATGCTCCCATATGATGTGATATTATGAAGTCACACCCGGTCATATATGGTAATATTCTGTCACTAGCATTTGCACTGCGCGGATATGCTCCAAAATGACCATATATTACATTCTAACACGTAGTGTATCTAGTGGGATGCAGGGTATGCGTACATGGGTGTATATGGCCAATAATAACACGTCCGTCCATTGTCATTCCAAGAATGCATGCCAAGGGGAGTGGACAGAAACAGCACTGGGTGTCAGTATACTGATCAATAAAGTAAGAAACTGTCCTGTAATTGCATCAACTTCAATGCACGAAAAGGATGCCTAAAAGAATGCGGGTGCTGTTGAAAATGAGAGCAAGTTGTCTAGTAAAGCTTTCCGATCTTGATAACGACCTTGGACCAGCCATTTGCGTCGACCTGCTGACGAATGAGCGCATCTCTTGTATCGCTTTGTTACCCACCAGTTCCTTGGCTTCTTTGTCGTAAGCCTGAGATTTTATCTCATTAGTACCTGGCCATAATAATAGATGCAATGTACCTCACGTTGAGCTGGCGTCAGTGCCTTGTCATAGTAGGCCCAGAAGTCTTCTTTTTGTCCATTCGCGTTCACTTGTTTCAGCCATCGTCGCATACAGAGATTCCTAGAGAGCGTGTTAGCAAGCGCATCAGTTATAATAAACTGTACTTACCGTCCGTTTTTGGTGCCTGATGGCCATAATTTTGCCTTGGCTTTGGCCGTTGTATTATTCGTAGTTGTGTCCGACCCGCCGGATCCATCGCTTGGCATGTTTGTTGAGCGCTCACCAGACAGATGGGATGGCCCAGTAGGGCATGGCTTTGGGGAATCTGGGATGGGAGGGACAGCCACTGTCTTCACTTTTGATGCAGCGCTAGCCAATAAAAGCCTGCATTCCGACGATCAGTGAAGTGACCATCAATGAGCCAAATACTTACATGGGGTCGTATGACACCGAGCTATGGGTGGCGGGCATGTTGTTGACAACTGGCGAGTTTTCCTTGTTCGCCGAGCGCTCCAGTTGGCTCATGCTAGCTTGTGTAGGCAGCGCCCCAAGTGTGTTGCTTTCTGTTGGGCAGACGGCCAATTCTGTGCCGTGGATAGTGCATGGTTCTAAGGAAGTGTTAGTAGCACCAATAGGATAATTGAGTGCTTGCTGAGACCCTCTGAATCTCGTGATTGTTCCATGGCGTCTGCCTCTTCACTTGGTTGGAAATTGCAGACAGGCGTCTCTATGCAGGTGTGAGCGAGAAAATAAGAAGAAAAAAAAGCATTCAGACCTGGGTTCGTCACCTCTACAGTGTCGGAACGACTGGATGGGCTGGATGACTGTCCATACCTGCCAGCGATGCCTTCGTGAGTGCCTGACATGTTCTCCACTGTGGTGGCTCGACCGATCAGTAGACACTATCATATAGAACAACTCACCTTTTTGTTTCTTGCTCGATGGCTGTAAAGTATCTGCGTGCCCCTTGCACTTCACAGGCTTGTGGTCCTCGAGACCTTTGTCCTCGTCGGATGCTTCTTCCTTGACAACGTTGCGCGCATTCTTCTTCAAGTTCCCATCGGCATCTAAACAGCGAGAGCACCAGGATGGGTATAAATACGTGCAAAGGTGTTCGAGCTTCCATCCGTCCTCAGCAAGCTTGAAGAACGAGAATTGTTTCTCCATGGTCGACTGTATGAAATGCCGGGTGCTCGTGCTGGCCTTGCCCCAGGTGTCTGGAGCCATGTTGTGTTGGGCAAGTTCTGTCCATCCTGCTCGTAATGCCCTTCGAGCATTTTCGAGTTTGTTGGCCTCAGGGACTTCACCGTTTTCCTTTGCTAGGTACCCGTACAGGCCACGGTTGCTGCATTGGGCTTCTGGGGAGTCCAACCAGTCATCGTAATCCTTTCTCATCCAGAAGTGCACATCTTTATGCATCTCGCACGTCGGGGGCTTCTCATCTTTGTTCATTTCCTGTAGAAAAGAGTCAACGTCTAAGATGGTCGGTGCAGATGATGGCGATTTGACTGCGCCAGCAAGTTGGTTGAAAAGGTTCCTGTCATATGAGAGTTAGCTATAGAAAATATAGACATTCATATACATACTTGATTGTATCGCGCTCGGCAGTGACTTGGACCAAATTGCGCTCGAGCACATTGCACCTATCTTGCAAGAAACTAAGCCGGTGGTCGTGCATATATGCGCCCTAAAAAACTGTTAGCTCGTCAGAGTGAACTAAATATACTTGGAATGACTTGATGGAATGCAGGTGGGTTGATCTGAGCTGAGTAGGAGAACCCAGTTGGGCCCTGCGTGCCGATCGGCCCTGGCGCTTTGTTTGGTAAAGGCGACGTGAACAAGTCATTCTCGTTGCGCTCATTGCCTGATGGAAGAAGTGAGTTAGTTGTATGAGGAGAAAGGGGGGAGGCAGTACATACAGTATCTAACGGACAATCGACAACACTTTGTTTGAAGCCACAGTAACAAAGACTGAGCACCAAGAAAAATTACAATGCAACAAGATCAGGTATCAAAGTAGTCTACGACGTTTGTTCTCCTGCTCTAGCTCTTCCTCATGCGCCGCAATTCCCGCTTTCCTTTGCATGATTTCGAATGGGAGAATTGAAGGATCGAATGATTGAATGTAATACTTCAACGAGTTGGGGGGTCCATCTCCCTCTCGTGCCGGGTCACTGGTGCGTCTGATGAGCACGCGGCAGGGGAGTGGGGCTATAGTAGAAGACACCCTGGTAGTAGAGAAATCAAATATACTTTGATTAATGAATGAATGACTTACAATGAATGAACGTGATCAGCTGCATCTGACTCAATGCTAACGTCGGGCCCTGGCTTGACGTTGCCTTGTGTGGAGTCCTCTTCCTTGAAAACGCGACACGATGGGGATACAGTACCCAACGTGCTGGTGGAGTTGTGAGATATACTGAGTTTTGAGAGAAAAGACTTATGAGGAATCAGCGTGATCTTCAGACTTGATGCTGAGGGAATCAGAGCCTTCTTCCACTTTGGGAACTGTGCAAGCCTCTGACTCCAGCTTGATTGGGAGGTCTTCTTGCGCAAAATCAGAGTCTTGACTGTATTCTAGGGTGATGTTTTCGAGTCGGATGGGTTGTGCGTAGGGTTCCCTGACCCGAGGACGACTATACTTGTGCAAATCGGGGTGTTTGATATGCAAGACGACCCTCTAATATATTTGATGAGACTAATAGTAAACTCGATTACAAGTTGGATGAGGCTTACCTTTTTTCCCAGTGAAGGGATGTCAAGAGAGAATGTGTACGCGTCCCAATCAGAGACAAGGGCTTCGATGTCAACGAAGACATCATTCTGGACCATAGTAATGGTCGGCACGGGAGCAAAGAGTAAATGAGTCAGCGGCAATGACATGTTTGTTTGTTATGTTATGACAGGGTAGTGGGCGGCATGTTTTTAATTAAGAGTCGAGACTAATGGTGAGGTAATCAAAGGGATGGGAATTTTACCTTAGCCAAATCCTCGCTTCCTCCCCCACCATCCTCATCATGTTTCCCATTGATACTGCGGTGAAGTGGCAGGATGCGCCTGAGTCTAGTAGCCAGAAGGCACCAGATAGTTCGCTATCATTGACCATTTTTCCCTTACATCCAGCACAGCACGCATCATTCGAACACGAACAAGTATATGCATTTCTCGAGTTGCGACATGACATATTATAGTGACTACTCACTATATACAGTGACGGCATGTAGCGCACATGTAAAGGGAGCATGTCAGTGTCAATCAGCATGTGTGCAGAAGGTACTTGCCTGAAAAGGCTGGCTTCTGCACCCATTGCCATGGACGTCGCATTGTAGCAGTCCAGGTGTTGAGAAAGTAAGTGCTTAGTCATCACTAGCATGTGACTTCTCAGGAACCTTGACACATGATGTGTCTGTGCTCGTTCTCTTCCATGTGATTGTCAAAGTCACATGACCGGTTATCAGAGAGTACTGACTAACCGGAGTCATATCTCTTATCTATGACAAGGTCATGATAAGGAGATAATGTTCCTTCTGGAATGTTCTTATGGGTCAATCTAGACCATTTCTTATCTCTTATCTTACGTATGACTCACTGTGGACTTCTTCGAGGTTCTATGAGCTTCCACAGGACTACTATGTTAGGAAGGTACTTATCTACTGTCCATTTATGGACTCTCAGAGACTCTCTACTTTACATGGTCTGTGCGCAGCTCAGACATATAAATACCCTCATGTCTTCTGGTAGAGAATAAGGATTCTACCACTTACGTTTTATCCACTGAAGTCTTTGTCTACAAGAACTTCTATCAAACCTCCTTCGATTATATCGCTCCAACTTTGAACCATCTATCTCAAGTGAGTTGAGACTTTGTTATCATTTGAGTAGAGCCCGCTGTGCACTGTGCACTGTCTCCATAGTGTGGACATTGCCTCCCGTTACCAGGACCATCACATTGATTTCATCGGACCCCATGCACCTACTTAGGCCGTCTTACATGGCCACCTGAAGGTGAAAATCGGCTGAGTGTCACAGGCCAGTGGATGGTAGCCCAGGAATGATTTGTTATCGATTGGTACAGATGGGCTACATACTTAGATATTATCACAATGTACTAGGGATGGGCTAGGGTGTCAATTAAGGGAAGGGTAAATAGGTCAAATTAGGTATTGTCATGGAATCATATGAATGAGCCCAGAAAGTATTTACATGTTAAGGTGGGCACATAATTTGTGATCACTATATCATTCAGGTGGGCCCAGGCCTGCCTCTCATGCATGTCAATGGATGAGCCCATATTGTGTTATCATGTAGGTGTATAGGTGAGCTTAACTAAATGAATATAGCACGGAGGACACATATGCACAAATGGCACTGCAGTACATACTGTGGGTCAGGTGGAAATGCTACGGGATGGATGTAACTACTGTAGATTAGGTGTAGGTACAACTAGCATATGAAACCGATGTTTGGAAAAAAGGATGCCTCATATGGAAATGGTACACAGCTACTGTGGGTTAGGTGTCACTACAACCCCATGCACCTACTTAGGCTGTCTTACAAAGTCACACAGGGCAGAACTGGGGTAAGACCGTGGTATGTACCACAGGTTAGGTATCACCACTGCAGTCAGGTGCAAAAATGTAGGTATATAGGTGAGATCACATAATGCACCTGCATTGTCCCATACAACATGGACAGATGAAGCTGACAATTGGCCATGCTACATGGCCAGCTGAGATAGGGCCCAGCCATGGTGCATCCCCATGTCATATGAGTGGGCTAATGGTAAGGTGTTTCACCATGCCATATTGGTGGCTCATGGAGAGGTTGTCACCAAGCAATATTGGTGGGCTGACACACTGGTACGCTGGATCAGAATGGACTGTGGCAAAAGGGCCTTATGCAGCAAGGTTGCTGTAGCAATGCAGCCAGGCATGCCACAGGTTGCCGCAGCATTAAGGCCGAATGATTGCAGCAGGGCAGCTGCCATAGCAATGTGGCCAGAGGTGCATGCCACAGGGTTGCCACGGCACTGAGGCTGAATGATTGCAACAGGGCAGCTGCCATGGCATTGTGGCAAAGGACTAGGGTAGTAGCTGCAGCAATGTGGCCAAAGAACCATACACTAAATTGGCGTCTCACAATGTGTCAAGCCCACTATAATGGTGTCCCATTATTACATGACAGCCCCAGGAGCATGATCATCTATCAGATCAGGGGGCCCTGGAGGTGGTGTGCTCTATTCTACTATGGAGCCCTAGCCATGGGAATGAATAGAAGGGCTGCAGTTCCAGTGTTGCATGTTTTGCATCAGGCTGTGGAATTGGTGTCCTGTTTCTGTTGGCAGGCTGATGGAATGGTGTGTCCCGTACATTTGATTGGGCTGTAGGGTTGTTGCCCTGGCCTTGGTGTAAAGCCGCATATATAGTGTCCCTTGCTTCCCAATGGGCTGCACACAGGGTGTACCCTTTAGAGTAGCAAGCCATGGGGGTGGTGTCCCATGACTATGAGCAGGCCCTGGAGCCAGTTTCATCTATATAGTCCGGGCACACGGCCACAATAGGTACAATGTCCCATAGCATTAGGTGGGCCCTCACAGAGGTGTTATCCAGCTATATGGGAGAGCCTTACAGTACACTTCGAAGTGACAGGCTATGAATGCAGTGTCCCAGAGCATTAAGCAAGCCCTCAGTCTGGGGACAACTAGCTAGATGGGAAGGCCAGCTGATATGCTTCCCCTTCAGTATGATTGGCCATACATTTGGTGTCCCAATATATACAGCAGGCCCTTTGAACTATATCCCTTGTATAAGTGTAGGGCCAGGCATCAGGTCTTCTCTAAAGTAACGCTAAGCCAGGGTGCGGCACAACTCAATCGGCACTACATGGCATCGGCAGAACACACTATTGGCAGAACACAACTGTTGGCAGAACAAACTGTCAGCAGAATGCACTGGCGGCAGAATACACTGTCGGCATAAGCCAGGGTGCGGCACAACTCAATCGGCACTACATGGCATTGGCAGAACACACTGTCGGCAGAACACAACTGTCAGCAGAACAAACTGTCAGCAGAATACACTGTTGGCATAAGCCAGGGTGCGGCACAACTCAATCGGCACTACATGGCATCGGCAGAACACACTATCGGCAGAACACACTGTTGGCAGAACACAACAGTGGCACAACATGTTATTGGCAATCTACCATCGGCATAATGCATTGTGGCATTACATGAACGGCACAACATAAATACTAGTAATGGCCAGGCAGCTATCGCCAGGTGCGGCAATACCTTGCTGAGAATCACAAACACACTTTGCTGGAGTAATAGCCGTGTGGCTTGCCTGTGCAGCAATATGGGAATGACCATGCCAAGTGGCAGTGACAGCACGGTATTGTGGCAACAAGCATTTGCCACTGACATACTGGCTGGGGGGTAGCCAGGCTGTGGTGGCTGTGCAAATAAGTGCCACAATGATAGCATTAAATTAATGATGGCCGTACCACAATGACAGACATGCAGCATTGATGCCTTTCTCAAGCTGGGGCTGTGTTAATACATGCTGCATTGATTATTCCCCGAGAGATGGCAGTGCTAGATGAGCCGGTGCTGGTGGGCCACTCACTTTGAAATCACTCTCTTCTATAACTAAGGCTCCCTAGCAAATATGTCAGATCACATGTCACAGGATAGAAACATTCCAAAATAAGGCGACTGCAAAGCCCAACCATAATGCTGATCTGAGATCCCTTATTATTGTGATGGGACAATGCAGTGTGACAGCCAATCACAAGCAATAGAAACGTGGCCATCATGCAATATGAAATGCGGCAGTGTGGTTCATTAGCTGAATTGTCCAGACAATGATTGGTCAGACTTGTGGCTGAATTATTAACCTATATTTGATTTAGTCCACTTGGGTGTGCGACCACAATGCAAACATGTTGTGGTGTGAAAAGCTTATATAATACGTTGAACATTCTCCAGGCTGCACAGCAATCGGACCCAGTTCTTCCTCTCAACCACTGCTATACCATTTCCCCATCCTTACCGTCTCAATGGCCACCTCAGAAAGTTCTCAGTTCATGTCCGCCTCATCCGTTCAAGAAGACATGTCAGCGGCTATGTCCCTCACTGCAGAAGAAGTTGTCGCCCAATCCACTGAAATAATTCAAGGCCAGATTGGTGGCTTGAGAAGCACATGGGAGAAGGGTGTATGGTCAGAAGCAGTGTCAACTATCTGGGCTGAGGTGGTGTGTGGCAAATCTATTTGCAATCAATCAACTCACTGATTAGGATATGATAGCGTTGGGTCGAGAATGTCCTGCAGGAGTTACCTGCAGGATTCATTATCCCCACCATCATCATTGCTGCCAACCAGTTTATGGAGGCGCCAGAGGTGATCCTGTCGACAGGGAAGTGGCCTCACTTCCTGGACATCATTAATGCCACGGATCACGATATCCGGGACCATCCCTGGTTCCAACTAGGCAAGCCCCAGAAGAAGGTGGACAAGGGAAAGAGGAGAGCAGTAGAGCTGGCAGGGGACAATGCAGTGGCAGGCCCATCGGGGGTAAAGGAGATGGAAGGGCAAAGCAGACGTGGCCAAGTAGGTGAGCCCAGGGAAACTGAGGACTCACAAGCAGTGCCAGCAGAAAGCCGTCCCATCAAGGATGATGAGGTGCCTAGGGGCCGCAGTCGCAGTCGCAAGCCGAGGAAGTGTGCACAATTGGTTGCGACGATCAACAGTGACAGTGACGATGAACCAGGCTCATTGGAACCACGGCCAAAGCGACCAAGGCCAAATGTTTGCGACATGCAGAAGCCAGAGCAAGGCTATGAGTGGGTGGATGACAAGGATCGCTGCATCAAGTGCATACAGCGAGATCGACGGTGTGTGGCAAACCCAGGCCACGCTTGCTGGCAATGTTGCTGCAGCAAGGTCGGATGCAGCATGATGACAGCAGTCAGAGTGAGGTCAAGGTCGCGGTCACAAGCCCCGAGGAAACCTGCACCATGTCAGCGCTCACCATCTGCACCTTCAACACTCAACCCCAGAAAGTCACAGCGTGCAAAACGCCAACGTCAGACCCTGGCACCAGCCAATCCACCCAGGAAACCAAGTAAGTCGTTCATTATTCAAACCATTCAATATTATTTCTATCCATATTCCATCCAGTTTTTGATGGGGTACTGATCGATACTCCAGCATGGCTAGGGAAGACATCAAGGACAGCAAGTCCATCGTCAACAGCCACCAGCAGTAGCATGAACCCTCCCACAACACTGGGAGACAGTACGAATACATCCAATGTACAAGATCTGGAGGAGGAGGTTGTCCGTTTGAGGGAAAAGCAGGCTGAAACGGAACGAAAGGTGGACGAAGTGAATCACAGGTTGGCCGTCGCGCTCAGAGAAGTCGCCAGCTTACAGCAGGTGGTTGAAGCAATGCGGGAACAGCTGTTCCCAACACCATCCCACCTTCAATGTCTGGCATCGCAGCAGGCATTCGCACCAACACAGCCGGCATCTGACACAACATGTGCCGAGGTCTCGCAGTGCTCTCACCCCAGTCTGCCAAGCCTGTTGGCACTAGCACCTACCACAATGCTGGAAGAAATGGCATCGTCCGGCAATCCATCCTGGCATGGCTCGAGCGAGCCAACCGGCACGCATGGTATGCAGGTTGCGCTCCACAACAATGCCTTAAGTCTTGAGGTGGCAACTCCAGGCTTGGTTGATGAAAGGGGTGCCAGCAAGCCAACTGGTGATAGCTATGACTGGGCCCCACCACAAGGTAAGTCTGTCAATTACCAAGCCATGTGCTACTGATCACAAGATTGTGTTGTTGACACAGCGATTCATGATGAAGTGGCCACAACAATGGAGACCAGCAATATTCCGGCAATCGAGGTCAGCCTGCCGGAAGATGGAGATGTTGGGATGCCGGCTTCTGATATGGAGATTGGGAGTTCCAATGCTGATGGCAGGCACGATGCTGGTGTGCAAATGCAAACAGACTAATTTTCTTTTATCACATACATCTTTTGTACAATTTCCAGTTCATACCACATAGCTCGCATTGTAAAGTATATTTATGCATGTAGAGTTGTCCTTGTGCATCATTGATGCAGCCTGAGAACTCTGTCAGAGACATCCCAGCAATTGTTGACCACAGCCATGGTGCCAGATAACCTTCAATGAATGCACTGCTGACGTGTCACCAGCACATGCGAGATGCACATGAGTAATTTTTCAATGTTACAGATATACATAAATACCAAGAGTAGGCTAGATATGTCCAGCAGATGTAACTATAATTGCCATGATTGAGTATTGGGATGATAATCCACTGTTGGCACAACACACCATCGGCAGAACATACAAGGGAGAACATTAGCTCGGCACTGCAATGGCACATACCTACGGCATACAATCAGCAAAACCACCAGCGGCATTACATACATGCCGTTGCAACCGTATCAGCACTTCCATAACATTGGCACTTTGCAAACCATTGCCACAACACACTATCAGCATAGCACAACATAGGATCGGCACAACATGGTATCGGCACAACTTGCACAACACGGCATCAGCACAACATGGTATCAGCACAGCAGACTATCGGCACATTGCACTATTGACACAGCACACTATTGGCACTATGTCCATATGGCATTACATACTATCCCAATCTTTCGCCAGCAAATGCAAGATTTACCTCTGGAGTAATTTTCAATGTTACTGATATACATAAATAGCCAGAGTATCTATAGTTGCCGTGGATGGCAGCATTAAGTATTAATCGGGGCAACAAACGCTAATCAGCACACTATCGGCACAACACAGATCGGCAGAACATACATGGGAGAGAACATACAATCAGCACACACCAGGAGCATGACATACATTTTGCAATACAATCGGCACTTGTATAACATTGGCACAACACCCTATCGGCAAATCATACTATCGGCAAATCATACTATCATCAAATCATACTATCGGCATATTATCCTATCGGCACTGTGTGTGGCACTACATACTATCCACAGCACATACAAGATTTACCTCTGGAGTAATTTTGCAATGTTACCGATATATTAATAGGGGCAACATACTGTAATTGGCACATGCATACGGCAGACCATCAGCACACACCTCACCGGCAGGACATACATTTGTAATACTATCGGCACTTGTATGACATTGGCACAACACACCATCGGCACATTATACTATTGGCACAGCATACTCTCACTACATTCTATCGCTGGCACATCCAAGATTTACCTCTGGAGTAATTTTCAATGTTACCAATATACATAAATGTGAAAGAGTATCTATAATTGCTGTGGATGGCGGCATTAAGTATTGATAGGTGCAACATACTCTAATCACACACTATCGGCACTATATACATGCAGCACAGCACTCCATTGGCCAGCGGCATGACATACAGTTGTAATACCATCAGCACTTGTATAACAAAGGCACTTGCATAGCATTGGCAGAACATAGCATTGGCAGAACACACCATTGGCAGAACACACAATTGGCACAACACACTATCGGCACTACATAACTATGCCAATCTTTCTGGCAGTGGTGAGATAGATGAACTATACATGGAAATCATTATTATATAATCGTTCAATTGTCATTTCCATTCCACATCAATTCTATCTTGTCAACTTGCGTCTTTGCTACTGCCATGCCACCTAGGTCTGTCAGATTTGATAGCGCAAGTCCGCAGAAATTGAGTGAGTAATTTCTCTCCTCTGAGCTGATCTGCGTGACATCGTTATCAGCCATTCCTGCACTGCCAGTGTGGCACCTGCCACCATCCATTGTTGACAAACACCTGCCATCAAGCATGGACTGGATGCCACCCTCTCCCCCATGCCATGGGATGCGCCCAGGTGAAGCAAGCGCAAATATGTCTGTGAGGAACAAGGATGCAATGTCTGTGGACAGCAACAGGCAAGCAACAGCGGCAAATGATCAGTTACTGGCCTCATCACCACCCAGCAGTAGTTCCTCCACACCATCACCGGCATTGCAGGGATGGATCCCACCCTCGCAATCAGCTCCGATCAACCTCCCTGGCCCCTCAGCACACGAGATGCGTCCAGCAATGCCCACAACTAGATCCCAGGGTTGGATGCCACCATCTCCTCCAATCGCTGCCAGTTCATCCAATGTGCTGTCTACCCTCACCATTTGGTCGCAGGCATCAATGCCACCCCTGGCAGCAACGCCAGCTACCCCATCAGTTCAGCCATCATCCCAAGGCACCCAACTGCAAGCATGGATGACACCGTCACCATCTGCCACGATGGCCGCATGGATCCCACCATCTCCTGTGCACGTGCCACATATTGGAATGTCATCCCCATCAATCCCAGCATCCCCATCCAGCCTGGCATCCCCACCCAGCCCGGCATCCACATCCAGCCCGGCATCCCTATCCAGCCCGGCATCAAGCCAGCAGATTCCCACCTCCCCAATGGAAGCAGTATCATCTGCTGAGGCTGCATCTGGATCGCATGCACGATTCCGGCAACACATGCATGCAGAGGATGGTAAGTCAGTATTACTGCGGGAATTATGTGTATTTAACAATCATCCAGTGGAATATTTTGAGATGGTGGACAGGATTAATGCACTCGATGAGCATTTGGATCCATGCCAGAGTGATGCATTTTCATGTAAGTCTCTCTTGGGCTTGATCCATAGTATCAGTTGATCAGTTGTCATCTAGTGGCCTCTGCAAGGCAAGTTGCTACATCCGTCCCTCCTAGGAACTTGCCCGACCTACTCCCACTCGATGCCAGCCTTGATCACCCTATGATCGCGGCCTACATTCATTATGCAAACACATTGCTTGACACTGCCAGGCTGTGGAGATCAGAAATGTGCCAGAGAGCAATGTTGGCAAATATGAGGGACATGTTGGCTAGGTCAGCCCAACTTGGCAAGAATGGTAACATAACTGAGTCCGATAACCCTGAGGATGTGGTAGTATTAGATCCCTCTAAGCTGTAGCTTTGTTACTGTAGTGCCGCAATAAAATCTTTCGGCACAAAAAATGGCAGATTTGACAATAGCATTATTCTACAAGTATATTATCTGCGGCATCTCTTTGGGCTGGGTGTGGGGACATCGGCATCTGGCCGCTTTGGCTGCCTTCTTTGCCGTTCCGGTTGAATGGCATTGACACTTTGAGCCCTGGCCATCCAGCGTGTGCTGGGGCAGCCTGCTTCCCTTTGCCTCCAGAGTGTGTGGCATCATCATCCCCCAATCAACCACCCTCCATACCATTTGTGTTGCCAATGGGGTGTATAGTTAATTCACCAACTATCATTTGTTGGAATTGGTCAATGGATAGTGAAATAGGCAGACTTACATTCCACCGGTGCATCAGCTGTGCTCTTTTTAACCCAGGGCTTTGGCTTCATTGGTCCATTAGCCATGATGTTGCTGGGATCTAAATGTGCTTTTTCTTATATGAGAATACATGCCATTTCCAAGTAATTGAGACTGATACCCACCTTGCTGTATAGGGTCGGCCGGCTGCCATGCTGTCAGTGCCGCTGATGCTCTTCGTTAAGATGCTCCCACCGGCATAACAACACCAAGCACCACGCACCCTTTTCCTTCGATGATCTTGCATTATGTCCATCTAAGTCATCCTCTATATATGTATAAACTTCATATTCTGACAACAAAAATATTCAAAGGAACTGACCAGGCTCTTCAATGGGCATTGTATGGCTTGCTGACAGGGATGTTCCAAATGTAGGAGGATCAAATGCTTGGAATAAGTATGGGACGTACTGTCATCCTGGTTCGACTGGCATTGGTTTTTGTTTGTTGCACTGGACTCCCTCTCCTCTGGGGCCTCTTCTTTTATGTGCGTCTATGGTTGCATAACAGGGTTGAAAGATCCATACCCATTGTGCGCTGTCTCTTCCAACTGCTTGCGAGTTCCACATCCCGTGCCGCATGTTCTTTGAACCAGTCAAAACAAGTTGATAAAAGTATTGAGAGCTAACCTTCCAGGGGTGGCTGTTCTCCACTTATCATTCCAGCCGCTGAGTCCTCACCATCTGATACTGGATCTTGTAATCCACCATCCATATCTCTCCATTTGCAAAATGTCAGTACATCGTCCAGATCTGTCACTTGCCTGTCCCGCCAGAATTCCAGTACCTTGGTAACCTCCTGATTTGTGAGCCGGGTCGGCTCTTTGAACTCCCAATGCCGCGGCAGGTACCCAGATGAAATGTAGGTACTGGTCTTTGCATGGATGGCAGCCCAAGGAACACTGGCACTTGGCTTGCCACATGCCTTGCCTGCAGCAAGGGGTCAATTCTTTCTCCATTTACAAGGCAGAACTTACGATAATGCCATGTCACAAAGGTCCTCATAATATCCTTTCGCTCCAATGCTTGCATATTGAGGATGATCGGAATCATTGGTGTGCCATCTTCCATTGTTGGTAAAACAGTTTGCAGCCTCTTCTGCTCTTTCTTCCGGCAGATCGTCGGTCCGGCATCATCATCGCTATCATCGTGTTCTTCCCCTCCTATGGCCTGCTGTGCATAGGCATCCCAGTGGTGCTTGATGTCGTCCCAATCGGCAAAGGTCTTCCCTTGTCCCAATGCCAAATTAAAGTCATGCCTGTGAATGTGAGTATACAAATACTACAAGTGAGAAGTGACATACATTCCCATCATGGGCTGACCATTCCGGCCCTTCCATGCCGCCATCACAACCACCTGCATCCCACACTGCTGCCACATTTCCTGCACAAACTGTTTGACATATTGTCAGCCTTTTGTCTCAGCCATTCTGTTTGCAGATGAATAATTGTTGAGATAACATGTCAAACTTACTTGGCCTGGACCTCTGCTGGCGGCTGCTCCTTGTTCCATTCATCAGCCTGCTTTGCCGCAGCATCCCTTTCCTCCTGGGTGAGCTTCCCCATGATGCTTCCTACTGCCTTTTGGTAGCCTTTAATCATGCTTGTGCTTCCTTGGGCAATTCCAGCCTGTTCAAATTTGGCCTTGATTTCTTTTTTCTTCGACTTCATTATGACTGATCTGGTAGTCCACCTACATCCATACTTTACTAGGGCCTTTCAGGCACGGGCTTGGCTGTGGTTATACAACCAATTTTTAATTGCCTGATATCACTGATGCATCAGTAGTCCATGTGAAGTTATGGAAATGGGGCGCACTTTTTTT
>Ga0307516_10004232_pt1 | contig 17872 bp, 16 predicted proteins | sample 19_EM_MG_FD_203310 | JGI IMG/M metagenome (GOLD analysis project Ga0307516, IMG submission 203310) | Populus trichocarpa ectomycorrhiza microbial communities from riparian zone in the Pacific Northwest, United States - 19_EM | ecosystem: Host-associated > Plants > Roots > Unclassified | place... | reverse complement strand
TGCGAGCAACAGCTCTCCCTTGCGGTATGCTTACACACTCTGTTGCTCTTCATCCGTCTGATCCTTGCAGAGCAAGCGGATATTGCCCGACGATCCCACTGAGTCGGCAGCACCAGAAGTGGGCAGTATCCTCTCGTGTGCAGAGGAATTGTTCAAGCCCCTTTACACTCCATCGCGGACACTCGAGGGGATACCCAAAGATTTCCTGCGGCCTTTGACCAAAGTAGCCGATATCTCCGTACGCCTGGAATCTGCACACATGGAGCAACGACGGGGTATCGCCGCTGTTCTTAAGACTGGCAGCCACTATTGGCAAACACATCTACCAATTTCCAGCCCTGCACACGATTGTGCCACCCCAGTTGGTCAGCCAGTGCGCCCAGGTTCGGGATTGCAGTCCGACTGCGTTGACACCGCCTTGGGCGAGACGGTCCGGGGGCTCGGGCTGGTGGTTGGCGAGAGCATGTTGGTTAAGAAGGTTGACGACCTCTTTCAAAGGGTATGCTACCTGTCACCTCTAAAGGTACAAGAGTTTTGACCGGGAAAGGCTACGAATATCATCACTATAGGCGAGGCGTACAAGTCTCAGGAGCTGGGTGTGAGCATGAGGAGGCTGTCCTGGGTGACGGTACGTTCGGCCCAGCGCGTGCTTCTGCAAACCCACTGACGGCTTTCAGTTTATATTCCTGCGTCTCCTCTTTGTGGCGGGTTTCTACGTGGCCATTCCAGTCTTCCTCGTCGTTATGTCCATCGTGTTCTTTCTCGGGTTCCGGCCAAAGGGTTTTGAGCGCACAACCAAGAAGGAGCCTAAACACCGGCAGGATACCAACAAGGAGAATCGGACGCACGAACTCGATAGCATGAACACCGCTTTAATCACGGCGATTGAGCGGGACATGGTTGGCGTAGTGGAGCAATATCTTCCCTTCGTTAACATCAACGCGTATGCTTTCCAAGGAAAAACAGCCCTCCACTGTGCGGCGGCAGCGGGTAGCTACGGTGTGGTAACCCTTCTTGCGGAGAAGGGTGCCGATGTCAATGCAGCGCCAGCAATAGAGCACGGAAGAACAGCGCTCCAGGCAGCGTCGGAAGGTGGCCACATTGAGGTGGTGGACCGGCTCTTGGAGTTGGGTGCCGATGTCAACGCAGCGGCAGCAAAGGAGCACGGAAGAACAGCCCTCCAAGCAGCATTAGAAAGTGGCCACGTTTCAGTGGTGGGCCGCCTCTTGGAGAAGGGTGCTGATGTCAACGCAGTACCAGCGGCATCGTGGCGCGGAAAAACAGCCCTCCAAGCAGCATCGGAAGTTGGCCACCTTGTAGTGGTGGACTGCCTCTTGGAGAAGGGGGCCGATGTCAATGTAGCATCAGAAAACCACGGAAGAACAGCCCTCCAAGCAGCGTCGGGGGGCGGCCACCTTGCCGTGGTAAACCAACTCTTGGAGAAGGGTGCTGATGTCAACGCAGCACCAGCATCATGGCGCGGAAGAACAGCCCTCCAAGCAGCATCGGAGGGAGGCCACATTGAAGTGGTGGACCGACTCTTGGAGAATGGTGCCGATGTCAATGCAGCAGCAGCATCGTGGCGCGGAAACACGGCTGTCCAAGAGGGGTCTGAAGGCGGCCACGTTGCTGTAGTTGGCCGGCCCTTGGATAATGATGCTGATGTCAACGCAGCATCACAAGGCGACGGAAGAACAGCCCTCCAAGCAGCGTCGGGGGGCGGCCACCTTGCAGTGGTGGACCGACTCTTGGCGAAGGGTGCTGAAGTCAACATAGCACCAGGAGAGTACGGAAGAACAGCCCTCCAAGCGGCATCAGAGGGAGGCCACCTTGCAGTGGTGGACCGACTCTTGAAGACCGGTGCCGATATCAACGCAGCGGCAGCACCATGGCGCGGAAGAACAGCCCTCCAAGCAGCATCTGAAGGTGGCCACGTTGCTGCAGTTGGCCGACTCTTGGAAAGTGGTGCCGATGTCAACGCAGCACCAGCAGAGTACGGAAGAACAGCCCTCCAAGCAGCATCGGAGGGAGGTCACCTTGAAGTGGTGGACCGACTCTTGGAGAACGGTGCCCACGTCAACGCAGCGCCAGCAATGGAGCACGGAAGAACAGCCCTCGAAGCAGCATCGGGGGGCGGCCACCTTGCAGTGGTGGACCGACTCTTGGAGAACGGTGCCGATGTCAACGCAGCACCAGCAAAGGAGCACGGAAGAACAGCCCTCGAAGCAGCATCGGATGGAGGTCACCTTGCAGTAGTGGACCGACTCTTGGAGAGCGGTGCCGATGTGAACGCAGCGCCATATTTGCAAGGAAGAACAGCCCTCGAAGCAGCATCGGAAGGGGGCCACCTTGCAGTGGTGGACCGGCTCTTGAAGAAGGGTGCCGATGTCAACGCAGCACCAGCAATGGAGCACGGAAGAACAGCCCTCCAAGCAGCGTCGGGGGGTGGCCACCTTGCAGTGGTGGACCGACTCTTGGAGAAGGGTGCGGATATCAACGCCGCACCGGCAATGGAGCACGGAAGGACAGCCCTACAAGCAGCATCGGAGGGAGGCCACCTTGCAGTGGTGGACCGACTCTTGGAGAAGGGTGCCTACGTCAACGCAGCACCAGCAATGGAGCACGGAAGAACAGCCCTCCAAGCAGCATCGGAGGGAGGCTACCTTGCAGTGGTGGACCGACTCTTGGAGAGCAGTGCCGATGTCAACGCAGCGCCATATTTGCAAGGAAGAACAGCCCTCCAAGCAGCATCGGAAGCAGGCCATCGTGCAGTCGTTCAACGGTTACGTCGGGCTGGCGCGACGACACAAGGTACAACCCCCTTTCCTGCTAAATCCCTTCGGCCTCCTGATTAGAATGCTGATATAATATACGCCCGGCAGATGTAAATATGTAGTGGTCTGATACTGGAAATCAAAATAGTGGGTGAATCTATCTAAGGTCTTTCTCTCTGGCAATGAGATACTAAAAATGGACCACCTCATTAGTTGTTTCTCGTGAGGTCGCCCGACAACCAACAGCGACGTTCTTCGTTTTCTCCTTTAGGCAATGGTTTCCTGAAATATTTTCTTCTTGGAAGGTGTTAAAATAGTGTTTCATACGGTGTCATTTGCATGTACTGGTCGTTTCGCTGTTCCCGGAGGACCCCCGCAGGCTGTGATGGTGGATTATGGTTGATGAGTTCTGACAATCGATGAACGGCATACAATATAGCACCCGTTCGATACTGTGGTTGAATTTGCTATTATAAACCCGATTGACAAGTACTTCCTATACTATTGGTTTTGTCAGAGTCTTGTTGCTGTTTATATTTGCAGAGCTTCTAAATGGATTCTTAGGGGTAGCATCGGTCCAATATCTGGGTTGAATAGCTGGGCTGACTGACAATTTATGTATTCCACACGTGGGTGATCGATTTGAGCTGGACCATCCTTTGATACTTTTGCACTTACAGCTACATGCTCAGTAAGCTCTCGCCACCGCCGATCAAGAACGCAAACCCACCGGGCGATCACTACACGCAACGATGTGTGTAGATCCAAGAGCCTAGCTGCAAGTCCGAGACTTCTCTGCACATGCCAGATGCCAAGTTTCTACGAAGTCACGACTGTGCGGCTCCCGCAATATAGACTTTCTGCGTGGTACTGTATGGCTTCAGCCACACAATACAACGTGCTATTTGCATAGTAACCACCGCACGTCGGCGCCACGAACACGGTACCATCACCACAGCTCCGCGCGGCGGCGGCTGCCGCGGGCTCTGAAAGGTGATTGCCTGCTAGAGAACCAACAAGTATAATTAAGCAGTTTCTGAGGTGCAGCTGTCGCGTTGCATGAAGATATCTACTGCCTTGCCGTCACATCTATCACCTCGATGGTGAGAAAAAAGCATTGGCTTCTCCGATCTGGCAGTTATCTGGATTTCTTTGAGGAAAGTATATGAAGTATACGAGGTGGTCGGGTGGGCGGCTGTAGAGGAGCGGCCAGCTGTGCGGAAGACGAGAGGTATGTATCTTGGAACTGAGTGAAATTGAGGAGCAGTTACGGCAACAGCTGTATACTGTGTGGGAAATCATGGAGATGGAACTGTGCCGGAGGAACAGCAGGAAGGGTTACAGTCTGGATGGATCGTGTTCGCGCATCAGTGCAACCCTTAGCACAGATTGCACCTGAAGAATTGTACAGCGGAGAAGACCACGGGAGTTGTAACGGAACGTATAGCCACCGCTTTTTTTTTGGTTTACTCATTCCTTGCATGGGACCAATTTCTGATCATGGCGAGCCTGACTCAGAAAGCCAGGATCGAAGGAAAGAAAAGAATTTACACTCTCTGAAGGGCCCGAAAAGCCATAAAACGGCGAAGCATTCTTACTTATTCAAGGACACCGGCTCGATGAGAGCAGATGATGCAAAACTTACCTAGTCCCTTTTTATAACCATGCCTTGACCAGGGCGGTGTAGGTTGTTAAGGACAAATACAAAGTCCTGGTCATTTTCCTGACAGCCCACGTCTGAGGAGGTTTCTATTCCGTCCCAAGAAGACCATGAATTTATACCATTATATATTGTATTATGGGCGGTGACGAGGAAGTAGTTAGAGTGGGTGCCAGGTAGTCGAGCCTGCCAGGTAGTCGAGCCCCGCCGCGCTAGTCTACTTTTAGCTATTTATAATTTCTTTTTTCACGATATTTCTTTTTTTCAGGGGAAACTTCAGAAGTAACAGCGCTCGCTGCTGGAATGCTTCACCAGCATCACTACCTACATAGCAGCAATGTCTACTAGCGAAACACAATTCCCCAACGACGATCTTCTCAATCCATTTCCCAATGGCATAGTACCAGAACCAATCCGATTTTTGAATGCCTTCGAGATGTACAAGGACGAAATCATCCCTACAAAAAAGGATGCGGCAGTGGTAGCAGAAATGAAGGTGTCTACATTCAAGCATCGGACTTGTGGGCGGCGTTCAGCTGCAGAATATGGGAAGACTCGACGGCTGCTGTTAGATGAAGAGGAGGAGGTTTTGATATGGCGGTGTGAGATTTTGCAACGTGGTGGCTTTCCGCAAAGTATTAGAGACGTGACAGCTATCGCAGAGGAAATTCTGCGCAAACGCGAACTGACTGCAACATTAGCCCACGGTGGGTGCAACGAAGTTTACATCAGCGCCGGCCAGATGTGGGAATTCGTTGGAGCCAGCAACTCGATCGCATCAGAGCTCGACACACAAACAACTACAATGCATTGGAACTGTTTTGACAAAATGTAAGACTCTTGCTTTATATGCTAGTAAAAGCTAAACATGAGATGGTATTAGCTAGGAGAAATTGTTAGAGAGTACGAAGTAAAACCTCGCAATACCTACGATGCCGACGAAACTGGATTCGTAATGGGAAACACACAGTCCCAACGTGTACTCGATATCATACGACATCCACGAACTTCCGACAGTCGTCTTTTCCCTGCAGATCTCAAGGAACTACAGCTTCCATCTGGTGTACGTATCCAAGATGGTTCCCGTGAATTCGCTACCGTTCTATGCTGTGTCTGCGCGGATGGCACCTACTTGGATGCGGCAATCATCATGAAGGGCAAGCATCTGCAAGACTCATGGTTTCAAAACCTAGAAGATGTACCAAGCAACATCCTTTTTGGGGTTTCTCCGAATGGCTGGACAGATAATACCAAGTCACTTACATGGTTGAAACGTAACTTTGGGCCTGGAAGCGCTACGGAAATCAAAGCGGCAGGGGAATGGAGAATGCTCTTGTTTGACGGACATGTTTCTCATGTCAATGGAGAGTTTCTGATAGCCTGTCTGGATTACCGGGTGCTCCCTGTATGTCTTTCACCTCACACAACACACTTACAGCCACTCGATGTTTGTGTATTCTCCCCATTGAAGAAGGCTTATTCGGAGATTCTTCACCAAAGGACTCAAGCTGGTGAGCGAAGAGTCTGGAAAGGAAATTTCTACAAGCTGTTTTCGAAAGCAGAGAAGATTGCATTTACTCCAGAAAACATCCGTAGTGGATTCTGGTGTACCGGCCTTGTCCCCTGCTACCTCTACCTCCTCTACCTCCTCTACTCCACACTTACCACTACTTCCACGCCGGTTGGACTCCTTGACTGCTGCCGAAGCATTCACAATAGCGACTCCTCGAAATGTTGAAGATTTACACCATCTATCCGGAACCCTCAGGAGGAGTTTGAACAGAGCAACTCCCCTCGGTCGATGAAAATACGGCATATCCTCAATAAAGTCGAAAATACCGGGATCTTTAGTCTACGTCAGCGTGATTACCTACAAGAACGACTTGCCCGCCACGATACCGCCCCAAATATACTGCTTAAACGCCGACCCCGAAGACAATTTATTCCTGAAGAGGGAACGGTATTAGCAAATGTGAAGGATATCAGCAAAATCTTAGACAAAGGCAGGGAGGAAAAGAGAAGTCTACGGTCGGGGAAGTTGGACAAGCTGAGAGAGAAAGCGGAAAAGTTGGCTGTACGGGTGGCTGAGCTTGGCGCAAGGAAAGAGAAATACAAAGCAATGGAAAGCGAAGGTAAGAAGCTGCCAGCGACATGGAAATCATTTGCTCGGCTTGAAGAGGAGAAGAAGGAGGCCGCGCGTTTGAAAAAGCGGCTGACGGATGTATGTGTGTTGGAGGAGGAGCTGGCCGATGTATCTGACAACGATGATAGTATAGAGATAGAGGAGGAGGAGGAGATCGAAATCTGAGCAGTGTCTGGGTCCAAAGTGGACACAGATCGCTGCAACCAGCTATATCTGAGGATCATTTCTAGCCCTTACTTGATTTTATCGGAGCAAAACTTGTTTCGTACGATGAATTTATGTGTAGAGGAACAACCAGAATCCCTATAATCTGCTGCGGATCAGGATCCTGACATTTTGGAGTGCAAAAAAACCGGAGCGACGACACGCAGCCGGTACCGACTACATCTGAGGATTATTTTTAGCCGTTACTCGACTTAATTGGATCAAAACTGGCTGAGTTCGATGGGTTTATGTGCTCTACATTTAAAAAAATCGGGGCCACGCTAGTGATTAATAAATCACGCTAGTCGTTTTGGCTTAGCGGGGCTCGACTACCTGGCACCCACTCTAGTGTGATACGGTGATAGATAGTCAACGCGTGGTTGTTCTGATAGTGCAGAAACCGCTCCCCTCTTTCCACACCTCCGCCCACAGGGTTTTCTGCTAGCGCTTCCACTGTGAGAAATCCTCGAAGAAATACTCCCGCGTCTGGGTCTGTATATACGGACACCGCCAACTGCTGGCGATGGACCGGTTCTTTGTCTAGCCAGGTTATGTACTGCCCAGTGAACTTCGAGGAGCGCCGCTTGTTAGCGTTGGCCGGGATGAAATCCGGCTGTAACTACTGGAGCTACCTGTGGGTGACTTTCACGTCCGCCTATGTCTCGGTGATCGAGCACCAACTGGCCCGCCACCCGCTTGGCCCACTCGTCGGCCGCCTGGGCGTCCGTAAAAGATCGCCGCCCATCCGAGGGCGTGTTGCCTGCGGGCAGCCGTTTCCAGTGCTCGAGCGGTGGCTGCGCGCCCGGCGCCGTAGGCTTATTGGTATGTAAGCACCTTGTGGCGTTCCGTCGCTCCACCTTATGCCATGTGACCGCGTCCCCCGCATTGCTGTGTGGTGCTGCCGCTGTTATATATGAACAGGATTGTCCGCATTTCCATTTGGCCTGGGAGGAAGTATGGCCAGCGCATCTGGATCCCTACCAATGAGATACGCCGCTGCTATCGCCGCTCCCTACGGAGTTGCTTCTATATCAGCTACATATCTACATCTGCAGACAATTGCTTGCAGAGACAGTGGTGCATACACATGTACAAGGGTCGCGTCGGAGTGGAAAAAGCAAAAAGCAATGCCTAACCGTTGTTTAAATGTAGGGTGTTGATCATTGCACTGTGTCAACGCACGATCTCAACATATCAACCGAAATGTCGAAGTCCCACATACAATTCCGCATGGGAACGATAGCGAGGGAGGTTCGGACCGCAGAAGAACTTGATAGCGCGTTGCAGGATATCAATAACAACGATAGGGTGAGTGGGACGCAGCGTTCACTCGTTCGCATTGTGGGACGTGAACTGACAGTCAATAACTACGCAGAAAAATCCAGTGTCTTTCACGTGAGCTCGCATCGCTCGATTTGAGTGTCGACGGCATCTGATAGTTCTACAGATATAACGAATTCGATATCGAGCCCCAACTCTTGACAAACCTATCCGCGGCGCTCTTTGAGCGAGTGCCGAATACCTATCAAGGAGAATTTCTTCCCGGAATTAAGCCCCCCGATGAGGCTGAGACCGATTTTTTGGCGAAACACCATATTTTCAGATGCTCTGATTGTGGTGGACGGAATGGGAGTACCTGTGGTCAGCACGCTTTCGCGACATTGGACATCACTTACCTACTGCAATGCTGATATGCCACAGATCATGTGGCTTCCTTGACTCGAATACCACGCCTGACATTGTCCAGTTTGCACCCTCGGGACCCCCCATACCAGCCTGATAACACTGACCCCTTGGTAGAAACCCTACCTCCTCGCGGTAACACCGATGATGATGAACAAGGAGTGGAGTTTTCACCAAGGAATTTTACGCTCAAGTTCCATTCAAGGCACGTTCTGTTGGCGGGACGGCGGTCACCATGATAAAGACTCACAATGTGTACAGTGAAGGGTCCCGCGAATATGTTCGTACGAATGCATGGTTCTACAACATCCCAGATGTCCATGGCAGAGTCTTTACCTTCACGAATGTTTCTACCAGTATACAGGAATCTCCCGCGAGATGGCTAAAGGCAGCCCTGGAGGAAATCTGTGATGGATGGAAAGACATCATCATGGAATGCGAGCAACAGCTCTCCCTTGCGGTATGCTTACACACTCTGTTGCTCTTCATCCGTCTGATCCTTGCAGAGCAAGCGGATATTGCCCGACGATCCCACTGAGTCGGCAGCACCAGAAGTGGGCAGTGTCCTCTCGCGTGCAGAAACATTGTTCAAGCCCTTTCACACTCCATCGCGTACACTCGAGGGGATACCCAAAGGCATCTTGCGGTCATTGACTAAGGTAGCTGATATCTCAGTACGCCTGGAGTCTGCACACATGGAGCAACGACGGAGTATCGCCACGATTCTTAAGACTGGCAGCCACTATTGGCAAACACATCCGCCAATTGCCAGCCCTGCACACGATTATGCCACCCCAGTTGGTCAACCAGTGCGCACAGGTTCGCGATTGCAGCCCGACTTCGTTGACGCCGCCTTGGGCGAGACAGTCCGGCAGCTCGGGCTGGTGGTTAGCGAGAGTAAGTTGGTTAAGAAGGTTGACGACATCTTTCAAAGGGTGTGCTACCTGTCGCCTCTAGAGGGTACAAGAGTTTTGACTATAACAGGCTACGGATATAATCACTATCGGCGGGGCGTACAAGTCTCAGGAGCTGGGTATAAGCATGAGAAGGCTGTCCTGGGTAACGGTACGTTCGGCCCAAGTGCATGCTTCTGCAGGCCCACTGACGGTTTTCAGTTTATATTCCTACCTCTCCTCTTTGTGACGGTACGTCCTCTGATTTCCGCGCTTCTTTTGTCCAACTGCTAACCATAAACCTAGAATTTGTACGGTATGAATGTAATTATTCGAAGGCGCGACCTACACATGCCTTGGAATGGCAATACTGATGGACTAATTAGGTGCATATTACCGAGAACAACCCAAGCTGGACGACATTTTTCTACGTGCCCATTCCAGTATTCCTCGTCGTTATATCCCTCGTGTTGTTTCTCAAGTTCCTCAAAAATTCCCTGGAGCGCACAATCAAGAAAAAACCTGAACACCGGCAGGATACCAACGAGGGGAATCGGATGCATGAACTCAGTAGCATGAACATCGTTTTAATCACGCCGATCGGGCGGGACATGGTTGGCGTAGTGGAGCAATGTCTTCCCCTCAACATCAACGCGTATGCTCTCCTTGGCAAAAGTGCCCTTCACTGTGTGGCGGCAGCGGGTATCTACGGTGTGGCAACCCTTCTTGCGGAGAAGGGTGCCGATGTCAACGCAGCATCATCACGGGACGGCAGAATAGCCCTTCAAGCAGCATCGGATGGAGGCCACCTTGCAGTGGTGGAACAGCTGCGTCAAGCCGCGATGAGATAAGGTACAACCCCGTTCCTGCAAACTCCCTTTGACCTCATGCTCAGCATGCTGATACGATGTACTGACGACAGATGGAAGTCGTTAGGGTTCGATACTGGAAATCAAAGTGGGCTGAGTGGGCAGGCCTAGACTAGTGGGCAAATGAGCTAGCAATAACACCCCTGCGGTGGACACTGGAAACTGGACTTCTCCTGAAATAGATAATTAATTCTTTCGTTAGTCACCGTCATAACAACCCTTCTTTGCAATAATGTCTGCCACTGCCGCCACCGCCAGTGCCCTCGCCAATGCCGCCTTTGTCATATTTTCTGCAGAAACCCTCGTTGTGCTGGAAAATGCAGGTGTTTGAAGAACAAAGTGAAGTGCTCTGTCTATTGTCATGCTACAGAGTTCGAGCGCCATAACCTGTCGCAATTGGCAATTCGCACTAGTACTGAGGTGGCATTGGTTGATCGCGGGACGGAGGAGGACGGGCAACTGCAGGAGGACTCGAGGAAGATTCTGAGCTATCCAGTATTTGCGGATTCGAATGATTTACCACCACGAGGTCGGAAGAGAACTCGGCAGACTACTCCAACCACAATACCAGATTGTGTGGTGGAAGGGGGAGATCTGAGAAAGAGAAGAAGACGGCTGCTGCTCTCCAGAGACCGATCGCATAGAATTCAATTGAGTGTTGGTAGTGAGGAGTAAAGTAATTAGTGTCTGGGGATTGATCCACCGGGGCATCGATGGGTGGGTCTGAGAGCTGGTCGCCGCGGCGTTTAGCGGCCCCCACCTCCTCCCGTCGTCGCCGCAAAAAAAGAAGCTATCTACACAGAGGCGGCCTGGAGGCAGATATCTCCCACCTGGCCAGCCTATCCGTAGATATCTGCCACCTTGCCGGCCTGCTCCCGCCCTAGCCAGCCCGGTCACCCAAAAAAGTGATAAAACACATACATGCTATCACTGGTTCTACCTGCAGAGCCTTGCAACTCATATATTTTCAGATCTTCGAAATGGGTTGTTAGGGGAACATCGCTCCAACTATCTGGGTTGGATAGCTGAGAAGGCTGGGATGACAAGACTAGGTAACTATGTATTGCACGCGTTGAGGATTGATACGTGATTGGGAATCATAAGTACACACTAGGTATGAACCGGCTCATCCTTTGGCTCTTCGGAATTAATTAACTAAGGCCATGCTCCCCTTCTGTAAGCTCTCGCCATCGCCCGGTAAATTTCGTCCTTGATTCCGATGATCACGGATTCACAGCAAGTACCCCTCCCCAGCAGGGGGGGAAGTGACACTGCACGTAACGATGTGTATGTAGATCTAAGAGTCCTAGCTACAAGTCCATTCTCCTCACTCCAAGACGCTAACTAACCTTCACTTGGCTTCATAAACTTCAGTCATGGTAGAAGCACAAGTGAATACACGCAGGGCTTGTCCGAACAGGCCCACTCTGCCACTTACAGCCCTTTCCATGCCAGCTTCTGCAGATGATCCACCCTCTTCATTTCCGCGATATGCAAAACAAAGCCCTTTTCTTTCTTCTTTGGTGTCAGTTGGCCGGTACCTCGAGTCAGTTGATCTGCGGGAACATACTATACTGTTGTGGTCCCATCCACCTACTCCTTCATACTCCTCTCCGTCTTCGTCCTGCGGTTAGCGGCACTGCCCCACAGGTCGTATATATGTATCTGTTCTAGCCTACCAGGAAAACTGTGAACAGCTTTACGAGCGCGAACTACTACTTGAGATTGCCATCGTTCTAGCTACCGCTACTCGCCACATATAAAAACATCCTCCCTCAGCAATCGAACCTTGGATCCTCTTCACCCCATTTTTTTCTCTTTCCACTTTGCCGGGCTTCTCCCCGGCAGCTTAGCACACCTTCAACAAATCGGTATGTTTATAGGCTGGCCGGTCTGCCGTCCGGGGGTTTTGTGGGTAGACCGGACCAGCCAGCAAATAGAAAAAAAGATCAAACTGCCGAGTGATTCTCCCAGGAGACAAGCTATGGATTGTTGCCACCACTCTGTGGTCGACGCAGTAGAGAGCGCTATAGTATCTTAGGAAAAAATAGTTGATATGAATTGTCCTGCTGAAACCCAGGCGGAGTTCTCCAGCAGCATTCTATCTTGTACCTGTTCTATTTGGTTGGTTGACTGATATAGTTTTCTGTTTAGTGGGTGAACCGGTCTGCTGGTAAAACCAGCCCATTGACTGAATAGCATGACTGCGGCGAACAAGCCGGCCAGTATAAACTGGCTGCCCATTGATACATAACGATAAATTTTTACCGGCTGGCTGGAACATACCCAATGGCAAGAGTAGAGGGCGGTGGTATGTACATAGAGTAGACAGAGCACATTTATCTATGCAGATTATTATGAGCTGTGACTTTGGCAGGCCCATGGGAGCCACCTATTGCTCTCCATCGTCTCTGATTCAGTTGACTATCTACACGGCAGTGCAGTGGGGTGAATCCCCTCCCGAATCTTGGCGATGTTAAATCCCAAAGCTAGATGTCAGGTCACCACACGACCGGGACATTTCATTCGACCATACATGCTCTCGTAGCGACGGCAATACAGGGCCGGCACTCGTATCCGATTAATCGCATGCGACCCATCAGATCATCGTGGCACACACTTTTTCCGTCGTCCTTGCGGCTCGTCGTACTCCACCCCTTCCGCCCTGGCCTGTCCAAGGTAGCAGACCGCAGCTAGGAAATAACAAAGGAAAAGACAAAGAAAGGACAAGAGAAACCACCTCGTTAATCCTATACTGCCGAGGCCACGAGAGATGGTGTGGAGAAGAACTGCAATCGTTCCTCAGCCCCTGCCGCGCTCCTCGGCCTCCAGCCTCCTCACCTCTTCCCCTCGTTTCTCGCTCCCACTCCAACGCCTCGCTCGGGCGTTTTCCTCAGCCGGATCCGGAACTCGCCTCCCCACAACTGCGGTGGAGAGGAAGGTCAGGACCGCCTGGCTGCACCTCTGGTCCGCGAAAAGGCCCCGGTTCTTGAAGCGATACTTGCCCCTCCCCGCTCACCCCCGCCCACAGGATTTTCTGCTGGCGCTTCCACTGCGGACAAACCCACGTCCGGGTCCTGACGTATGTATCTACATACACCACCAACACTTGCCGGTGGAGCGGCTCCTTGCCCACTCAAGGTACCGCCCGGTACAAGAAAGTGACGCGGCTTCCGCTGGTAGACCTCGAGGCGAGCCGCTTGTTCCGTTGGCCGTGATAAAATCCGGCTGTACTTGGGTGTAAGGGTATTTGGGGCCCACCCCCAGTGCCTATATTCGTAATGGAGGTGCGCCCGACTTTATGCTCCGTCCTAGTTGTTGTAGAGAGGAAAAGAGGGACGAGTGCATATTATAGGAGTACTAAAGGAGAAACTGCCAACTACAAGAGATACAGGAGAAGACAACAAGTGAGAGGGTCCGCCGCCGCCGGCACTAGTGCGTGGGCAAATACCCAACCCGCACAACGATAGCCCTAACACCAACACTCCCCCTTTGCCCATGCACAATCCCTTGCTATCTCATTCCCATCATCTTCACAAACTCCCTGTGCTTCAATCCATCAAGTGCCTTTGTGAATCCATCTGCCTTCATCTCTTTAGTGGATATGTAGACGACTTCGAGGAGCTGATTCTTCATAGCGTCGACAAGGTGATGGTAGCGGAGTCTCATGTGGCGGCTGCCGCTGTTGAAGTTTCCGGAGTTTAACACTCCAATCCCACTCTGGTTATCATTAATGATAACCGGGTGGTGACATGAGACGTGTCCAATCTCTTCGAAGACATCAGAGATCCACTGGACTGTCTTCCATGCCTCGCAGATCGAGACAAGCTCTGCCTCCATGGTTGAGAGGGAGACGAGTTTTTGCTTGGATTTCCACTGCACGAGGATTCCACCGGTAGCGTAAACGAGGTAACCGCTTGTCGACTTGCTAGCCACGGTATTGCCACCATGGTCCGCATCGGCGTACGCAACTAAATTGCCACACGATTCCCCGGAGTGTACCAGAGGGAGGTTGTAGTGCAACGTCGACTTGATGTACCGGAGGAGATGCTTGATGGCCACCCAATGGTGAACGGAAGGGTTGGAGCCAAATCTCCCAAGGACTCCGATAGCGTACGCTATATCTGGACGGCTTCCCAAAGCAGCGTAGAGAATGCATCCAACAGCTTGGCGGTAAAGGGCCTTATCGGCGGCCTCTCAGGGCGAGCTATCAACTTCAAGGATGCATCATTGGTGTGACTCTCCCCTTGGAATTGAGCATATCGAACTTCTCCACTACCTTACGTAGATATCCACTCTGATTGATGGTGATCTGCAGCTTCTTCCGGTCTCGGGTAATGGCCAATCCAAGGTATGATAAGGTGTCTCCGCAAATTTCACCCTTGGTCTGGAATCTCACTCCCAAATCGTCGAGAATCTGGCGAAGCGCATCTTTCTTTCCAGAAATGAGCAAGTCGTCGACATAGAGGTTGATGATCAGGTCCTTCGAATGGAATAGTGCGGGTGCACTAATTGACTGAGGCATACCAAGGGATCCTGTCAAGTATCCGGAGATATCGTTGAACCAACATCGTCCTGGCTGCTTCAGTCCGGGAACTGATTTGTTCAGGCGTACAACAGGACGTGGGGATGAGAGGCCAAACATTCTCCAGTCAGCGTCTGGAAGCCGAAGGTGAACTTCTTCCTCAAGAGTCGCACCGAGATATGCAGTAGGAACGTCTAGAATTGCAATTTTGAGGTCTTTAATTGCGGCGAGTCCAAGGGTGTACCGAATAGCTGCTGCATCGATCACTGGTGAGGTGGTTTCTCACAGAAGTCGTGCCTTGTATTTGTTGATAGAGCCGTCGACGTTCAACTTGATAGTCAAAATCCACTTGCTATCCACAACTGATATTCCAGCAGATGCTTCCAATACTGTGGAGTCAAATACTTGGTGTCGTTCAAAGAGCAGACCTTTCTTTTGCAGTGGCATCACGCCAGGCTTCTGCATCAAGGGTGCCGATTTCAACGCAGCGCCTGCATCACGGTGCGGAAGAACAGCCCTCCAAGTAGCATCGGAGGGAGGCCACCTTGCAGTGGTGGACCGACTCTTGGAGGAGGGTGTCGATGTCAACACAGCGCCTGCATCATGGCACGGAAGAACAGCCCTCCAAGCAGCATCGGAGGGTGGCCACCTTGCAGCGGTGAACCGGCTCTTGGAGGAGGGTGCCGATGTCAATGCGGCACCAGCAAAGGAGCACGGAAGAACAGCCCTCCAAGCAGCATCGGAGGGAGGCTACCTTGCAGTGGTGGACCAACTCATGGAGAAGGGTGCCTATGTCGACGCAGCGCCTGTATCGCGGCACGGAAGGACAGCCCTCCAAGCAGCATCGGAAGGTGGCCACCTTGCAGTGGTGGACCTACTCTTGGGGTGGGGTGCCGATGTCAAGGCAGCAGTAGTAGAGGAGCGCGGAAGAACAGCCCTCCAAGCAGCATCGGAGAGAGGCCACCTTGCAGTGGTGAACCGACTCTTGGAGAAGGGTGCCGATGTCAACGCCGCGCCCGCATCAAGTTTTGGAAGAACGGCCCTCCAAGCAGCATCAGAGGGAGGCCACCTTGCGGTGGTGGACCGACTCTTGGAGCAAGGTGCCGATTTCAATGCCGCACCTGCATCAAGTTTTGGAAGAACAGCCCTCCAAGCAGCATCGGAGGGAGGCCACCTTGCAGTGGTGGACCGACTCTTGGAGAAGGGGGCCGATATTAACGCAGCAGCAGCAAAGGAGCACGGAAGATCAGCTTTTCAAGCTGCGTCGGAGAGAGGTCACCTTGCAGTAGTGGAACGGTTATATCGGGCCAGCGCGACGGGATAAGGTACAACCTTATTCTTGCAAACCCCCTTGAACCTCCTGCTCGATACGCTGACACGCGACAGAAGTCAGTCGTTAGTGGTTCGATACCGATAATCAATGTAGTCGGTGGGGCTATCTAAGGTCTACTTCTCTCTGGCGATGGGATGCTAACAATGAACTACCTTATTAGTTGTTCCTCCTGAGGCCTTCTGACAGCCAATGGTGAAATTTTTCTTCTCGTCCTGTATGCAATGGTTTCCTGGAACGGTTTTGTCGTGAAAGGTGTTGAATCGGGGTCCCATACGGTGTCACTCGCGTGTGCTGATTGTTTCGCGGTTATTGGGAGGATTATGGTGGATGATGACCGATAAGTTCTAACAGTCAGCGAAAAACGGCATACAATCAAGTGCTTGTTCAATACTGTGGACGCCTTTGCTATCGTGCACCCGATTTACAGGTACATACTTATGTACATTATATGTACTAATGGTTCTGCCAGTGCTGTTGCTCGTATTTCCATTTCCTCCAAATGGGTTCTTAGGGGAGCATCGGTCCAACTATTTGGGTTGGATAGCTGAGATGGTTGGACTGACTGGACTACTTAGGTATGGGTTCCACGCATTGATGGTTGATATGTGATTGGGAATCATACCTAGTTCCCGTAGGCTCATCTATTTGGTTCGGCATTTACAGGACATGCTCCTTCTGTAAGCTCTCGCCTGCGCCCAGTAAATTTTCGTTCTTGATCCCGATGATCACAGATCCACAGCAAGTACCCCACCCTCAACAAGAAAAAAAGTGACACTGCGCGCAACAATGTTTGTGTGTAGGTATGGAAATCCAAGAGTCCTAGCTGCAAGTCCTGACGCTAAGAGCTAGACTATTCCTCGGCGTGAACGTAAACTTCATTCTGCCTCTGCCAAGCTTCCGTTATCCTCAAGCTATGACTCTACGCCACAATGGTATGGCACATATGTAGAAACACACGCAATGCTTGTCCGAACCGGCCCGCCCCACCACCCACAGCCCTTTCCACGCCAGCTTTTGCAGATGATCCGCAATCTCCCTGGTCTGCTTCACAAACCGAGGAAGTCCATTTCCACGATGGATCTATAAAACAACACCCTGGTTTTTTTTGGGGTTTTTTTGGTGTCAGTTGGCCGGTATCCTCAAGTCAGCCGGTCTGCAGGAACATACTGTGCTGTGATCTCATCAACCCACACCTCATGCCCCTCTTCGTCTGCACCTTCGCCGCTGGCGACACCCTTAAAGGCCCTCCACAGGTAGTATGTATTTGATCTAGCCTACCGAAATTGGTCTGTTTTTAAACTAGCCGCTCTACCTGTTAGGGCTGGTTTGTAGGTAGACCGGGCCGGCCAGCAGATAGAAAAAGGATCAGACTGCCCAGAAAATAAGAGTGATTTTCCCGGGAGACTATTGTTGCCTCCACTCTACTGTCCTACAGTCGACGCAATGGCGAGCGTTACCATATGTTAGGTACACAGTAGTTAGATGTACAAAAGGTCCTGTGGGCAGAGGTGCAGAAGGAGACTGGGAGGTGGAAAATCCGGTGGAAGATCCGGGACCTACTTGCCGATGGGAGATGCGGGCAGGCAGTGCTGGACTTCCTCTCCTCAACGGATGTGGGAAGGCTAGTGCTTCCGCTGGAAGAGAGCGACGCTGGGAGTGAGGTGTCAGAGTGGGAGCTCCGGGAGCGCCGGGAGCGGGGAGAGGAGCGGGAGGTGGAGGCGGAGGAGCTGGGTGCCGCGGGGGAATTGGGTGTCGGGGGGGGGGGGGGGGGGAAACCGCTTTTCAAAC
>Ga0307516_10004231_pt1 | contig 17873 bp, 14 predicted proteins | sample 19_EM_MG_FD_203310 | JGI IMG/M metagenome (GOLD analysis project Ga0307516, IMG submission 203310) | Populus trichocarpa ectomycorrhiza microbial communities from riparian zone in the Pacific Northwest, United States - 19_EM | ecosystem: Host-associated > Plants > Roots > Unclassified | place... | reverse complement strand
CCAGTACCCGGCCATCGACGTGCTGGGCAGCCTGAGCCGCGTGATGTCGCAGATCGTGCCCAAGCCACACCAGGCGGCCGCCGGCAAGCTGCGCAAGCTCATGGCCAAGTTCGACGAGATCGAGCCCTTGATGCAGATGGGCGAGTACAAGCCCGGCAACGACGCGGTGGCCGACGAGGCGGTGCACAAGCAGGAAGCGATCCGCGACTTCCTGAACCAGGCAACGGACGACCTGTGGGACTTCAACCAGTCGCTGGGGCACCTCATGCATATTGCAGGGGCTTGACGGGTAGATCGGCCGATCGTTTGTGCGGGAGTTCAAATGAGGAACATCGGTCGCACCCAGGCCCCTTTCCAGCCGCCGCTGCAGTCCACGGCTGCGGGCGATCGAGGCGAACCTTCGGCGGGTCCGCGGTCAGGCCGTGGCGGTGAGCCTTCGGGTGTGCTGGGCGGCCTTGCCGCTCTGCGGCGGGGTTCAACGTCCGCGCCGCTCGCTGTGGGCAGTGCCCGGGCGGCCGTGGGCACTGGCGGCATCGGCACCCTAGCCACCCTCAACCGCCGAAATGACACGGGAGACACGCCGCTCACCCTTGCCATCAATGCCGGGCGCGTCGATGCGGTCGAGTCGCTGTTGGCGCATGCAGAAGTCAACGTGAACCTTGCGAACTTCCACATGGAGACGCCGCTGCACCTGGCGGTTTCACAAGGGAGTGTGGAGATCGTCAAGCTGTTGATGCGCCATCCCGGCATCGCCCCGGGGCTGCCCAATATGAAAGGCGACACACCTCTTCATGTAGCCGCGGCCCGCAACGACCCTGCGCTCGCCCGCGCGCTGCTCGACGGCGCTGGGGAATTCGTCAACCAGCCCAATGCAGCCGGCCAGTCGGCGCTGGCGATCGCACTCGAGGGCGGCCATCATCAGGCTGCGGCAGAACTGCTGAAGCAGCCCGGCATCGACGTCAACGCCAAAAACGGCAAAGGGGAGTCGCTGCTGTACCAGGCCACCGCCCGGAACGACGCCGAATCGGTCAAGCTGCTGATCCGCGACCATCGCACACACACCACTGAGGGCACTCCGGCGAGCCAAGACCCGGTGCCATGCGACGTGAACCTCGCGAACCCTCGCATGGAGACGCCGCTGCACCGGGCGGCCTTGCAAGGCAATGCCGAGATCGTCACGCTGCTGATGAGCCACACCGGCATTGCCCCGGGACTGCCCGACAAGAACGGCGACATCCCTCTGCATCTGGCCGCGGCCCGCAATGACCCAGCGCTCATTGGTGCGCTGCTCGGCTGCCCTGCGGAAGTCGTCAACCAGCCCAATGCGAAGGGCGGCCAGACGGCATTGGCGGTTGCGCTGGATGGCCGCAATCATCAGGCCGCGGTGGAACTGCTGAAGCATTCCGGCATCGACGTCAATGCCATGAACCGCAAGGGGGAACCGCTGCTGTACCAGGCCACGGCACGGGGCGACGCCGAATCGGTCAAGCTGCTGATCAACGACCGCCGCGTGCGCGCCACCGAAAAGACGCCGAAAGGCCATGATCCGATGCAATTGGCGATGGCACGCGAAGACGTGGCCGTGGTTCGGCTGCTTGCCACGGATCCGGCCCTGGCAAATGCGTTCGACGCCGGTGGCCGCGCACCCCTGGACCGGGCGGTTGAGATGGACAGCCATCGCATCATCTCGGCCTTGCTGGAGAGCGACGCGGTCGACGCCAATCAGCGAAATGACGTGAATCAAACCCCGTTGTCCCGGGCCACGTACCGCATCGAATGGATGGCGGGACACGATCACGACCACTACCTGAAGCCGAAATTCAAGACGCTGACCCTGCTTGTCGAGTCGAACAAAGTGGACCCCAACGCCCAGTTCCACAACGGAGAAACCTTGCTGACACGCTTGTGCAAGATGGAGCCGACGCCGGAGGTCGCCGAAAGCCCCACGGGCAAGTATTTCTATCCGGCTGTTCGTGGTGCGCTTGCCAGCGTTCTGGCGGTGAGCGGCGGCCACCTCGATGTGAATCAGCGCAACCGAACCGGTGAGACGGCGCTGCAAGTCTGTGCCAGAACGGGCGATATTGGACTGTCCAGCCTGCTGCTGGGGGACAAGAGAACCGACCCCAACGTGCTGGCGCAGTGGCTGATCTCGAATCCAGGCCATGCGTACCGGCATTTGCTGCCCTACCACGATTCACCGTCACCGGATCAACTCGATCGCTTTGTGGAGCGCACATTGACGCAATGGGCCGATCAACGCCGGCCCGACGGCAACCGGCATCACCAGGCGTACTTGTCCAGCGCCTGCATGGGCCGGTGGCTCGCCGCTCGGGAAAAGGCTGCGGCGTTTGGGGGCCGGGTGCCGGCGCCTTGCTCCAAGGACGCGGTGCACCACTTGTCCCTCGCACTGGAGCGGGCCATGGACTTTGCGGGGTCTCTGCAGCGCGACTTGCTGCCGGTGGAGCAGGGGACCCTGAAGGATGTGGCGGGCTGGCTGCTGAACCACGCGCCCGCCGATGCGCGGTACTTCAACGTGAAGGGTGTCGACGTCCCGCGCGCCGAAGTGGAAATCTGGGCCACCGGCAGGCTTCCGGATGCGCTGGTCAATCGGCAGATCGAGCGGGGCATCCACTTGCGTCGCGGGCCGAATGTCCACATACCCGGCCTCACTGCGCGAGGCAGCCGCATCTTGAACGAATTGCGCAACCGGGTGCCCGAGAAGGATCGGCTGTCGGTGGCGCAAAGCGTCGAGGGTATCAAGGCGGCCATGGGGGCACTCAAGGTGGCGCCGCTGGAGCGGGAGCGATTTGAGAAGGGCTTGGACTTTGCCCTTCAGCAGAACCAGCCTGTCGACGAGGGACTGGGCACGAACGTGTCCGAGGTGTTGTCGGCGATGTGGAGCTATATCCAGACTTTTGCATCGCCACCGGCCACCGCGGCACAGGCGCCGCTTGATGCCCTGGGAGCGTCAAGCTCCGAAGCTGCTCCCGCGCTCGACGAGGAGACCCAGGAGACCGGGGAGACTGAGGCGCAGGCAGCGCAGCGAGTGGAGATGCATGGGAACATGCTTGCCGCGCTCCTTGGCCGATTTGGCGACATCGCCGACGATCCGCCATGCAACACCGGTTGCGTGCAGCGCATCCTCTACGCGGTCGACGGTGTGAACTTTTCCCTCACCGGTGCCGAGCCCGACCAGGATGCCGTCGCAGAAGAGATCAAGTCCTTGGCGGCGCAGGTCCACGAACGCTTCGAGGCCCTCTATGCCGACAGCACCAGCGAGCCGGGGCCAGGTGCCCATGCAGCCTCCACGTCTGCGGGCAGTTCACTGAGCGCAGCCGAACGGCAGTGGGTCGCACGGTACCAGAGTGGACTCCCGGTCGACCATGGCCTGGTGGTCAAGGTCAAGCAGGACATGCTCGAGGCCACGGTCATGGCCGATCTGGTGGGGCGGCGGGGCTGGGGTGAGCAAAGCGTCAAGGTAGAGCTTGAGAAGATCAAGGAGTGGATGGCGTACGTGTGATTGCCACCTGCTTCACACGCTGGACTCGTCGCCGCGCTTGAAGCCCGGATCAAGGGTGGGCAGGATCAGCGGCTCCGGGGCCTTGCCGCTCACGCACGAGGTTCGTACTCGCAGCCCGGCTTGGGCAAACAGGCGGGCCACTTCGATCAGATGCAGCTCGGTCCGGTCTTCGTAGCGCGAGTAGCGTCCCGACTTGTCGCACACCTCGAACTCGCCGGTGGCCGCGTCGTAGCTGATGTCGCCGCAGATCCGCGCAGGCCCGCCGCCCACGAGCGTGGGGTGGCCGAGATACCGCTCCTTGCCGGTCGACGGGTCCGTGCCCAGCGGTACTTCCTCTCCCACGAACACCCGTCCCAGCGCCCCCACCGCCCAGATGTACCTCTTCTCGCCGCGCATGAGCGCGGCGAGGTCGATCTGGTCCTTGAAGTTTGCGCGGGTGAGGTCGGGGATGTTGCCTTGCTTGTCAGGCAAGGCAATGCGCCGGGCATGGGTCAGCGGCGTGCCCGCCGCGTCGCGCTCCCAGTCATGGATGCCTTCGCCGTCTTTCGTCCGCACCGGTTGGAGACTGGCAAATCTCTTGTCAAGTTCCTCGGCGGCCGCCCGGCCGATCAGCTGGTGCAAGGCCAGTGCCGGCGTGGCGGGATCCGTGGATGCATCAGACGCGGAGGCCGTGCGCCGATGGCCCCCGGCCCGCCGCGCCGGACTTTGTTCAGCAAGGGTGGCAAGGTCATGCCCCGCGCCTGCGGACGTGGACCGCGGCAAGCGCCCCGATGGGCTTTTGCCCAGGCTGCGCTGCGCTGCTCCACAGGCACGTGGGCGTGGGCCGATGATTGGCCGGCAAGCTTCATGGGATCTCCGACGCTCATTGGCGGGTGCGAAGTGTGTCCGCCGTGCCCGTACCCATGCGCCTCTGCCTGCGAAGTCGTGGGGCCGAGCGCGAATGGGGGCTCCTTGCGAGCAGCCTGGTGCGGGACAGCGTGGACAAATGCACGGACGGCATCGGTTGGGGGGCTCAATGCGGGTGTGCAAAGGCCGACATCGTCGGATGGGACGCGGTGTGCCGGTGCCTGCCCATTCCCATTCCACCGGCGGAATATCCCGAGGACCCGATCCATGATTCGCATCCTGAGTGCGGCAATGCTGGGCTTTGCCTGTGGCTTGTGCCCGGCGGCTTCACCGGCCGAGCTGGGCGGCTACCGTTTCGAGCCGGAGGCCGACCTGGGCGGCACCCGGCTGCAGCTCAATGGCGCCGGCATCCGCTACAAGGCGATTTTCAAGGTCTATGCGGCGGGCCTGTACACCCAGTCGCGCCTGGCCACGCCCGAAGCCGTGTACGGCGACACAGGGGCCAAGCGCATGCACGTGGTGATGCTGCGCGAGGTGGACTCCGGCGGTTTCGGCAAGATGCTCATGCAGGGCATGGAGGCCAACCTGCCGCGCGACCAGCTCAAGCACTGCATCCCGGGCATCGTGCAATTGGGCGAGGTGTTCTCCGCCAAGAAGCGCATGGTGGCGGGCGAAACCTACACACTGGAATTCCGGCCGGGCAGCGGCACCACGGTCAAGGTGAACGGCCAGGTCATGGCCCAGACCAAGGACGCCATGCTGTTCACCTGCCTGATGTACAACTACCTGGGCAAGCGCCCGGTGGACGACAGCCTCAAGCCGGCGCTGCTGGGCCAGCCACCCAAGGATGAGTTCGAGGTGGCGCCGGGTTGACGGGCGGGCCGACGGGCGGGCTGAGGCACGCGAAGGCTGCGCGTGCCGACCCACCCTTCACCGGGGCTCGGGTTCAGGGCTCAGGCGGCCCAGATAAGCCCGCACCCGTGCATCACCCGTCAGTTCCTTCAGTGACTGCGCATGCAGCAGCCGGCTCACCCGCGCCTCGTCCTTGTGGACGAAGATGAAGCTCTCGCAGGCCTCGGCCAGGATGTCCAGGTGCACCGGCTCGTTGGGGTGCAGGCACAGGAACACCACGCGGCCGTGCTCGCGCAGGCGCCGGAAGAAGTCGAGCATGAAGCCGATGTAGCCGTCCTGGGTGTTGAACTGCGGCTCGTCAAACAGGTGCACCAGCGTGTGGGGACTGGCGGCGTGTTCCAGCAAGGCATTGGGGCGGTTGCGGGTGAACGAGCGCACCTGGTAGGACTGGTGGTAGTGCAGCGCCAGGCGGTCGCGTTCGCGGTAGCGCACCTGGTGGATGTCCTGCCCCGCCACCAGGACGCGCCCGCCGCTGGGCAGGTTGCCGCCGGTGATCAGCTCGAACAAGGTGGTCTTGCCCACGCCGTTGGCGCCCATCACACCGATCACCGTGGGGCGTTCCACGGCGAAATCGGCTTCAAGTGAAAACGCGGTTCGACGCGGCAGCCAGCCGCGGTGGTACTGCTTGGACAGGCGCTCGACGCGCAACAGGGGCGTGGTGCTCATCTCACACCCCCAGCAGCTTGCGTTGCAGGGCCGCATCCGCACGCAAGGTGGCCGCGCTGCCTTCATGCACGATGCGCCCCTGGTGCATGATGACCGCGCGATCGGCCACGGCCAGCGCGCTTTCCACGTTCTGCTCGACCAGCAGCACGGCCACGCCCTCCTGCCTGAGGCGGCTCACGGTGGCCATCACGTCCTGCACGACCTTGGGCGCCAAGCCCTGGCTGGGTTCATCCAGCAGCACCAGGCCCGGTGCGCCCATCAGCGCACGCGAGATGGCCACCATCTGCATCTCGCCGCCGGACAGGTTTTCACATTCACGCGCCATCAGGTATTCCAGCGCCGAGAAGATCTCGAAGCATTCTTTTTCGCTCCACGAACGGAAGCGCGTGCGCTTGCGCGCGATGCGCAAGTTGCGCGCCACCGTGAGGGTGGGGAAGATGCGCCGGTCGTCGGGCACCCAGCCGATGCCCATGGCCGCGATGCGATGGGTGGGTAGCCGCGTGATGTCCACCCCGTCGAAGCGGATGCTGCCGCGGCGCGGCGGCGTGAGGCCGAGGATGGAGCGCAGCGTGGTGGTCTTGCCGGCGCCATTGGGGCCCAGCAAGGCCACCACCTCGCCCGGCGCCACCGACAGCGAGGCGCCGAACAGCACTTGCGTCTCGCCGTAGAGCGTCTCGATGCCGGTGAGCCGCAGCATGGGCTCGGCGGACGGATGGGCAAGTGGAATGGCACTCATGTGGCCAGCGTCCCAAGGTTCGACCGCTGCACCCAGGGGTTCTCGCGCAGTTGCCCGGGTGTGCCTTCGGCAATGACCTGCCCCCAGTGGATGACCGAGATCTTGTCGGCCAGGCTGAACAGGAACCGCATGTCGTGTTCAATGATCACGATGGTGAGGTGGCGCTTGAGTTGTGCAATGAGCGCGGCGACGCGCGCGGTGCCTTCGGCCCCCAGGCCGGCGGTGGGCTCGTCCAGGAACAGCAGGCGCGGCTCGGCCGCCAGGGCCACGCCGATCTCCAGCGCGCGCCGCTCGCCGTAGGAGAGTTCTTCTGCCCGCACGTCGGCCTTGGCGGCCAGGCCCACGCGCTGCAGCACCGCGAAGGCGGCATCGCGCGCCGCCGTGTCGCGCCCCAGGTCGCGCCACATCGAGAAGCCCTGCCGGCGCAGCGCGGTGGAGCCGATCAGCACGTTGTCGAGCGCGGTCTCTTCGTCGAACAGGTTCATGACCTGGAACGAGCGCGACAAGCCCTTGCGGGCGATCTGCCGCGGCGAGAGCCCAGTGATGTCTTCGCCGGCAAAGCGCACGCGGCCGCGCTCCGGCTTGAAGCGGCCGGTCAGCACGTTGAAGCAAGTGGTCTTGCCGGCGCCGTTGGGCCCCATGATGCCGGCCAGCTGGCCTTCTTCGACCTGGAGGGAGATGCTCTCCAGCACCACCTGGTCGCCGAAGCGCTTGTGCAACTGCTCGGCTTCGAACAAGGCCATGCTCAGGCTTCCTTGGTGAGCGCCGCCAGGGGCGGCGGAGGTTGCGGGTGCGGCGGGTTCTTCTTGAGGCGAGCCCGCCACGCCTGCCAGGCCCCGGCCACGCCATCAGGCTGGAACAGCACCATCGCGATGAACACCAGCCCGTACCAGAGCAGCCAGGTTTCCGTGTAGGCGCCCAGCAGGTCGCGCGCCAGGATGAAGACCAGCGCGCCGATCACCGGCCCCCAGAAGCTGACCAGCCCGCCGCCGATGAGCACCATCATCACCACGAAGCCGGAGTTGTGCAGGCTCATCACGTTGGGATAGGCCGACTGCTGCGCCAGGGCGAACAAGGCCCCGGCCAGCCCCGCCACCGCGGTGGAGATCGTGAACGCCAGCCACTTGTACAGCCACACGTGGTGGCCCACGTAGGCGGCGCGCATTTCGTTCTGCTTGATGGCCCGCAGCACGCGGCCGAAGGGCGAATGCACCAGCCGCCACAGCGCCACCACCGTGAGCGCGAACACGGCCAGCGCGAAGTAGAAGACGGCTTCGTTGCTGCGCAGGGAGATGTCCATCACGCCCAGCGACAGGTCCGGGCGCCGGATGTTGAGCAGCCCATCTTCCCCGCCGGTGATGCCATGCCACTTGACCGCGACGAACCAGAACACCTGCCCAAAGGCGATGGTCAGCAGCGCATAGTAGATGCCGCGCCGGTGCGAGATGAACGCCGCCACGAGGGCACCGAACAAGGCTGTCACCAGCGCCGCGCCCAGCAGGCCGGTGACCAGCCCCGCATGGGCGTGCAGTTGCAGCAGGCCGAAGGCATACGCGCCGATGCCGAAGTAGGCGCCATGGCCGAACGAGGGCAGGCCGCCGTAGCCCAGCAGCAGGTTGTGCCCCAGCGCAAACAGCATCCAGATCATGATCTCCAGCGCCAGGTACTGGTACAGCCCCACCTGGCTGAGCCACAGCGGCGTGCTGGCCAGCAGCGCGAACGTCAGCATCATCGGCGCGGTCACGAGCGGCGCGTGACGGGGTGGGTTGGGCATGGGATGGCAGTGGGGGCTAGGCCGGGCAAGACCGGAGAAATAGAACGGCTGCTGGACAGAAAGAAATGTATGTTCTATTCTTTGTTCATTCAAGAACGTTTGTTCTTATCGTTTTCACTGTGATGTCCCGGCCGCGGCTTGCGGTCGAATCTGCTGCCGAATGTCCCACCCCCATGAGCCAGGCCACCAGCTACGACGAACTGAAGGACGCGATCTCGCGGGCCTATCCCGACCTGCCGCGCCAGCTGCAACGCATCGCGCGCTTTTCGCTGGAGCGTCCTACCGAGCTGGCGCTGGGCACGGTGGCGGTGGTGGCCGAGTCGGCGCAGGTGCAGCCTTCGTCGCTGATCCGTTTTGCCAATGCCTTTGAGTTCAGCGGCTTCACCGAGATGCAGCAGGTGTTCCGCAGCCGGCTGGTCGAGCGCTCGGGCAGCTACCGCACGCGCATCGAGCAGATGCGCCGCCAGGGCAAGTCGGCCGACCAGGGCGGGGTGCTGCACCAGCTGGTGGGCGAGGCGGTGGCCGAACTCGGGCAGCTCGAAGAAGGCGTGCCGGTGGCCGACATCGCGGCGGCCGTGCAGCTGATCTGCGGCGCCAGCCGCGTGTACGTGCTGGCGCAGCGGCGCGCCTTGCCGGTGGCCTGCTACCTGTCGTACGCCTTCAGCCAGCTCGAACTCAAGACCTACCTGCTCGACGGCATGGGCGGCATGCTGGAAGAGTCGCTGGGCAACCTCACAAGCGACGACGTGCTGGTCGTCACCAGCTTCCACAGCTATTCGCAGCCGGTCATCGATGCGGCCATCAAGGCGCACGAGCAGGGCATCGCCGTGGTCGCCATCACCGACAGCCCGCTGTCGCCGCTCAAGCCCGCAGCGCAGGTGTGCTTCGAGCTGGGCCTGGCGTCCGACCGGGCGTTCCGCTCGCTGGTGGCGCCCTTGTGCCTGGCCCAGGCGCTGGTGGTGGCCGCCGGGCATCACCTGGCCGAAGCGCCGGCCAAGGCCAAGGCGCGCACCCCCGCCCGGGCCCGCACCCGCAAGAACGGAGCGGGCGCCTGACGCACCCGGCTCCCCTCACCTTACTTCGCAGCCAAAGAGAGCAGACCTCATGACACAGACGATCGGATTCATCGGCCTCGGGATGATGGGCCACGGCATGGCCAAGAACCTGCTGGCCAAGGGCTTTGCGCTGCGCTTTGCGGCGCACCGCAGCCGCGCCACCTTGCAGGACCTGCTGGACGCCGGCGCGAAAGAGGTGGACAACCGGGCCGACCTCGTGCGCGGTGCCGATGCCGTGATCCTGTGCGTCACCGGCTCGCCGCAGGTGGAAGACGTGGTCTACGGCAAGGACGGCCTGCTGGCCGCCGCAGGGCGGGGACTCACGGTGATCGACACCTCGACCGCCGAGCCGGGGTCCAGCACGCGCATCCGCAACGACTTTGCCGAACGTGGCGTCACCTTCATCGACGCGCCACTCACGCGCACGCCCAAGGAGGCCGAAGAGGGCCGCCTCAACACCATGGTGGGCGCGGCGCCGGAAGACTTTGAGCGCGTGCGCCCCATCCTGGCGGCCTACTGCGAAAACATCTTCCACGTCGGCCCGTCCGGCCATGGCCACGTGATCAAGCTCATCTACAACATGATGGCCATGACCACCGCCGCGATGATCGCCGAGGCCACGGCGGCGGCGGCCAAGAGCGGCGTGTCGGTGCAGAAGCTGTTCGAAGTCACCTCCGCCGGCGGCGTGAACTCCGGCATCTTCCAGTGGCTGCTGGGGCGGGCGCTGCAGGGCGACATGGCGGGCCTGAAGTTCACCATCGCCAACGGCCAGAAGGACCTGCGCTACTTCACCCACCTCACCGAGAGCCTGCCCACCACCAGCTTCCTGGCCGAGGCGGCGCACCAGAGCTTTGTGCTGGCAGCCAACCTTGGTTTGGGGGACCGGTTCATCCCGTCGCTGCTGCAGGCCCAGGAGCAGATCAACAACGTTCAGATCCTGCCGCGCTGAGCGGTGCGCGCAAGGCAGGCAGGCCGCCGCAGAGCGGCCGCGCCTTTGCGTTTTCACATTCAAGGAGACACCCCATGACCGACCCCAAGCCCCACCTCGCACGGCGCAGCCTGCTCAAGGCCTCCGGCCTTGCCCTGGCCAGCACCGCACCGTTCTTCGGCCCGTGGGCGCACCACCGCGCCTGGGCCCAGGCCGCGAGCCCCAAGCCGCTGGTCATTGGCCTGACGATGGATGCTTCGGGCCAGTACGCCGCCAGCGGCGGCGAGGAGCGGCTGGGCGCCATGATGGCCATCAAGGAGTTCAACGACAAGGGCGGGGTGCTGGGCCGGCGCATCGAGGCCATCCACATGGACACCGAAACCACGCCGGCCACCGGCTCTCGCGTGGCCGAACGCATGATCACGCGCAACGAGGTGGCCTTTCTCGTGGGCGCGCTGCATTCGGGCGTGGCCAACGCCATCTCGCAGGTGGCACAGAAGTACGGCTGCGTCTTCATGAACACCAACTCCAGCTCGCCCACCGAGGCCGGCAAGGACTGCCACCGCGTCAAGTTCGTGTGGGACGGCAACGGCAGCAACTTTGCCCATGCCATCGTCAAGAACGCCATCCGCGTGAACGGCAAGAACTGGGTGCTGCTGACCAACGACTACGTGTGGGGCCACAACACCGCCCGTGCCACCCGCGCCATCGTGGAGGCCAACGGCGGCAAGATCGTCGATGAGTTGCTGGTGCCGCAGAACACGCGCGACTTCGCCTCCTACCTGCTCAAGCTGCAGCAGATCAAGCCCCACGTGGTGGCCACCGCGGTGGGCGGCGACGACATCAAGGCGCTGCGCCAGCAGGTGGTGCAGCTCAACCTGCACAAGACCATGGCCTGGGCCAACAACCAGCAGGACTGGCCCGACGTGTACGGCCTGGGGCCCGAGTCCATCTTCGGCGTGTTCGGCACCACCTGGTACTACCGGCTCGACCTGCCCGGCGTGAAGGAGTTCGTGGCGGCCTACCAGAAGCAGTTTCCCGGCATGGCCATCAAGGTACCGGGCAACGTGTTCCACAACGCCTACATGTGCACGCGCGAGCTGCTGCGCTGCGTGGAGGAGGCGGGCAGCACCCACAACCTGGCGGTTATCAAGAAGCTCGAAGGCCGCAAGATGAGCGCCCGCGACCGCATGCAGCACCACGACGCCTGGATCGACCCGGTCACGCACCAGTGCCAGCAGACCATCTACATGGCCACCTACAACGACACCCCCGCGGAGAAGGACGACATCTTCAAGATCCTCTCGAACGTGGACCCCAAGGAGGTGGTCGACGAAGACTCCATCAAGAGTTGCAAGCTGGAGTCGTACGAGGCCACGCCCAGCTACCAGCAGTAAGCCGCGCCGCACCACGCCACCCCTGAAGACACGCCATGGATTCGCTGCTTGCGCTGCTCCCGCACCTGGCCAACGGCATTTCGCTGGGCCTGCTGTTCGCACTCATCGCGCTGGGTTTCATGCTCATCGTCGGGGTGATGGAGACCATCAACCTGGCGCACGGGTCGCTGTTCACGCTGGGCATGTACGTGGCGCTGTTCCTGGTGGCGCCGCGACTGGGCTGGTTCCCCGACCTGCAGGCCGCCTACCTGGGCCTGCCGATCGGCACGCGCTATGCCATCGCGATCTTCTGCGCACCGGTGATCGTGGGCGTGTTCGGCCTGCTCATCGAACTGTGCCTGCGCCGCACCTATGGCCGCGACCCGCTGTACGGCTTGCTGCTGACCTTTGGCGCGGCGCTGGTCATTGAAGAATTGATCCGGCTGACGTGGGGCTCGAACGAGCAGCAGCTGGCCCTGCCGCCTTCGATCTCGGGCGCCTTCATGCTGGGCGACCTGATCTATTCGCGCTACCGCTTCTTTGCCAGCGGCTTTGCCATCGTGGCGATCGGGGCGCTGTGGTTGTTCCTGGAGCGCACGCCCTATGGCGCCATCATCAAGGCGGGGGCGCACGACAGCGAGATGGTGCGGGCGCTGGGCATCCACCTGGGCCGGCTGCGCGCCGCGGTGTTCGCGCTCGGCGTGGCGCTGGCCGCCATCGCCGGGGTGGTGATGGCGCCCATCTGGGGGATCCGCCCGCAGGTGGGCGTGGATGCCGTGGTGCCGGCCTTCCTGATCATCGTGCTGGGGGGCGTGGGCTCCCTGTGGGGCGCCGTGATCGCGGGCCTGATGGTGGGGCTGATGATGGGCTTGACGGGGGCGTATGCCTCCGAATGGTCGCTGATGTCCATGTACCTGTTGTTCATTGCCGTGGTGACCTTCCGGTCGCGCGGCCTGTTCGGAAAGAAGAGTGTGCTCGAAGCATGAATGCATCCCGGCCCTTGGAAGGCAAGGTCGCGCTGGTCACCGGCGCAGGCGGCACGATGGGGCGCGCGGTGGTGCGCGCGCTGCTGGACGACGGCTGCCGTGTCGCCATGGTGGACGTGAACCCGGCGGCGATGGTGGCCTTGTCGGCCGAACAGGGCGAGCGCGTGCTCGCGGTGAGCGGCGACATCGGCGACTGCGCGGCCGTGCAGGACATGGTGGCGCTGGTGGAACTGCGCCTGGGCGGGGTGGACATCCTGGTCAACAACGCCGGCATCCTGTCGAACCACAAGGTGGAAGCCACCGGCCGCGAGGAATGGCAGCAGGTGATGGCGGCCAACCTCGACGGCGCATTCTTCATGGCGCAGCGCACGGTGCCCGGCATGAAGGCCCGGCAATGGGGCCGCATCATCAACGTCAGCTCGCTGGCGGCCAAGACGGGGGGCTTGACTGCGGGCACGGCGTACTCGGTCTCCAAGGGGGCCATGAACGCGCTGACCTTTTCGCTGGCGCGTGAACTGGCGCCGCATGGCGTGACGGCCAACGCGGTGGCACCGGCGTACGTGCGCACGCCGATGGTGACCGAGCAGCTGTCGGCGGCGCAGCGCCAGGAGCTGATGCGCCAGATCCCCGTGGGCCGCTTCTGCGAGCCGGAGGAGTTTGCCCACGCGGTGCGGTTCCTGGCGTCGCCGCTGTCGGGGTTCATCACCGGGGAGGTCTTGGACCTCAACGGTGGGTTGCTGATGGATTGACCGGGTCGATGACCGCGATTCCATTGCCCCCTGAGACCTGCGACCTGCGCAGCCTGTTTGCGCTGGATGGCCGCGTCGCCTACGTGCCCGGCGGCTACGGTGGCATCGGCGAGGCCATCGCCTGGGGCCTGGCTGCGGCCGGGGCGCGCGTGGCCGTCTCCGGCCGCCACGCCGACAAGGCACAGGCGCTGGCGGACCGCCTTCGCGGCGCCGGCCACCAGGCGCTGGGCCTGGCAATGGACGCCCATTCGCTCACCGACATCCGCACGTCGGTGGACCAGGTGGCCGGGCACTTCGGCGCCCTCGACCTGCTGGTCAACTGCATCGGCATCCAGCGTGAAGAGCGCCTGGCCGACGTCACCGAAGAAGCCTTCGACGAGGTGGTGCAGGTCAACCTGAAGGCCGGCATGTTCCTGGCGCAGGCGGTGGCGCGCCACCAGGTGGCAGGCGTGGCGGCAGGGCGCGCACCGGGCCGGCAGGTGCACGTGCTCTCGGTACGCGCGCAGCTTGGCATGCGCGACCGCGGCTACTCGGCCTACTGCGCCACCAAGGGGGCGCTGGCCATGCTGGTGAAGCAGCATGCGGTGGAACTGTCGGCCCAGGGCATCACGGTCAACGGCGTGGCCCCGACGGTGGTGCGCGGCGAGATGGGTGCGCACTGGCTGGCCAACCCGGAGACACGCCGGCACATCCTGCAGCGCATCCCGCTGGGCCGCGTGGCCGAACCGCGCGACGTGGTGGGGGCGGTGGTGTACTTCTGCGGGCCGGGGGCGGCGTTTGTCACCGGACAGGTGCTGTACCTGGATGGCGGGCTGACGGCGACGCAGTAGGTGTGCGTCGCCGTTCGCTTAGGTGACGCCGGAACCGCTGTCCACGTCGCTGGCTTGGTTCGCCGTTCGCAGCAAGTTGAGAAGAAGGTGGAACTGGTCGCGAAAGTGCTTGTGGGAAGCGGCGCAAACGCGTTCGATATTGACAGGCAATAGCGGTTGATCTCTTGCGAACGCAAGAAATTCGGGAACTTGAATTCGTGAGTCGACGAACGCGCCCTTCTTGGCTGACTGGTTGACCCCGCAATAGAAGGTGACCTGTCGCGCTGCAGTGAAAGCCACTTCGGAGTTCACGTCGCCTGCCATCTCGATGAGCATCTGCCCAGCCACTTTGCCAAAATTTGGCCGAAGGATCGAAGCCGGGCAAGTTCGCCAGCCGGGTTCCCGCTCACGCCAACAGGCGCTCAGTTCCGTCCAGTCATCGTGCGAGAAGTGCTTCAGCATGTCAGTCGCAAGCTCGCAGTGGCCACCATCCGCCCAATCCATGGAGTCAAGGTCGGCAGCTCGAAGCTGAGCGTCAAGGCTTCTAAAGCTTGCGTCAGTGGCCATCATGAAGCCAAGTGGTCGGAGGAGAACGTCTTCGTAGGGAGCCAGTCATGGTAATGGCGGCCAGCGTTCTCTCAGTGGAAGGATGTGCGCTCCGGGGGGCTCCTTGAAGGCACGGATTGACAGATGGGTTGCTGCCTCATACAAAACATGCGTTCACATAAACATAAAAACAGAATAGGCGTTCTGCAGTTATTCCACGGCGATGCCAAATAAGCGGGCGCCGCGCCATTCACACATCAAGGAGACAAGCTCATGAGCACGATCAGGAATCGGGCGCGTTCGTTCGCGTCCGTGTTGGCCTTCGCCATGTCGTTGGCCCCCCCACTCTGGGCCGCCGGCCCCGGCCTGCCCAACCTCAGCTACGCCACCTCCGAGGTCTTCAAGCCCCTGTCCGTCATCAAGAGCGCCGTGGCGGGCAGCGCCCGCGGCGAAGGCACGGTGCAGATGGTGGAGGGCTACCTGTTCGTGCCCTTCGGCCGCGACTCCGGGGTCTCGGGCGGTGGCTTCGCGTTCTACGACATCTCCAACCCGCGCACGCCGGTCAAGGTCAGCCAGGTCGACGCCACCGAGCTGCGCGAGCCGCATGGCTTCGGCTTCGCCAATGGCGGGCGCCATGCCGTGATGCAGACCATCAACGGCATTGCCTTCTGGGACTTCACCAACCCGCTGGCCCCGGCGCGGCTGGCGAACCTGGTGCTGCCCGGCATCCAGGAGTCCGACTACGAGCTGGGCGCCTGGTGGGCGTTCTGGCAGGCGCCTTACGTGTACGTCGGCGGGTCCGGCAACGGCGTGTTGATCGTGGATGCCACCGACCCGCGCAACCCGGCCTACGTGAAGACGGTGCCCACCAGCACCTGGGGCGGTTTCCGCGTCGGGCCCACTTTTGCGGTGGGCAACCTGCTGGTGCTGACCAGCACCGACGGCAGTGGCCTGGCGACCCTGGACATCAGCGACCCGCTCAACCCGAGGCTGCTGGGCGCCACCACCGCCACGCCGGGCCAGTACAGCGGCATCGTCAATGGCGAACGCATCATCACCGCGGGCACGGACAACAGGCTGTACGTCTACGACATCAGCAACCCCGCCGTCTTTGCACAGACGGCACGTTCCGCCGACATCGGCGGCAAGGGCGGCTATGTGTCGATCCTGGGCGAGCATGCGCATGCGGGGTTCTCGACCACCTATGCCAAGGTCGACCTGAGCAACGGTGCCGTCGTGGGCACCGGCACCTCCGGCATCTCCGGGCGTGACGAAGACTTCGGCACGGTGCTGGGCAACCTGGTGCTGGTCGGCAACGACCACGGGCAAGGCAGCGCGCTGATGCCGCACCAGGCCGGGCCGATCACTGCGGCGCCCTTGGTGAACATGGTGTCGCCCAAGCACGCAAGCATCAATGTGCCGGCCACCAGCCGCGTGGGCCTCACGCTGAACGCGCACATCGACCTGCGCACCGTCTCGGCGGCCACCTTCATCGTGCGCCCGGTGGGCGGTGCGGCGCTGGCCGGCACGTACAGCGGCCAGTCGGGCATCCTCAATTTCACGCCGGCCTCACCCTTGGCGGCCGGCGTGACCTATGAGGTCGTGGTGCCCGCGGGCGGCATGACCGACGACGTCGGCCTGGGCGTGAACGCCTTCAGCGCCAGCTTCACCGTCGTCGGTTCCTCGGGCATCGGCTGCACGCTGGCGGCGCGCGCGGCAGCGCCGGTGGGCACGAGCGTGTCGTTCAGCCCGGCGGGGGTGAGCGGGTCGGGCCTGGAGTACGCGTGGAACTTTGGCGACGGCAGCAGCACGGGCTTCTCCAGCAACCCGAATGCGGTGCATGCCTACGCCGCGCCGCGCCACTACCCGGTGATCCTCAGCGTGCGCAGCGGCACGCAGAGCAGCACCTGCTCGGCCAACCAGACGGTGCACACCGACCCCACCGCCACGGCGCCGCGTTCGTCCAGCACGATCGCGTTCGATGCCGGTCGCAACCGCGTCTGGGCCGTGAACACCGATGCCAACACGGTGACGGTGGTCAACGCGGCCACCCACGCCAAGCTGTTCGAGCCCGCGGTCGGCGCGCTGCCGCAAACGCTGGCCCAGGCGCCCGATGGCCGCTTCTGGGTCACCAACGCAGGGTCGGACAGCATCAGCGTGCTCGACCCCGCCACCGCCGTCGTGGTCCAGACCATTCCGCTGGGCCGTGGCTCGCGGCCCTTCGGCGTGGTGTTCAATCCGCTCGGCACCGCGGCCTATGTCACGCTGCAAGGCACCGGTAACCTGGTGCGCCTGCACCCCACCTCCGGCGCAGTGCAGGCCACCTTGGCGCTGGGCCCCACGCCCCGTGGTCTTGCCATCAGTGGCGACTCAGGCCGCCTGCTGGTGACGCGCCTCATCTCCCCCGTGGACCGCGGCGAAGTCATCGAGGTGAACCCCAGTGCCTTCATCGTGACCCGCACGTTTGCATTGGCCACCGACCCCGGCCCGGACAGCGAAGCCAGCGGCCGCGGCGTGCCCAACTACCTCAACTCGGTGGCCATCCAGCCGGACGGCAAGCGGGCCTGGATCCCCTCCAAGAAGGACAACACGCTGCGCGGCACCTACCGTGACGGCCAGGCACTCACCTTCGAAAGCACGGTGCGCACGATCGTGTCGCAGGTCAGCCTGGAGACGAACACCGAGGTGCTGGCCGACCGGGTGGACCTGAACGACCGCGACATGGCCAACGTCGTGCTGTTCAGCCCGCTGGGCGACTATGCGTTCATCGCCGTGCAGGGCACCAACCAGGTGGAGGTGATGGACGCCTACACGCGTCAGGTCAGCAGCGGCCTCGTGAACGTGGGGCGTGCCCCGCGCGGGCTGCTGCTCACGCCGGCCGGGCGCTTGTACGTGCAGAACTTCATGTCGCGCACGGTGTCGGTCTATGACGTGAACGGCATCCTGAACAGCACCACCAATGTGGCCACG
>Ga0307516_10004230_pt1 | contig 17873 bp, 26 predicted proteins | sample 19_EM_MG_FD_203310 | JGI IMG/M metagenome (GOLD analysis project Ga0307516, IMG submission 203310) | Populus trichocarpa ectomycorrhiza microbial communities from riparian zone in the Pacific Northwest, United States - 19_EM | ecosystem: Host-associated > Plants > Roots > Unclassified | place... | reverse complement strand
AGAGACGGGAGCTTCCGTACGGTCCATCACTAACTCGGACATCGCGCCGACTCGTGCGGTGGTCAGCGCTTCAGTTCAGCTCCCAACCACATCATGTCGCCGCGATTCCTTCGGCCGTATCACGGACACGACAACGGGTTGCGACATGATAGACAGCTTTTTGAAACTGGCTGGAAAACCTTTCCGGGGGCTACTAAAAACCGTTCTCGTCTCCTTGAAGACACAACGCGCTAAGTCAGAGCCCACCCTGTACGTATATTCGCTACAATGCACATCATCCGGACAGCCCTCCGCCGTTCATTCGAGGTATAGGATCCAAATACGATCACCATACACTCACACAGCCCGGTTTTCTCAGCTCTTACTCACGCTAGTCAGTGGATTATGGCAGGACCCGAATCATCAGCTATAAATTACAGGGGACACAATGTCTCATTACCACAAGCGGGGAGAACCTCAGCTCTCTTCACCTTGCTCCGTGGCGAAGATTCGAACGACGAAACCATGGGGTTACAACTCGTGGTACTTGTGGCTTGCGTGGCAGCCTTTGTCTACGTCTCTCTCGGGAGGAGTAGGAAGTTCTCCGCGATCAGGGATATACCAGGACCAATGAACCCGTCTTGGATCTTCGGTACGTTCCTGAGGCCAACCGGACCCCCCTCACCTCCACCGATGCCGATGGGACTGAGCGTGGAACCATTTAAGGACACCAGTGGTATATTCAGGCCGAAGAAGCTGGAGGAGTGGAGAGGAGATTCCTCAAGAATTTTGGGAATATCGTTCGTGTGAACGGTCCGTTTGGGGTACGTCTCGCCTTTTGTCGAACGAATGCCGGTGACCCCCATCTGGAGTCTTCACTGAAACATTTGGTGCGCGCGTGCAGGAGGATCGCCTGTGGATTGCGGACCCGGCGGCCCTCAACCATGTCCTCCAGAAAACCGGTCGCTTGTATGGGGGGTCGAGGGGCGCTCAAGAGCGGGCAGCGTTGGTGGCCGGTCGTGGTATTTTTTGGGCGCAAGGTGATTTGCCTGCAATTGCCAGCCCCTTCTTGTTTCTTGTTTGTCTGACGATTTCACAGGAGAGGTACACAAACGCCACCGGAGGGTGATGGCTCCGGCGTTCGGTCCCGTTGAGATGAAAGCGCTGTTGCCGTATTTTACGGATGCTGTTACCAAGGCACGCGACCTCCGTTACTATTCGATCTTAGAGGTTGACTCGGACCCTCGTCGTAAGATGGCAGAAAAGTGGATCGGCATCATTGAGAACGGCGAGTCCGGGCATTCAGCTACTATTGATGTGAACTTGTGGTTAGAAAAGGCTACTCTCGATGCGTACGTCCTAGCTTTTGTGTTGGGTGCGTATTGGCTACGGATTAATCCATCTTCAAAAGAGTCGGTGCAGGAGCTTTCGACTACGACTTTGGCGCCCTGGACGATACGGACAACCCGTTCACCAAATCTTACACGAACCTGATGTATGATCGCCTATCCCTACCATCCGTGGTCCTAGATCCCCCCCGCACTAACAGTTCGTTCCGTTCGTTAGGTTCGCCGCCATGGGGAACCCCTCTCGATGGCTCGTTTTCTTTATGGCCATCACAGGGTGGTTCCCGGGGCTGATCACATGGCTCGCCGGCAGCTCCAGTGATCCCGGGATGCAGAATCTCCGACGGAACAAGGACCAGGGGCGAATTGTCGCCCGGGAACTACTCGATTCTAAAAGGCAAGAATTGAAGGATGGTATGGCGAGGAAAGACGTCATGAGTTTGCTCGGTTTGTCACTCTCCAAATGCATTTGTTTGCCTGGTAGTTGATAACCTTTGCGCCCCAGTTAAATCCAGTGATTCTCAGCGCCAGGGCCGGCGATTGACCGACGAAGAGATATTCCCGCAAGTCCAGTGAGCATTGTTACCGATTGTCACCCCCAGGCCCCCGCGCTCACTGTCCGTAGAACTATCATGTCTGCCGGACACGAAACCACAGCGAAAACGGTTGGAAATTTGTCCTCAGCTGTGTGCTCTTCGAACGTGGTCCTCACGAATGCACCAGCTTACCTTTGGGCTTTGGGAGTTGGCCAATCACCGTGATTATCAGGAGCAACTTCGTGCAGAGATCAACGAGACTCTGATGGGAGTCAAGGCGAGGGGCGATGTTGATTTTACGGCGAACGACTTTGAGAGCATGCCATATTTGGTGGCTTTCACGAAGGTTCGCTGGGATTGCTCGCTCGCGTCTCTAATCTACGGCAGAATCCACTCATTCCTTGTGGTAGGAAACTTTGAGGTTCCATCCCGTCGTCGTGGAAATATCGCGCGCGTCTACGGAAGACGATGTCCTACCACTCACGAAACTGATTGTTGGTACCTCTGGAAAGTTGTACACAAAACTACCCATTCCAAAGGGTACTACCATCGCTATCTCGGTGCATGGATATAACCTGTACGTCTCTTTCACATCACCTGACAGTGTGCCCATATTGTCGTTTTCCTGGCAGGAATCAAGATTTGTGGGGCCCAGATGCTCACGAGTTCCGACCGGAACGTTGGTTCGAAATGAACCAGGAAGTTGAATCGCCCTTCGGGGTGTATGGGAATCTGTATGGTCATGCATGGAGTTCTGATGGAGTCATTGAGTATTGATCGATTGATCCCTCGTTCGCTCAGTCCTACATTTTCCGGAGGCACTAGGAGCTGCATCGGGTGGCGATTTGCGTGAGTCAATCCACTTTTATATCATCCACTCTCCAAGAGACATTGAGAACTGGCTTTTGGGTAGCGTGATCGAGATACAAGCATTCCTGGTGACTGTTATCCAAAAGTTCGACGTCTCTCATGCGGACCACCAGCCGCAAATCAGGAGGGCAAGGCCCGGGATGATGTACCCCCTAGTCCTTGGAGAAGAGTACAAAGGCCCGCAGCTCCCTTTGAAGATCACCGCCATTAGGTATGAATAGACAATGTAAAGAATACCTCGAAAACATACTTGACCGCCGTGTCACATGGTGTAGGTTTCCCCCCCGCTACCAAAGTACGAACCTAACGTGTGATCGCTCTCGAAAGTTTTTGGATGTGAGCGCCACCCCCAGTATGACGCTGGTATCGAAGAAGGCATCTCTCATGCTGCCGGGTCGATGCGCTGTAGAATCAGCGCCAATCGTCACAGCGGGGTTGATCTGGAACCGCGTGTGCCAGATGTTCATCGTGCTTCCGACCCGCCAGAGCCTCAGGTATGGATGGGTTCGATGGCACTGGACGCCGTGCGGGCTGCTGAGGACGTTGCCCGTCGGTGGGTTAGGAGCTCTTCAACAACACCATACTGCCGTGGACCGATCAATCCACCCCTCATGTGGTGCGGACCCACATGAGTCAGCGATCCATCTGAGGGTTCCCGTCAATTTTGACCCTCGTCCGAGATTCTGCCACCTCACCTGCGCCTCAATCATCTCACCATATCGATGTTCTATCGTCCTTCGGGGCCAGGAATACTCTCCACCGGATCGAGTCCAGTCCGGGTACGAGGAGGCGACTAGGATCATCGAGTTCTCCAGAAGCGCCCAGCCCAGTTGCGACGGCGAGCTTCCTTCCCACGTCTTGGGACTCTGGATATTCGTCTAACTCCAATATTTCTAGGGCCCGGATGTGACCTCCCCCCTACGGTTCTCTCAACAAACTCCAGCTCAAGCACGCGCACCGAGCCCCGTCAAGCCACCCACCGTTTCGTGATCCCCGTGCCACTCATTCAAACCCACACGGGCGGAGGACGACAAAGGTATGGATCCGTCGACTACCCACACTAAGTCATCAAGGAGTGCCGACCGGTTGCTTTATGGTTCACCTTTACGCGTCACGGCATGTCCCGGGGCATGCGGGGGGATGGAATGTGGACCCACCCTACTCTGGAGGGACTTTACCCGACTTTCAGGCTGTGGGAGGGGGGTTGTAGTCTTTTCACCCTCTGACGATTAGGATACGGGATGTCTCGCGTGGGTTCGTGGTTTGTCGGTCTTGATCCGGTGGAGGCTGATATTCCTAGTGGGTCTGATAACCGGTCACCCTAGGCCTTTTGTGGTATCGAGCCGAGTAGGGAGCCCGAGATATCGGGTTTCTTCGGTCCGTTGGCTCGGGTATTCGGGAACAGTTGATATACGCTTGAGAACGACAACCCGAGGTCTACGTAGCGTGCTCGAGTCGAAGATCCCATCCACAACACCTTCTATCACTGCGTGAGGGTAAGACTCCGATGAAGACCATTCGAACGTGCGTGCAGTGCTCCCGGCCGGAGGATAATGCTCCCACGAACCTCCGCTCCCACACGAAGTATATGCGTCACCGCTACTCCCACAGTAGCAATGCGTGGAAGCGCCTTGGCCCCCTCTTCCAGTTGGGGACGGTGTATTTCGCATGGGTTCTTCGTTCGTCAGTACTGGTTCAGTGGATGCTGACGCTTCAGCAATTCCGATGGCTCAATCACCTGGCGGCGGCATTCAATTGAGTGGTGGTTTGTAGCATCGGGTTCTATCGGTACGTTGGATGGGGTATTTGGAACTGTTAGTGCTTCTTCTCGCCTTTGATACGCGGTCCATCTGCATAGGTGTACGGTTCTGCCTGAAACGTTTTGCCGAATTGTGTGGTTTACACGTAATGAATGAATCCCAGCGCCTCAGCGGTCCTCCAATTCAATTGTGCAAACCCCGTCGCCAAAGCATCAGGGTTGTTGCAAGCACGGAGCTTATAAGGACCTTAGCTCTCCCCGGTTTACTCCCCCGCAGAAGTTCAGACACGAACTGATCATGCAATATCAACTTGGGACACTTGCGGCGTGTGGGGCAATCTCTGCGTATGTCTTTCTTAAGAGGTGCAGGAAGCCTTCCACGGTTAGGGACGTGCCGGGACCGGATAACCCGTCTTGGATTTTTGGTAAGTCCCTGGAGGGCCAATCTGACCATTTCCATCTCTACCTATGGGTCGATAGCACTGAATGTGAAACCCTTCAAGGACACCAGTGGTATATCTTGGTAGAAGAGGCTGGGGGAGCAGAAAAGAGGTTTCTTGAAGAGTTTGGGGGTGTCGTTCGATGGAACGGTCCTTTCGGGGTGTGTTTCACCTTTCACCCGGCGCACGCCCGTGTATTGGACCCGCGCTCTTGACTGAAATGGCGCGTGCATGCAGGAGGATCGCTTGTGGATCGCGGACCCGAAGGCTACGAATCACATCCTCCAGAAATCTGGCTATTTTTATGCGAAGCCCAGCAAGGATCGGGAGCGGATAGCTTTGTTGGCTGGCCACGGTCTAGTGTGGGCAGAGGGTTAGTTTCCTGCCACTACCAGCCCCGTTTTACTTCCAGCTTGTCTGACGGTCACACAGGGGAGATGCACAAGCGTCAAAGAAGGGCAATGGCCCCAGCGTTCGGTCTCATCGAGTCTAAAGCTTTATTGCCGCATTTCATGGATGCTGTCACCAAGGTAGGCGAACTTCGTTGTATTTAATCACGGGGGTCGACTGAGTCCTTGTCGTCAGATGGCAGACAAGTGGAGTGGCATTATTGCCAACGGCAAATCCGGATATTCAGCTGTTATCGATGTGAACGCGTGGTTTGAGAAGGCTACTCTTGATGCGTGCGTCTTTTTCCTGATCGTTTGGCATGCATGGGCCGCGGGCCGACCAAACTTATCTCTTTAAAGGATTGGTGCAGGAGGTTTCGAGTACGACTTCGGTGCCTTAGACGAGACGGATAACCCTTTCACCAAATCATACACGAACCTGATGTACGACCATCCATGTCCCTAGGGCTCCTGTGGTACCGAGCCGCACTAACAGTTTGCACGTTCGCTAGTTTTGTGACCTTCGGGAATCTTTCCCGATCACTAGTTTTTTTCATGACCATCACGAGATGGTTTCCAGGGTTAATCACATGGATATTCGATAACTCTAGTGATCCTGGGATGCAGAATCTCCGACAGAACAAGCGCCAGGGTCGCGTTGTCGCTCAGAAGCTACTCGATACGAAGAGACAAGAGTTGAAGGATGGTAGAGCAAGGAAGGATGTTATGAGTCTGCTCGGTTCGTTGCTCCCTCTTTTACTCTCGCCCGCAGATTTGTTGAGGATCCTTATCCCCAGTCAAATCCAGTGATTCTCAGCGCCAGGACTGGCGATTGACCGATGACGAGATCATTCCGCAAGTCCAGTGAACATTATTTCGATGTCGCCCCGAATTTCCGTGCTTACCGCCTGTAGAACGATCTTGTTGGCAGGACACGAGACCACAGCGAAAGCGGTTGGAATTTATCAGTTGTGTTCTATTGTCACATGGTCCTCACGACTTCTCTAGTTGACCTTTGGGCTCTGGGATTTGGCCAAGCACCGGGATTGCCAGGACAAACTCCGTGCCGAGATCAACGACAATCTGGTGAAAGTCAAGGCGAGAGGTGATGTCGATTTCACAGCCAACGATTTTGAGAGGATGCCATATCTGGTGGCCGTTACAAAGGTTCGTCGGAACTGTTTGTTCGTGCCCCCAAATGACGGCGAAGCTCATCGGGTTCTGCGCAGGAAATTCTGAGGCTTCACCCCATCGCTGTAGAAATAGTGCGCGCGCCTATAGAAGACGACGTCCTGCCTCTCGCAAAACCGATTGTCGGTACTTCTGGGAAGCTGTATACAGAGTTACCCGTTCCAAAGGGAACTTCTGTCACTATCTCAACGATTGGATATAACTTGTACATCTGTTTAATTCTGCCGCTGCCTTAACAGGGTCCTTACGTTGTTCTCCCGACAGGAACCAGGACCTATGGGGACCAGACGCTCACGCCTTCCGCCCGGAACGGTGGTTTGAAATGGGCGACCAGGTGGAATCGCTCCTCGGGGTGTACGGGAACCTGTGCGTTCGCGCATAGAGCTCCGATTGAGCTGCTGAATGTTGATCTCCGATTCGCTCAGCTCCACATTCTCTGGAGGCGTTAGGAGCTGCATCGGGTGGCGGTTCGCGTAAGTCGATTCCATTCATATTAATCACCTTCAGGGACGTTGAAAACTAACTTTTGGGCAGGGTCATCGAGATACAAGCGTTCCTGGTGACTCTCATCCGAAAGTTCGACGTCTCCCACGCGGAACATTACCCGCAAATCAGGAGCGTTAAATCTGGTTTGTTGGTTCCTGTGGTACTTGGAGAAGAACACAAAGGCACCCAGCTCCCTTTGAAGATAACTGCTGTTAAGGATGCATAGCCAGCGCATAAGGGACCCGATTTGCTGCGCTGGAGACGTGGCTGACTATCACCGGGCAGATTCTGGTGTGGGGTATCATTCCGCTATTTACTCCATTCCCTGTTTCCAAATATTTTGCTCCCGGTACGATATTGATTGTACTAGGGAACCGAGTTTGTGACCACATTTCGCTGAGCGCCTTCGATACCAGGACATTCGTATGTCTATTGGGGCATGCTATTGCACGAACAACCGACCCGCATCTTGGACTATAGTCAAGGCTACATCCCTCAGGGTGTATTGCGTGGTCTGCTTGAGGAGACTAGTACTATCTAGGCGAGAAGGCTGGCTGGCTTTTCCCTGACGCCGCTCGATCGCACCTCTTCCGCTACGAATCCCAGCCGAGTCCTTCGTTTGTCAGCCCGGTGGATGTTGAACGTTGGATGTGGATGTTTCGGTAGAAGCCCGCTATTCAATTGAGCGGCGAGTTGGCGGTTCTTGAAACCCGTTAGTACCTCCCTGCAAACGAATGTTCTGGTACTTCTTTGGTTCGCGGCAAACGTGCGTCGATCGTTCGTGACCGGTGACCTTTTGCCCGTTGGGAAGCACCGGTGGTGCAGTAGGTATGACGCTTGCTACCCCCCCTACGTCGAAGATTTATCCTCATGGATCTCAGAGTTTGGTTTCCAACTTTCGCCTGCCTTCGTCCCTCAACCGCTGATCTTATCCCCAGTCAGGTTCGCATGCCCTTGCGGCACTCCGTCCTTCCCTTGGTTCGGGGGGCTTCGCGAAACCCTGAATCGTCGATCATAACTTACGAAGGGCGGGCGGAGCGGCCATCACGGGCATTGGCCCCGCGGTCGTACCGCAGGTAGGGGGTTCTATATCCATTGAATACACCACGAGTTCATCCTGAAGTGTGAGCCGGATATTCTCAGAAAACTATATACAGAAACTCAGGAGAAACGCAAGGCTATTCGTGTACAAAGCGATGGAATTCGACCTTGATCATCTCTCCATGACTCTTCAACGATCTATTCTACGGGTATATAGTAAGTCGTACACCGTATCATCCTATAAGGACCTCCCTCATACCCTCTTTTGTCTGCAGCAAAAGCTCGAAAGTCGAGTTAACCATGCAGTACCAGTTCGGAGCACTCGCGATCTGTGTGGTAGTCTTTGCCTACGGCTTTCTCCGAAGGTATAGGAGGCTTGCTACGATAAAGGACATACCAGGACCGGTGAACCCGTCTTGGATTTTTGGTATGTGCCCAGGGGGTCAACCTGACCCCTTTCGCCTCTTCTCGAAGATCGATGGCATTGAATTTGTGGTCATCCAAGGGCACCAATGGTATATCCAGGCCGAGGAGGCCGGAGCAGTGGATAAGAGGTTCCTCGAGCATTTCGGGAACATCGTTCACTGGAATGGCCCGTTTGGGGTACGTCTCGCCTCCCCCGCACCAATATACGCCGGTGTATTGTATTCAAACCCCTCGCTGAAACAATTGGTATGTGCATGCAGGAGGACCGTTTGTGGATCGCGGACCCGAAGGCCATCAACCACATCCTTCAGAAATCCGGTTATTTCTATGCGAAACCGACCAACATTCGGGAACAGGTAGCATTGCTGGCTGATCGCAATGGTATCGCATCTGTGGAAGGTGGGTTCAGCCTGTCACGGCCGACCCATTTTTTTCTTGTAGCATTTCTGACGATCCCACAGGGACCTCACACCAGCGTCATAGAAAAGCGATGGGTCCAGCGTTCGGTCTCGTCGAGGCGAAGGGTTTGTTGCCGTATTTCATGGATTCTGCTACCAAGGGAGGCGAACTCCGCTTGTGTATGACCCTGAAGCTTGGCGTTGACTTGTTTCCTTACCACCAGATGGCAGACAAGTGGAGTGACATCATTGAGAACAGCGAGTCCGGGTATTCAGCTATTATCGACGTGAACATGTGGTTTGGAAAGGCTACTCTTGATGCGTACGTGTCGGTCCACGTTACCCCAGCGCTGGGTGTCCGTACGCTGTGGGCTAACCATGACCCTATCTCTCAAAAGTATCGGAGCTGGAGCTTTTGGCTACGACTTTGGGGCCCTAGACGATGCGGATAACCCGTTGACAATATCTTACATGAACGTAGTGTACGGTCATCTATATTCGGTATCTGGGGACCGGGCTTCCTCTCGTGCTCATCTTCGTCCTGTTCTTTAGTTTCGCGTCCTTTGGAACTCCCTCCCGGTTGCTCCTTTTTTCCATGTCTGTCGCGGGATGGTTCCCTGGGTTGCTTCCTTGGTTATTCGATAACTCCAGTGACCCGGGAATGCGAAAACTCCAGCGGAACAAGGACGAAGCCCACCGCGTTGCTCGGGAACTACTCGATTCGAAAAGACAAGAGTTGAAGGCTGGTGTGCCGAAGAAGGACCTCATGAGCTTGCTCGGTGCGTTGTTCCCCTTTTCTTGCTTTTTTTTCTTTCGCGTGGTCGTTGAGACCCACTCTCTCCCAGTCAAAGCGAGTGACTCTCAGCACGAGGGCTGGAGGCTGACCGATGAGGAGGTCATTTCGCAGGTTCGGTGAGAATAGTCCCCAGGCGTCATTCAGGAGTCCATGGGCTCACTACCTGCAGGTCGTTCATGTTAGCCGGACACGAAACCACAGCAAAAGCGGTTGGGACCTTTGTCTTCAGCTGTGTTTTTTTTGACGCATCCCCATATGTTCTCTAGCTAACCTTTGGGCTCTGGGAGCTGGCCAAACACCGCGATTGTCAGGAGAGACTCCGGGCAGAAATCAATGAGACTCTGGCGAAGGTTAAGGCGAGAGGCGGTGCTGATTTTACGGCCAACGACTTTGAGAGTATGCCGTATTTGGTAGCCGTTACAAAGGTTCGCCGGAATCGTTTGTTGGTGTTTCCAAACGAGGGCGAGATTAATCAGGTCTCTGCGTAGGAAACCTTGAGGATTCACCCTGTCGTTGTAGAGGTGGTGCGCGCGCCGATAGGAGACGACATCCTGCCACTCACGAAACCAATCGTTGGCACTTCCGGGAGGGTGTACACCGAATTGCGCATACCCAAAGGAACTCCTGTCACTCTCTCTGCGTTCGGATATAACTTGTACACCATTTCCACTGAGTCGCCATCACTTCCTCGACATAGCGCTCACACTCTTGTTTTGTGGCAGGAACCAGGGTTTGTGGGGTCCGGACGCCGATGAGTTCCGACCTGAGCGTTGGTTTGAAATGAAGGAGCAAGTGGAATCACCCGTTGGAATGTATGGAAACCTGTATGCTCACACGCAGAACCCTTGCGGAGACGTCGAGTATTAATCCCCCATTCGTTTAGCTCGACATTCTCCGGAGGTGTTAGGAGCTGCCTGGGGTGGCGAGTCGCGTGCGTCGACCATATTTCATGCCCTTTGCTCTTCCCGGAACTGAAAACTGCCTATTGGGTAGCCTCGTCGAGATCCAAGCGTTCCTGGTGACTCTCGTCCGAAAATTCGATATCTCCCATGCGGACTATCAACCCCAAATCAGGAGGGCAAGGCCCGGAATGGAGGTCCCCTTGGTCCTGGGAGAGGAGCACAAAGGCGTGCAGCTCCCTTTGAAGATCTCCGCCGTTAGGGTTTCATAGTCAATTGCCCACATCAGAGACATGTTTGGCCGGCTGCAGTGCATGCTGTGGGATAGAATAATATTGTTATCAAGGCGCCCTCCGTTTCTCCGATTCGACGTGTATGATTTGATACTCCAGAATGGTTTGGATCTGGGGCGCACGTCTGATGCGGCGCTGAAATTGGAGGGGACACAATCTCTCAATCTGCCGCGACCGCGTTTCGGCCGATGTCTGTCATAGCCGTGTCTGGCTTGACTATATACTCACGTTGCTTGGAGTTAGAGGCCGATTATTTGCGGTTAGGCGTACATACGTCGCGTACAACCAACCGGATAGATCTGAGATATACGGTACCGGTATATACGTCAAGCCCATTGCCCCCACGTGTCCACCAAAAATTGAGCGATGGGTTTCCGATCAGTGATGCCGAGGCCCAGGGCGCTGAGTTCGTCGAGCCGTATCGGTAGTGTCCAACAAAACCATAGGGTTACCCAGCAATAGCCAACAATCCTTGCAACCACTCCTGCCCAAGATTCGTCATCTCTTCCCGGCTTGAGTTCGATCCCTCCCCAACGAAGTGAGCGTTTGGTGATATAGATGACGAGGTCCTCAAAGGTGATGGCGACGGCTTGAAGGAGGGAGAATTTGAATGAGCCGTATACCATCCGTCTCTCGACTATGAAATCGCCACCGAAGTGGACGAGTCCCGAGAGGAAAAAGACGACATAGAGTTGGGTGTAGGACGACCGGTTGGTACCGCGAGGGAACTTCAAAAACTCGTTCGCAATCAGTCTTCCAAGCCCCACGAGCGTCTGATCGACGGGATTCTCAGACCAACAAATTAGGGGGAAACAAGGCATGTACTCGTACCGGTCGCAGTTGTTGGTGCCATGTTCGCCTGAAACGTGTCCGGTTATTTAATGAGGAGGTGGAGGGTTCGTCAAAGTACGTACCCCCAAATCTTGCGCACGGTGTATGCGTCTCCCCAACGGCCGCAGAGGTCCGGCCATAGTGTGGGGTTTGATTGACCAAGGCCAACGCACACGAAAGCCAGAGCATTGTGCATAGCGCTTATCGATGCTCCCGTCCCAATGCCCCATGCAAGGGTGTAAGGTATGCGACGGAAGAACGGAACAGCGGCGAGGTAAGTCTCCGAGCCATCGGCTGGATCGTGTAGGCGATGGTCGAATGATGGGGTCAGAGCGAGGGTGGAGATCATAAGATCGGCGGTGACGGTGTTCATGATAAATTTCAATAAGGTCTTCCAGAGGAACGTTCTGCGCGAGGGTGGCGGATGGGGTGGCATGCAGTCTCGTGGTTCCTGAACCCAACCAATCATACGTACGCTATATGCGATGTCAAGCATCCACCAAAGCTTCTTCGCCGATGAAAGGTTTGAGGGTAACTTGTCCGAACCGCCCGCGCCAGCCTTCGCATTGACTTCGTCACGAACGCGCCTCCAGTGATCGGGGAAGGACCCTTCCGCCAGCAGGAGGTACGCCATGAACATGAACTTTGATGCAATTGCACAACCAACGGAGTGTGTCGTCGCGAGTTGGTCCGTGACCTCCAGGTTTAGGTATATTTGCATTGCGAGGTAGACCGCGGCAGCGAGGAGGACCACACGATAGGCGTGGTGGGGTGTTGGGTAGAGAATGCTGATGTAAAGAATTTCGAAGACGAGAACCTCCGCCCACGGGTATCGCCTCATTACCGTTGAGCGGGCTGGTTTGTCGAAATGTGGAGAGGGAGAAAGCGCGGGAGCTTCCTGCAAGCACTGAGGTCCTTGTACTCTCAGTCTTGGGCGGCTGGGGCGGCCTACAAGGGCAACACCGCCGTAGCCATTGAACGGGCCGTTGGTCCAACCGTTGAACCACGTGTTTATCCTGAAGGATGAGGGAGCTTGTTATTGTCTGTTCAACGGTCCCATACAAACGTATCGAAGTTCGTACAATGATGGCTGAACGTTCGATCGCCCGCGAATTGCTTTGACAGGAGAAAGTGAGAGGTTTGGGGAATGAAAACCTACAGGTTAACGCTAGCCATTTTAGTCGAGCGAAAAATTCAGCCGGTGGCATTACCACACGAAAAGTGCATGGCAAAAAAAGATTTGAACGAGGAGCTACCTCGACCGGCTGAAATTCTGGTTGTAAAGCTGCATTTTTAAACGGTTAAAGTAACACCGTTCGGCGGCCGAGTCCGCGGAAAATTTCCAACATGGGTGCCAGGTCTAGATCTAATCGATTGTCGCATTACATCTGTTGCTTTCGATGCTCGTTAGCAGTCAAATATTCGACTGGAAGCACATTCATCCGGTTATCCACGAGGCGACCATTCAGAATTTTAGAGTGGGCCTACTGTGCGTGACCACGGAGAAGTAGGCGCTGCGGTGTTGTTAGATTATCCGTATGACGCAAAAATACTGCAAACTCGATAACATCTTTAGGAAGAGACCATGTACCGTAAGCATACCTTCCGGGCATGATTCAGGAGAGTTCTTCCCGATTTGAGTTCGACCTCCAGCTGACAGCTCGGCGATTATCCGGTCCGATAATTACCAGTAATACAGCCTCGAATCTAATCACAGGGCTACTCTCGCAAGACGACAGCGGTCGCGGTCACATCCAATTTTAACTCTCATGAAGTGGGGTCTCAAAACCCTCCCCACCTCTTCCTCGCCTACCCCATGTCTACTCTCAACTCCACCGCGCTAACCTTCATCTCCGGCGGGGACAACCAGTTCGTTACGGGGGCGGTTCTCGTCCTTGCGACAACCGGTTTCTACTATGCTATCAGCTCCAAGGATAATGGGCATGACTTCCCTAAGTTGCGGGGCGTTCAATTCTACCATGCTTGGAATTTCTTCCAGCGACGGTACGACTTCCTCCAGTCGAACTTCAAACGGAACCTCGGAAAGAGTTTCTCCTTCAATGTGCTCCATCACAATATTGTCGCCTTGACTGGGGAAGACGCTCGCCAAATTTTCTTCTCCGACCCACATCTCAACTTCCCCGAGGGTTACAAGATACTCGTGGGATCTGTACGTGCTTCTCCCCCTTAGTGATCGAACATTCCGTCGATCCCAATGACACCAGGCGCCGCTGGTCAGCGACGTGAGAGCAGCGACGGAAGAAACCGAGGAGAGGAACGTCACTCTCCTCAACAAAAGGTTGACTAAGGTCTTTAGCAAGACCCGCATGCAAGACGGTACGGTCGGTCTCTGTGCAACAGCAAATCTCGCGCACCAGTTTCATTTCCATTTCAGTCCTTCCCACATTGATACAGGATATTATATACAAGGCTGACAAGTGGGGAAACAATGGCGAGATCGGCAGAATCGAACCATTCGCCGAAATCTATGACGTGAGTTGATCTTGCGGTACGTGCTTCTTTGTCGGTATTGAACTTCTCAGCTTGTTTTCGCCATGACTGCCCGGATGACCACGTGTCGCGACCTGGCGGGGAACGAAGCCGATCTTAAGAGGATTGGGGAACTTTTCATGACCCTTCAGACCAGTGCTACCCCCGCCTCCCTGCTCTTTCCTTGGTTCCCGAGTCCGGCGAGGAAAGCGGGAATGGAAGCCACAAAGGAGATGTATACCATGCTTTACACCTATGTCGAGTCCAGGAGGCACGCAGAGCTTACGAGTGATGCTATTGACTTTTTGATCGCCGATGGAGACACAAACCAAAATATCGTTGGGGTAAGTCCGAAATGGAAGGTCGCGGGAGATTTTGAATGATCTAATCTGACCGTCCTAGTTTGTCATGGTGGTACTTTTTGCTGGGATCCTCAATACCGGCATCGTTTGTGAGTCCCGGTTGGCGCGGTTCGTGGGCGACTAACCATTGCCACCCAAACAAGCGTGTTGGATGCTCATTGACCTCGCCATCCACCCAGAGTGGAAAGAGGAGTGCAAGGAGGAGATCCAAGATTTACTTTTCCGTCACCTGGGCGACACCCTCCCATCTGCACCACTGTCTGAGAAGCTCGGTGCCATCCCTATCTCCGCATGGGAAGACGAACTCCCTGTCCTCGAAGCCTGCACCAGGGAGACGCAGCGAATCACGATTAATGGTGCCGCCATCCGAAGGAACCTTTGGGGGGAGATAAAAATCGGCGGACAGGTCGTCAAACGAGGGGATTTCCTCACATATTCCTTGGGTGACGTTCACCTAAACCCCGAATGCTACCCGGACCCACACAAGTACGACCCCGGTCGGTGGCTGCGACCCGACCCGATTCCAAATGTTCCCTATCCATACCTCGGTTGGGGGGTTGGTAGGCATCCGTGTACAGGGATGAAGGTAGCCAAGTTGGAGATGAAGTTAATTCTGGCCATGTTTTTGACGAGGTATGAATTTGACCTCGTGGATAAGGGTGGGAGATTCCCCGATCCCTTGCCTGTACCAAATAGGAACGACATCCACCAGGTTCGCGTGGGATTGTGAACTATGGCGTTCTGTACAGACGCTTACCTCTCTCTTTTGTATAGGTTCGTCCTCTTGGACCTACACCTTACTTCGACTTCAAGAAAGTTGTGGAGTAGCTGGATAGTTATGTACGCATCGCACTGTTAACGTTGAATCCACCCAGGCTTCTCTAGCAACCCAATTCACTTTCAGGCAAAGGTCCCTGAACCTTAAACAGATGAGATAATGTAGGGTGAATCTGAAAAAGAGAAAACTGGAATATCTACAGTGCATCTACGCGCCTTATATAATGAATTTCAGGAAAATGTCTACTATTCACTTTTGATCAACTCGGAGCGTCAAACTTTCCTCGGTGATTTCCACCACCAAAGCTGGGCGTTTATGGCCCCCACCTCTTGTTAGGACCTCGAGGAGTGGTCACTTGGCTTTCGGAAGTGCGCTTCTGTGCACTTACGACTGCTTTTTGTGCTTTCCGTCGCTGTGAAAGTGATCGGCACGGGGGATTCCCTGATGGCCATTCGAACACGCGCCGACCGTCATCATGCGGAGGGGCTTGGGTGGGCTGCGCTGTTGTATAGCTCATCATGCCACATTACGAGTCGAGGTTCGCGCGTCAGTCGGACCCCGATAAGGGTGGAAGCCGGCAATCCAGCGTGGTGGTAGCGAGCACGAGGTTCCAATCGGGACTGTTTAAACGTGGATGCCGACGGACTTCCACCGGTGTAGGATCTTCAGATACCACCGTCATGCGCTTAGATGATTGAAACTTTACCAGATTCACATTGGTGGCGACCGGCTGAACCCTCAATCGTGACTAACGGCGGACTGGGTGTAACATCCCGTTCCGAGGTGGCTCCGGAGGTGAGTCTATAAAAACCTTAGTTCTCCCCACTACGCTCCGCAGTGGAGATTTTAAACAACGAACTAGCCATGGTGTATCAACTTGCAGCACTCACGGCTTGTGCGGCTGCTCTCATGCATGCCCTTCTCCGAAGGCGGAGGCGGCCTTCTACAATCGGGGACGTACCTGGGCCGGTGAACCCGTCTTGGATTTTCGGTACGTCCAGAGGTCAGGTTGACCTCTCCTCACCTTCTCCTGGAAATCGGTGATGCTGAATATGACAAATTTAAAGGAAACCAGTGGCACTTCTTGGTCGAGGAAGCCGGAGGAGTAGAGAAGAGGTTCCTTGAGGAATTCGGGAGTATAGTTCGCAGGAACGGCCCTTTTGGGGTGCGTCTCGCCTTGCATCAAACAAATACCGGTGACTCGTTGTCGGAGAGTTGACTTACATGACTGGTGTGTGCGTACAGGAGGACCGCTTGTGGGTCGCGGACCCGAAGGCAATCAATCATATCCTCCATAAATCCGGTTATCTTTATGCGAAGCCGAACGACCTTCAGGAACAGGCAGCGTTGTTGACCGATCGCGGTATCGTATCGGTCGGGGGTGAGTCGCCCACCTTCCTCGCTTCTAGCTCGTTTAACGATCCGACAGGCGAGGTGCACAAGCGCCACAGGAGAGCAATGGCTCCGGCCTTTGGTCTCGTCGAGTCGAAGGGTTTGTTGCCGTATTTCATGGATGCTGCTACCAAGGCATGTGAACCTTGTTTACACATAAGCTCGAGGACTGATCCGGGTCCTCGTGCTCAGATGGCAGACAAATGGAGTAACGTCATTGCGAACGGCAAGTCCTGGGATTCGGCCACCATCGATGTGAACTTGTGGTTTGGAAAGGCTACTCTCGATGCGTGCGTCTTAGTCTCAGAGTTTGGGATGGACGGGCTGCGGACTGACCACAAACCCATCTCTAAAAAGGATCGGCGCTGGCGCTTTCGAGTACGACTTTGGGGCCCTAGACGAGACAGACAACCCGTTTACCGAATCTTACAAGAACATAACGTACGATCGCCTACATTTCTAATCCACGGTCCTATCCGGGGTTCCAATCGCCCCGGTTGTGCTAATAGTCTGCACGTTCGTTAGTTCTGCATCGTTCGGGAACCCCTCTCGGTCACTCGTTTTCTTCACGGCCGTCTCCAAATGGTTCCCGGGATTAATCACATGGCTATGTGATAATTCCAGTGATCCAGGAATGAAGAATCTACGATGGAACAGGGACGAGGCGCGCGGTTTGGCTCGGAAACTACTCGATTCGAAGAGACAAGAGCTAAAGTACGGCACGCCTGGGAAGGATATCATGAGTTTGCTTGGTTTGTCAGTCCCCCATCTGTTTCTGCTCGCCTGACTGTCGATAAACTCTCCACCCCAGTCAAATCTAGTGACTCTCAGCGCGAGGAATGGAAGTTGACCGATGAAGAGGTCATTTCTCAGGTCCGGTGAGCATTATTTCACGGTGGCTACACTGAGATTCCAGCATTCACCCTCTGCAGGACGATCGTCTTTGCTGGTACAGAAACCACGGGAAAAGCGGTTCGAACTCTGTCCTCAGCTGCACACTCCTTGAATACGGTACTCATCGACTTTCCAGCTAACCTTTGGACCTTGGGAGTTGGCTAAGCACCAGGATTGCCAGGAGAAGCTCCGCGCAGAGATCAACGAGACCTTGGCGACGGTCAGGGCGAGAGGTGGCGCTGATTTTACGGCAGAAGACTTCGAGAATATGCCATAT
>Ga0307516_10004229_pt1 | contig 17876 bp, 19 predicted proteins | sample 19_EM_MG_FD_203310 | JGI IMG/M metagenome (GOLD analysis project Ga0307516, IMG submission 203310) | Populus trichocarpa ectomycorrhiza microbial communities from riparian zone in the Pacific Northwest, United States - 19_EM | ecosystem: Host-associated > Plants > Roots > Unclassified | place... | reverse complement strand
GTATGATCTTGATGCGACCACGTCAGTGTCTGGGTCTATAGACCCTATAGGAATATTTCAAGGCATTCTCGGGTGGCTGCGCCGCACTGGCGCGTGCTAGGTAAGTCTTTTCGACTTGTTCGTTTGGCTGACATTTCAAATATGAATATGCTCGATCTTGAGCCTTCCGCCGATTGCCGTTGACGCCTAACGAGTCCGTATGGACGTTCTCCGAGTTTGGTTGGTGGCCAGGACGACACAGGTGAGTTTGCTATGTCTGTTCTTTGGCTGTAGCACACGCGCTGACTTTCTCCACCCAGCAACGCTGCTTCGACTCGTTCCGAGTCGACGTCGTCGCTGCTAGTCGTGCCATCTACGCTGCCGCCGTGCACATCTCGTTCGCTATCACCATCAACAGCCCTTTCGCCCTTGACGCTTGGCACAATCACCTCGTCTCCACTCTCAGCTCGTCCAAAGACGAATATTCGACTTGGGACCATGATCAACATGATCAACACCGGTGCTACCTTGTGCTGACCTTTCTCCATCGATAGGTGGCCTTACGCGTCTTGTTTTCGGGTTCTCGTTTTCTGGTTCATTTGACGCGTTCTGATGGTTCTGCTTCATTTGCAGCCGTTTCCGCCGTGTTTCCGACACTCTGCAAGTCCATGGGTACACTCGACGCATCCACTGGGTGCCTGCAGCCATTTAGCTCTGGGCGCTGCCTTGCAGCCTCCACAGGTGATTCTGGTAGTTTCTCTTGCTTTCGGGGTGTGCTGACGATTTCCGTCATGTTTGCAGCGGTTGTTGTGTCCGTTTCGACTCTTGGCACGTCCGCGTGGCTCCCAACGCCATCCGCCACATCTACGATGTGTTTCGCGCCTCTAACGCCCAGGTATGTGCCTCCACCGTCTCCGTGGCTTATACCAGCCGTTCCAGCGTCGTTCGAGGTGTCCGTCAGGCTGGCCTCTCGACAGATCCGACAGCACTACTGCATGGTGGCGAGATATACTGCTGCATCGCTGTGTGGCTCTCTACTGTACAATAGGCATGACATCCTACCGTAACAGGGTGACTTTCCGCTGTACAACGGCATGATTTTCAACTGCACGATGGCACGACGTCCTACTGTATGATGGTGCGATGTATGGACGGCGTGACTTTCTATGGTACAACAGCGAGGCGTCCTACTGTACGATGGTGTAATGTACAGAGGATGTGATTTTCAGCTGCACGACAGCGCGACATCCTACTGCACGGCGGTGTGATCGTGGCAGATGGGTGGGTTGTGCGAAGGATGACATCGCAGCGCATTACAATATTTACCAGTGGTCTCTTGGTTCAATTGTCTACTTCTATAGCCAACCGCAGCCCCTGGCTCATTTGTCTCTACTCTTGAACTGGCGTGACCAGACACCAAATGGCCTGGAACATGGCACGCGCCGCACTCTCGCATTTGGAGATCCAGATTTGATCAGCCCAACGGATCTTGAAAAGTCTCACGCTTTTTTCCATCCCCACTTTTTTCACTGCTCAATTTCTGCATGGAGGATAGTCATTTGACTCTTGAAGATCGCATCTCAAGAATCCTGAAAGAATCCTGCAAGGGAGATACCCTGTCCCGCTGTAGAGCGGGGGATCACACCAGTTGCAAACGCGCATGGTATGTTTTTTTCTTCTTCCATACTTCAAATTTAGTTGGAATTTGCACTTTCAAGTCTTCGGCTATGGTTGCAATGGACCCGGTTGGCGGACGCGCCTGTCAATAGCCCAAGCTTTTTAGAACTGGAGAGGCAGCGAGCTGCCATAACAATTGCTTGTGCATTGCTCAATCACAGTGCGCATGTTTAGCTCTTTTGATTCTTTTGAAAAGAGCTGACTTGTTCAAAGAGGAAATGGAATGGGACTTTGATAGGCTTGCAGACAAGGCCAGCCGTGCGCCCGGTCCAAGCAAAGACCCCGAATTGGCAACCGCCAAACTTGCAAAGTACTTCAAGCTTACGGATCTGGGGCGGTTGGATGAACCTTGTACGGTTCTCGACAGGAATGGTAGGATAATGGTTTGGTATCTTCCAAATCTGTTGTATCCTAGCCGTGTGGTATTCAAAACCTTTCACCTGCTGCCATCCCGGCTCCTGACCCTGGGTCTACTAGGCCATGCTCAACGAAAAGCTCAAACCATTAAGGAACACCATACAACCCCCCAAGGATAACTCCAAAAATTCCTGGCGGGCGCAAGGATTTTGTTTGGGCCCAGAAACACCCTTGTTTGGGTATGGAAAGTTAACGGTGTCGCCCGCTTACTTTATGCAGTTGCATGATGTGAGTTCTAATGCCAGCCCTCATTGGATGTTGTTGAGGCAGCTAAAAATCGATCAGCGGATATGCGACCCTCTCTGCCCATCCTCCTCCATCCAGAAACCCGAAGTCATCAAATGGCTTCATGAAATTTCTGAATTCGAAGGGTTCCTTGATGAGGTACTGGCTACCGTTCACCCCGATCTCGCCCTTGTTTGCAGGACCGCGCGGGAAGGAGCTACCATGGTCTCAACCCTTCAAATGCCCATCAGCTTCTGGCCATCTTTATTTGGGTGTATGGAGATCGTGGTAAATAGGGAGACGCCTGTTCATCAAGATCAGGGGGGGACTCCCCATGGGTATGATGCCTTGATTAGCCTGGGGGTGGGTCACAACGCGAGATTGGAGCTACCAGACATTGGAGCTAGCTTCATGTATGGTCCAGGCTGCGGCGTTTACTTGGCAGGAAAGGTGTTGAGGCACAGTGTACCAAAGTGGGAGGGTGGGGAAAGGTGGGCGATGATACATTTTGTGAAGGACTCTATTCTCGATAGATTTTCTACACCACGTCCTTTGCTCCCAAGGTTGTGTCGCTATCTCCTCTAGAGGTCCAACAATTTTCCTTTACCATCTTCAAAGTGTTAATAAATTAATGCAGTAAAACGCAGCATCTGGACTTGTTCCCAGCATAATAGTTTTGCAACTATCTTAGCCAAACTGAGGTGCCCTAGGTTTTGCAGTAGGCCCATTCTCACGCGCATACATCCATTGCAATTCTGCAGACTCCCATCCCCAGGCTGAGCTCTTCTAGCCACCGTGGCAGTGTCGACGCCCTTTGCTACCATTCAGCACAGCCTCGCGCATGCCTTGCACAGCCACGCGCTCCTCACAGGCCCTTTTGAAGACCAGGGCAGTTGGGTTGGCAAGTTGTAGCATCAATCAAAGGAGACCTGGCGGCCCAGAGTAGGTGCCTGGCAGGCGATGTAGTTGATCGCGTCCCATTTAGCCAATTCTGCTCAGGGATAGTGGTAGAATGTGCACAGCAGTGTAGAGACCCGCAAGTCTCCATGCGCGCATCTGCTAATTTCAGCCTGTTTGACCTGACTACATGGACTTCATAGCTAGTCTAAATCTTGTGTTCAGGTATGAAACCTCATGTTCGAACTTACTTATGTAATCGCGCATTCAAGGATTTTTCACATTGTGGATTTTTTTGTTTTAGTTCCATAGGCTGGCAATTGGAGGCAGAAACAGAATATAAAAGCACAATATAGTTGGAATCGCCGCCTGCCGTTCAATGCATTGAGGGAGGGCGTCTTTATCTCTGCTCACTTGGCAGTGCCCCTCGGATCTCGTGCACGCGCATTAACATCTACCTTGTCCTTGGCGGGTATTCTGGCTTCATGGCCAGGTAAGGAGAGAAAGTCCACCGCCGCCCGCGCGGTTGTGGGCTACACTGTTGTGCAAGAGCGCGGGGGATTCTGGTCATGCTTTTGCTTTGCCAGCAACAGGCAGACGAACCATCGGTGCGAACAGGTGCTGTCGACCATCGCTGGTGACCTTACAGTTCAATGGTGGGAGAAGCTTGTTCTGGAACCTTTGTTGGACGAGAGTGGTGCCGACCCACCTTGTCAATGCTTACACCAGCGCACCCGGATCCCCTTCTCACCTTGACTGCCATCCAACATCACTCGCGCTCTGAGCAATACTCAACATGTGAAAGCGGTTTCTTCACTTTTGGAGAGGATGCAGCTCCAGCCAAAACTGGCTGTTCCCATCTACTATCTGCACATTTCCTTCCCTCGGTGTGCTGACACTAATACCTACTAATACCTAGCCATCTACAGGTGCTGGACATCAACGACAGTCTCAACCATCCATCCCTGCGGCCTCTTCCTTGGTGTAACGAATTTCAGGTTTGGTAGTTTGTTCTTTGAGATTTTCCCTGAAGGGACAACCCGTCGATTGCGCTCATCCAACCCGCACTTTGGGTTCCCACACTCCACGGCCCAGGCTTCCTTGGTGTGCACGACATCCCCCCAAGGTCGAATGCAAGTGCACACCGGGCACAAAAGAGGTAAGTCCTCTCCGAAGGGTCGTCTGTACTTGTTCCACCAGACATACTTGTTACACTTGAACTGCATTTGGCCTGAGGACGAACACCAATCAGAAGAAAAAAGAAAAATGTCTGTGTGACTTCCAAGTTCCGGATCAGTTTGGAGTGCATTAGGGATGCTGAGATCGATGTCGATAGATTGGATGATCTTTGAGCGAAATAGGGCAAGGAGGAAGATCGAAGAGAGCGGCGGCATAAACCAAGGAGTTGCAAAACCAATGCAATGTGCAACTGGCAAGCTAGATAGTGTAAATATCAGTTTGAAGCAAGGCGCTGAAGGTTGAAAAGTCAGAGGAACTCACCCGCGCAGCGCAACTTGAAGGCCTTGAAAAGATTCTTTGAATTTGAATACCCACCCGCAAGTCAGCAGGACTATGACCGAGTTATGAAGCAAATCGCCGAATGGTTCTGGCACAACTGCGCGGAAGAACTGCGGAGTACAAGAGGTTGCATTTGTAGAAAAACTCCAAAGCGAAGAGACACATACCGCTTCGACTTTGGCAGAAAACTCTGTCCCCGGTTGACCATCTCGCCCGATAAAGAGGTCGCCTCGCGTCTGGTCACTATGTGTACTGATGAAAAGGAAAATGCGACCAATACCCCGCTCACGGAGCATCTCTGCGACCTCCGCCATTCTCCTCTGGTGGGCGACTGCCTTCCCATCCGTGCCGCAATCAAAATCCATTTCCAAAAAAAGGAGATCTTGGGGGTCAAAGTATGAACGAAAGTTTTCATAGATGACGCGGGGAGGAGTTCCAGTGACAACCATCCCAGACAAGTAGAGGTGGACAATCGCAAGAGGGTTGCCATTCACCTCGCTGCGCGATGACATCCCATAGTGATGACGAATTGCCGGAGCAATGGGGAGGACGGGGATGTTCCGGCCGTCGTCTGCTAGGGTGAAAAAACCCTGTACAAATGCAACACCGAAGTAGTCTGTTAGAATGAATTCCAAAATAAAATAAAAATACATGCTCGATAAGGGAGAAAAGCCCGTTTGGATCCTTTCCCAGCCTTTCGGTCTTGTTCGTCGTGGCAACCAGGGCAAATGAACATTACGCGGTTGGACAAGATGGCCTCGGCAAAGGTTGGAGGCACCACCAGACATTGCTTGCAAACTATGCGGTTGCAAGCATCGCAGCAGTATGTGCCGCCCCCTTGACACAAGCAACACCACTTCAAAATGAAGCAATGTTAGTCAGTGTTGTGAAAAATAAAGTAAAAAGACTTGCATTATTGTTGTTACGAACTTGTTTTGCTGGAAAGCCAGTGAAATCTGAGGGGCATGGAGGGTCGCTTGCGATCGATGTAAGGGAAGACTCGGACGCGGCTTTGTCATTGGACACATTTGGATGGGGGCTAGAAGGGGGAGAAATACGCCGGGCGCGACGCGCGCCAAGACCGGCAGCGGTTTGCACAGTGGCGGTTGAAACCGATGCTTTTGACTTTTTTACCTTAGGCATGACCTGCTATTTTTCATTATTGAGATACGGTGATCAGGCTTGTAGCACTTACTGAATTTTTTTTCTTGTTGGCACTACCGAGCGAGACGCGCCTTGACTCAGCCAAAAAGTTACAAGGAGCTGATGGTAGCTCCTGGAATCAATTGTTTGTTTTTTCCATAAATGTCCATACACTCCCAACAGCTATGATGGGTAAATAACATGCTACATACGTCTGATCAAGTGTTTTCAGGAGGAGCTACTTTTTTGTCCATAGTACCTGTTGGAAGCCTATATATATGGGAGTTGCTGGAATCAATCCTGTGAAATTGACACTTACAGACACGCCAGTACTAGGCACTACCACTGCTACTTGTGCCAGCAGGCCGACGACGATGACAACTGCCGCCCCCAGCCTCGGATCACCTTGTAGTTTCCAAGAATATATATTACAAATTGATGTACTACGCACGAACTTGAATATAAAGTAGTATTGTCCGAATCGCCACCCCGTCGTCGGCGTGCCACCTGGGCACTGGCCATCTGTGTCACGCCATCGTCGCGTCGTGCACCATCGCCATTATTGTCATCGTTGTCCCTGTGCGTTACCCCATCACCACCACCTTGTCATCCCTGTACATCGCCACTGCCGTCCTGTGTCGCCATCGTCATCGTGCACCGGCCATCTGCAACACGATGTCACCGTCGTCGTGTCGTGCATGCCACCCCGCACTGTTGTGTCGCCATGGCTATCTGCGTCACGTTGTCGCGGTCGCGGTCGTTAGCAATAGTGGTTGCTTGTCGTCGTCGTTGCCGTGAGCGGCAGCGGTAGTGGTCGTCATCGTCGTCAGTGTGGGTGATGGTGGGTGACTGGCGCTGATACGTCGAACCCGAAGACCGTGGACGATCGAAAACGATGAGACGTTAGTAACGGGCAGCAGGCACGAAGTTGATGACGAAAGACGTACCTGACATCCACTCGCGACGATTGGACGCGAGGATGACACGCATCCAGCAGAGCGGATCAGGCTCTCGGAGATGAGTCAGAGGACATGATACCATAGAGTGGGACTTACGAACAGACCAGGAAGATTAGAAGTGTCACTGCCGTCCATAGTAATTTGTCATTGTGTTATTATCTCACCGTTGTGCCACTGTGAACTGGCCATTTTCTATGACACATTCTTGTTGTTGCTATTATTGTTGCTGTTGTCGTGCTGCTGTGGTGCTGGTCACATTGTCGTCATCATTTGATCGAGTTCCCCAGTCGGAAATTCTGTTGTGTTTGGACTGGTTGAGAGCAAAGACAAAGCGATGGCAGCGAGCGCGCAATGGTGACCATGCAAGAGATGTCAAGAATGAAATGACAGGTGACGGCAATGGCAAACAGAAAGGGGACAGAGACGGAACGACGAGCGGCGACGGCGACAACTCGATATGAGTCCAAATATTTGACATGGCTAGCTGCAGAGTGTCAGTGCGAGCACAGAGTTTGTGAGACAGTGACTTACTTGTGTCACATTCGGGTCACCCACCAGTCCTCCAGAGCGTTCCTACAAGGACTTTGGACCTAAACGTCACTGAGGGAGAATTGAAGTCGATGCTGCAAAGGTCAGTTGGACTTACCAAGCGCAGTAACAACCAGTCTTGAGTGCGCTGAGTGAGTAAAGTACCACAGGTACATCTGGTAACAGGTACGCGGATACCCACGAAATTTGGGAACCGTTACCCATACCTTCACTCAAGCTAGTGAGTGTCATTGTTGACATTTTCGGCTCCGTCCAGGCTAGGGTCTATGTTAGGATCCAAAGGCTCGCCTTTCTTGCGCTTGTCAGGATTGGGTGAAAGGGCCGTGCTGACAGATTACGAGCACTTTCGAGTCTTCGAATTTGCCCCTGGCAAGGTTTCTGGGAATGACATATAACTTTCTTTCACGCCCATTGTCTCAGCTTCTGGATCCCCAAGTCTATCTGACCAATGTGAGTAGAATGTGGACACGGGCATGTCAGCGTTCCAGCCATTGCACACGGCGGTAGTCAGTGGTCGTCGAGCCGCCGTGGAGGTGGTGGCGGTTGGCGTCACATGGACGCGCGGTGATGGTCGTCATTATCGTCGACGCTGATGGTGTGGTAGTTGATGTCGTCGCCGTCGCTTGGGGTGGTCGAGGTGGTCGAGGTAGCGGCTGGTGTCACCGGTGGTGGTGGTCAAGGCGGTTGGCGTCGCCGCCGTTCGCAGTGGCCAAGGTGGCCACCATGGTCGAGTTGGTGGTGGTAATCGTCGTCGTCGCTGGTGAGAGTGATTGTGGTCGGCGTTTGCGCGCTGAAGGTGCGAGAGGGCGTGCAGGTCGAGCATATATCTAGATGTGTCAAGCACACTTGCAAACACCTACCAATGAACCAACCGAATGCGACGGATACGGTGCATATGAAAATGTTAGAGACAGAAGAGGGCGAACCGATGAGACAAACGGCACCAGAGACTGCACGGACGTGCTAAGCCTGTTGAACAACACGAGAATGGCTTATTGAGGCGGTGGTGGTGGTCATGCTGGCAGTGGGACTGTCGTCGTCGTCGTCATCATGGGGTTGACTGGGCGCGCATTCATGGTGTTGTTGGCCGGGTTGTCAGTTATATGTCTGTATGTCTGGCTCTGCGCTCACTCGTATTGGCTTGGAGGGTATTCACGCCGGGTGAGGCTAGGACCGCACCCGTGTCCCAACTGACTGGGTGTTGCGCTGGGACTGCGATCCGTGGCTTAGAGTCCTCGAGCGAATGACATTGAATTAGTGGTCGTTGTTTGATGACCATTAGCATAACGTCGAGAGGAGTGAGAGGAGAATGCGACATGTCGAGAATTACGAATACGCGATACTAGAGGAGCCGTGGTGGTAGCAGTAGATGGCCGGTAAACCAGTCAAACAGTGTCGGAAACCCCGCAGACATGTCGAGTGGGAAGTCCGAAGCTTCGTTGACGACAACGCGAATACAGCTGCACACATACCAAAAACTGTCAAAACAACTCGAAGGAAGAAGAAACCACCAAACTCACCTATTGGGGCTGCAAGGCAGCATTCAGATGAGGATCATCGAGTGAAGCTGCCTGCATAGCAAAGATAAAGTCCAGTGAGACACGGAGGTCTTCTAACTCGACATTCGGGTACATCTCTCGCAGTAAAGTCAAGGGCACCAGGCCCAGAGGTTGGCCTATTTTCGTCGACATCCTCGACTGTTGCATGCTGCGATGCGTTATCAGCTGAAGATGATTTGATTATCATACTGAATAGATCGGAATGACGATTGCCATGGATGGCCTCGAGATGCAAGTGAGCCAGTGGGACAGGTGCAGGAGAGCTATTTGTTGGACAAGTATGGTACTAGGCAGTGTGCAAAGCAACACGCTTTGCATGTTTTGCAGGCAGCGAAGCGATGGAAATATATGCTACAAACGCGAAGCACACCAGGAGCTTCCATGAGCTACCATCACAACTTTCCCACACCAGGAGCTCCCACAGACTACATACCACCAGCTCCTTGTAACTTTTGGCTGGGAGCTTGAAGAGCAAGGTTTCGCACTAAAGGCTTTGAACTTTACAGCAGTTTGCATAGATAATGCCACAGCAAAAGTGGCGAAATCTTGTAAGGCCTTGCAAGGCTTATATTAGGCTCACTACACAACAAGGAAAAGTTCATGGCCGCAGGTTAAACGTAGATAGATATGTGTAGGGCATTGCAAACTTGAAACATGGGTTAAAAAGGGAGAGTATAAGATGGGATGTAATAGGGTATAAACATTGGGCGTGAATGCTTACTACCAGTGTTTCTAATTAAAATGTACAAGAGCAGTAATGTACTACGACTGTCCAAGTCAGTGCAGTTGAATCACCGGTTGGATTGACAATCAACCTGGGTTCAAATTGGCGGCCAACTGTCAGACGACTTCTTTCCCGATATAGAAACATTATGTCGGAGGATGTCACCGCCCAGAAAATAGAGTCAAAAAAAAGAGCACACGAGGAATCCAACACAAGACACAAGTTACGACTACAGAAGCAGCATTAACCATTAGGCCACAAGACTGTTGGTGTCAATTTCAGCCCAGCATATATAAAGAGTACCTCGAGGACTTAGACAAATTTCAATGTAAACACCTTTGACAAATAACAGTGGAGTGAATGAAGCGAGGTCGTACAGGAATCAAACCTAGGATGAAACTACCTTTATCCGTCGGATATTCTATCAACTGTAATTCGAAGCAAACAAACACTGCCCTTCATCACAAATTTACAGTCGCCATACTTCTACAGCTCCCAGCAACCCAGTAAGTATTCACTAATTATTTCGTGTGGTATATTGCTTTCATATCACGTTTAAAAAGGATGGGTTTAACCTCAGGACAACCACGTTTCCTTGCCGTGTAGGTCCAATAGATCTTGTGACACATTGCATGGAAATGCTCCTTCTGGTCATGTGCTAGTCTGGTGACCAGCCTGTCTATGAAGTGGTAGTACTTGGTGGCAAACTGTCGATAGACAGTCTGGTAAATCTGGGTTTGAAATCATAGGGCCCCGCGGATTCCACGGTCAGGTGATTGTTAACCCTGATATGGGTACAGAACAGGTCACGTGCATGTCGGATAACTTTGAATTTTGAATATGCTAAGTACTACTGGTGGGCTTCGAGCGACTAACGTTTGTAGATCGTGTCTTGATGCGTCCGCGTCGACGCCTGGGTCTATGGACATTCCAGTAACGTTCCGAAGCGTTTCCGTGTGGCTGCATGTCACGCGCGTGTCCCAGGCAAGTCGTTTCGCATTCTTGTGCCTGACTGACTTTTATATGCTCGATCTCAGGTCTTCCGCGTCAACGTCAACGTCTAACGAGCCCGTTCGGACGATCTGCGTACGTGTTTGGTGGGTGGCTCGGACGACACTAGTAAGTCGTCATTTTGTGTTTTTCGACTTTGATGCATATGCTGACTACCTCCACTGTCCAGCCAGCAGTGCTTCATTGACTCGCGTTGAGTCAACGTTGCCGCCGCTAGTCGTGTCATCCATGTCGCCATCTCGTCCATCGTCACCGTCACTGCCATCACCAGTGTTGTCGCCCTTAGCGCTCGCTGTAACCCATTCATCTGCGCTCAACGCCTCGTCTCCGCTCTTGACTTGTTCAAAGACGAAACTTCAACTTGCGGTCTCAATTGGCGCATTCATCGGTAAATATACATCAATGTCACCTTCACTGACGCTTCTACACTGAACGGTGTTCTCGGGCAGCTTGATTTCGTGCACAACAGGTGAGTTTTGCGCCCTCAACCTGATTCGATGTGTTCTAATGTTTCTGCTTTCGTTTGCAGGCATTCTTGCATTTTCTGTAACGCTTTGCACATCTGTTTTAAGGCTGTGCGCATCCGTTTGCGCACTCGAGGCTTCTGCGTGGCTTCTGCAGCCGTTTGGCTCATCTGAGCGCCGCCTTGCAGGCTCGATAGGTGAGTTTGGCGGTTTTGACATCTTTTGGCGTGTTCTGAATTTCTGGGTCATGTCTGAAGCTCCGTTTGTGTCTGTTCCAATGTTTGGGACGCCTCTGTGCCCACCCGACACGTCCATATTGCTCCCGACGCCTCCATCTTGTCCACGCCGCATTTTGCATCTCCAGCAAGCAGCAGGCAGCACCAGCATCCAGGTATGTGCTCGCACTATCACTATTGCTCATCCTTGCCATTTCAGCGCTGTTCAACACGCTCGGGGCATCCATCTGTCCCCTCGATGCATTTGCCTGGCCCTCTGACCCATCCATTTGGTTTCCAACGCTGTTTGCATCACCTGCACGCCAATACATGCCTCTAAGATGTCGCTCTCATTGGGCTCCATTGATGCGATTACTAATTCCTCTGATTTGTTCCGGGTGTCCATGCGCTCGACTCCACGGTTTGGATCGTCATCCGCTGTGCCTAACATCTTCGGCACTGAGGGTCTGGATGCTGTCAAACAGGAATCGGACATTGGTCAGCTCAGTGGTGAGATGTTCCAGTGTTTTCGAGAGTAGCATTTCGGAGGTATTCAACATCTGTGGACCCAACCATTGAAGGTGTGCGACATGCGTCGACGATGCCTTGAGCTTAGCATTAGCATATACAATTCATTTAGTACTTATCGTTACAAAATATTGTATTTTCAAATGGGCTATGCATCACCCGACCGTGGAATCCGCGCGGCCCTATGATTTCAAACCCAGATCGACAGTTTGCCGCCAAGTACTACCACTTCATAGACAGGCTGGTCACCAGACTAGTCATGTGCCGCTAGATCCTGTCAGAAACACGTCGTCCTGGCTAGATTGCAGCAGGTCCCTGTACCTGGCAAGGCCTTGTAAGATCTTATAGGTGTATTGTTGGCTGCAGCAGCACGGCTCGCCAGGTCTTATTAGATCTTGTAATGTCTTGCTAGAATCTCAATTCCTTGCCAGGTCACCCCAACTTGTACGTTGTAAAACCAATATATCACGATAAAAGAAGATACAACAACATAGATACCAAGGGAAGTAACCAGGCAATCCAGTAGAGTATATGCACAGATCACAAAAATGCGGGCGAAGCAGGAGCTACACGCTGCAAGAGTAAGTAAATATATGCATATATTCCAAGCGACAACTGACCTTCGTGGTAAATTACAGATGCTTGTCGAAGTGTCTGCATCTCTCAGATCAGAGTAGGTACATCCAAGGGAGATAATTACCTCAAACTTGAAATGCTGGGGGCCCTATGTGTAGGAATCCTGAGAGGAGAGACGAAGGGAGATGAGGGAAAGATGTGTTATGGCGGAGCTTGAATTGGACACACCGCATCACAATGAATTCAGGGCAGGCGCAGAACGACTAGATTCGTTAGAGTAATTCCTGGTCTTGCGCGAGCTCTCTTCACTGGCATCTACAGTACGTATATATTGCCATCTCCAACACTAACTCGTTTCCATCAACTAGGGGCTCGTACACCATGATTTCACGCCCATTGTGTGAGTACTGCATCCTCGTTGGGTCATTCTGACGCTTTCTGACATTTTCCCCATCGTTCTCAGGTGTTTTTGCATTGTTTCCAATGCTGTAGGCATCCATGGGCCCATCTGATGTATCCACGTGGTTCCCACTGCAATTTGACATGTATGCATGCTGTCTCGCAGGTCCATTAGGTGGGTTTTGTGTCCTTGGTGCATTTCCATGCGTTCTGACAATTCCTGGCACATCTTCAGCTATTTTCGCGTTGTTTCCAATGCTATGGATATCCATACGTGCGGTTGATCCGGGCGACCTGGACATGGGTATGTTGCCTTTCACTTCTGGGCTTTGACAGCCAGTTTACTCTTGAATGTGAACGCGACCTGTTTGAAGGTAGTGACGAAGATGGTGACATCCCAATGGAAGACTCCAGCAGTGCAGAGGAAGAAGAATGTGGCGAGAGCGATGAAGACAGATCGAACATGGGTAGCGTAGATGCCACAGATGGATAGCAGTCGGTTGACGATGAACTCGTCGATGAATCGCACCCTCTCCTGCTCCCAGTCCATCATCCGGTCCCACACACTCCCCTTGGTGGTATTCGTCACCGTCGACAGGTTAGTGAGGACAGCGAGCGAGTTGACCGCAGACTCAGTAGACACATCATGGTCTTTGGGCACTGACTCCGCTTGCTGCTGGAAGAGCAACAGTGACCACGACTGGGCCTGGGACTGGCCGTGCATATCTGGCGTGCCAAATGGTACCCTGGCAATTTCCTTGTCCCCAAACCCATGCATCTGACCATGCGGCACACCCACACCAGAACAGAACGTGTCCCGACGTCTTCCTTATCTTCGCTATTCTTCATGTTGCCGACACCGCGTCGGTTCGTGTAGGAAGCCGCAACACCAGCGTTCTCGCCTGCCCCACCCTTTGCCCTCGCACCTTTGACTCTCCGTCGGGTCTTGCCAGTACCGACACCGTGCGCACTGAGATCCCGTTCTGTGCGAATCCTGTAAGATTTGCAAGGACGCGCACACATGACCGCGACCATGGCGGTTTTCCTGAAAGCTGCTTCGCAGCAGATGTCTGTGTGTGCGCGGTAGTAGAAGCCCGGGGCGTGCTCGGCGTAGGGATGAACAGCGTTGTATGGACAGGGCATGCGTCGTGCACTGTTGCACTGGCAGGAAGTGCACCTGAAGACTGGGTATCATCCTGCAGAGGCACAACAAGGTATCTCTGCTTTTTCTCTTTCATTCCTACATGGTGATCCACCGTTTTTGCATTGAATCTAATTTATCTATGTAGTTCGCGCCTGGAGTCCTCGGTTACTTCAACAATATACCAGCTGGGCGCCGTCAGGTCCAGACTGGCGTCTTCATGGACAACATCGATTGGTCAAAATGGGAGAAATGCGGCATATTCCTCAAACACAGCCACAGGGCTGATCATCTACGATGCAGACAGTCACCACCAATGTGCGGCCAGTGCCACGACGACGATGACCGCCCCAACAACCAGCGTGCAGTGACATCCATGCTGACACCGCTATTACTGGCAATGCCAACGCCACCAAACCGACAGCTCCCCAACGCTAACATGTCGCACCACCACCCCCAGTCGCCACCAATCCCCGGACCACGACCACGATGGCTCCAGCACCAGTACCCAGCGGTGACAGCGATGACACAAACAACCACCCCAGCTCCAGCTCCAGCTCCAGCACCAACACCCGCACGACGACGATGACATGACACGCACCTGCACCTGCACCTGCACGATGATGATGACGACGGCGACGACATGACAAACTTGGTATATTATGTATCCACCATTGCTCACGACCCCTTTGCAGCTACGGACGGGTGTTACACCCAGTGCCACGACGACGACGCGGCCACCACCACCGTCCCTTCCAACTGCGTCCATGACGTGAACCCTACCAACCAACCACCCTGCTACCCAGTGCGCCGACGACACGACCAACACCACCAGCGTTGACAACGTGACAAACACCAGCACGACGACAACGAAGATGAACACGAAAACGGCAACGGCGATGACATGAACGACCATGCCAGCACAACCCCCTGTGTCGACGACGCGACAACCACCAGACGACGACCCGTCGATGACGCGGCCACCACCACCATCACCCTGCCACATACATCGACGACACAAACCACCACCATCTGGACGACAACGACGGCAGTACGTCCATGGCAGCACGACGACGACGACGACGAGGTGACGCAGATGCGGCCAGTGCCACAACGACGCGACGACGACGATAGCACCAACATCCGCACGACGGCGACAGCGACGACTGGAACGACCACCATTGTTTGTATTACATAGTATTTATTTTAGCTGTAGACACTTTTGTGGCAATTTATCAATCAAGTGGGCACTTGTGTCCGATCCAGTAAGCTACCACCGGTACCGTGCCAACGACCACGGGTATGCAGGTACACAGATGCTGACCTGTACCTGTACCCGTAACCCATGCATTTCACTTGTTGTTTCAGCCTCGGAGTCGGTCGGCTGAAGGGTCTTCGCGATAGGAGACAGTGCTTAGGCAGTGGACAGCTTCCTTGCTTGGCCCAGCACATGCGCACGAGTGGGGACGCCGGGAGGCGTACGGAGTAACAAGAGTGACAATGCATTCTGAATTACTTTAGGCTTGGGACTACACACGCAAATTACTACCCATCGATATTTCTTGCTGTTCGTACTAGTACTATGTAGTGATTAATTACAAATTACTCGTTTGGTGATATCTAGTCTAAACAAGCCAGATCTGGCCAGGCCTTGCCAGGCATTGTATGGATAGGACGCTTTCTGGAAAGACCTAGCATGGGTCCAACGCTTTCTGACCAGATCTGATACAGGTGCAGCGCTGTCTGCCAGACCTTGCAAGGTCTTGCAAGGCACGACCAGAATCGCACATTTTTCCCAGGCCCCGCCAGGTTTGACCACCGTGTTAGCCTGACTTTTGCTGATGGGCCAAGCTACCTACATACTATGGAAAGCTGGACGCCGTCCATCTCGACTCCTTTGATGAGACTGACGCTTTCTAGATTCGAAGATTGATCCGTCCGCATCAACGCCTGGGTCCAATGACCCTATAGGCGTATTTCGAAGTGTTCTCGAGTGGCTGCGCCGCACTGGCGCATGTCTGGTGAGTGGTTTTGCCTAACGACTCCATAAGCATGCTCTGAGCACTTGAGTGTTTGGTGGGTGGCCCGGACAACACAGGTAAGCTTTTATCTTACAATCTTCGACCTTGACGCATATGCTGACCCTCCCCAGCTTCCTTTGACTTGTATCAAGTCAATGGTATCGCTGCTGGTTGTGCTGTCGCTGTCGCCGTTTTGTTCGTCACCACTACCACTAGCTGTATTGCCTTCAACACTTGTTTGGTCGTCCTCGAGGCCTTTGATTTCATCGCCTGCGCGCTCTCAATTCATCCAAAGATGAATGCTTGACTTGCGGTGCCCAGGGCCTCGACTGGAACGTTTTGTGGTACATATATGTTGACATTGTCAACACCGATCTTTCTCCAATGATAGATATCCTCGGGTGCCTCGCTTTCGAGTGTGTTAGGTGAGTTTTGCGTCCTCCATTTCACTCGACACGTTCTGACGATTCTTGCATCGTTGTTAGCTGTTTTGGTGTCGTCTGCGATGCTGGAAACACCGCAGGCAAAGCCCTGGTGTTACCCCCCCGAAATTGTGATTCCGATTACCACGTTGACGAAAAGTTTGAGTGATGAGTGAAAGCCTAATGTCACCACAACCAGTACAAGTCAAATAAATTATAATTTTGGTGTGGTACATTGGTTGGATGACTAGAAAAATAAAGCCTGATTCCTAGCACTTGACAAGAGGCTCAGATGTCTCGACCTATAGTCGTATAAAGGGCCATTTGTTGTTGTAACCATGCCAAATTTGCAGTCTGAATTATGACCTGACCAAAACAGGACAAAGATGTCTCGTTGTATGCACGAAAGATGATCTGCCCATGAAGGAATCATGTTTTGAGCAAGAAACTTGATGCAGTCACACCTATGCCACGAGGTCATATTTCATGCATACAACGAGACATCTTTGTCCCGTTTTGGTCAGGTCATAATTCAGACTGCAAATTTGGCATGGTTACAACAACAAATGGCCCTTTATACGACTATAGGTCGAGACATCTGAGCCTCTTGTCAAGTGCTAGGAATCAGGCTTTATTTTTCTAGTCGTCCGACCAATGTAGCACACCAAAATTGTAATTTATTTGACTCGTACTGGTTGTGGTGACATTAGGCTTTCACTCATCACTCAAACTTTTCGTCAGCGTGGTAATCGGGATCACAATTTCGGGGGGGTAACACCAGGGCTTTGCCTGCGGTGAAAGGCCCCTTTGCGTATTGCCATTTTCAGTGGCATAACCAAGTGTTGACTGGCTTGTTTTCACACGCCTGCTCCGTAAACAAGGTGCCCACCATCTACAATGGCCCTATTTTCTAGTTGTCCATTCACCATGTATACTAGCTAGCTGCCCAGCTATATTCACTATCTGCCCAACCGTATTTTTCATCTGTCCCGAATATATTTGATATTTACCCAACTACATTCCCTTTTCATCCTAATTATATTTGCTGTTGGTGATGTCCAAGGTCCCCAGAAACCGGTTGCCCAATGTGGAGAATCTTGTCTGAACCAAGTGACCGTCCGGATTTGCATACTGTCGAGACTGGTTGAATATGATGGGGTGGTACTATCATGTGTCATCTTATCCTTGGCCATTGTCGTCACCGCTGCTTGCTGCACGATGATGGTCCGTGCTGTGGTGGCGGTGGTTGTGGTGAGGTGTCCGAGTCTGTTTGGTGATCATTGAGTTTGCACGATCGCTTCGCTCAGCTCATCTTAAGTGGCAGTTTGGGGGAATTTACAGTGATCTTCTTTGGTTGTTGGGCCATTTCTCTGGTAGTATCTGTCTTCGTAGTAGCACTGCCGCGTGTCTTTCGTGTTGTAAATTAACCAGCACACGTTACTAGGTACTTAC
>Ga0307516_10004228_pt1 | contig 17877 bp, 17 predicted proteins | sample 19_EM_MG_FD_203310 | JGI IMG/M metagenome (GOLD analysis project Ga0307516, IMG submission 203310) | Populus trichocarpa ectomycorrhiza microbial communities from riparian zone in the Pacific Northwest, United States - 19_EM | ecosystem: Host-associated > Plants > Roots > Unclassified | place... | reverse complement strand
GCTCACGTCGAAACCGTCAACTCGCTCGACAACAGCTTCTCGCTGCTCAAAAACAACTGCCTGGCCCAGGCCCTGCAGGCTGTCGCCGACAACCTGAACGTCAGAGTCCAAGACGTGCGCTTCTACGAGTGGACGCGCACCTTTCATCCGGACGCCAAGGCGCCCAACGGCGTGTGCCGCGAGCGCGACGTGCTTTACGGCGTGTGCTCGGGTCGCGAGCGCCCAGAAGCTTGGGAAGCGGGCGGCCGCGCCGCCGACGTCTTCTTCTTGAAAGGCTTGTTCGAACAGCTGAAAAAATCGCTCGATTTGCCGCTCGAGCTGGGCGCACCCGACGCCGGTTACGCGCTCACGTCGCTGCTTCATCCCCATCGCACGCTGAGCCTGCGCGTGAACGGAGTGAGCGTCGGAGTCATCGGCGAAGTGGTGCCGCAAGTCTCGCAAGCGTTCGGCATCAAGTTCGCCAAGGCCTGCTACTTCGAGATCGCGCGCGACGCGCTGTTGGGCGAGCCGGCCAACAGCCCCAACTTCGAGATGCCACCGGTCGTGCCCGACATCGATCGCGTACTCAACTTCGGCGTGCCACTCGGCGTGTCGGTACGCGAGATCGCGCCCAGGCTCATGGCCGGCGCCCCCGCGTGGCTCTCGCGCATCAGCGTCGCCGACCTGTTCTCGGGCAACGGCGACAACGCCAAGCGCGCGGTCGCCTTCAGGCTGTTCTTCAACGCCAGCGAAGCGCGCACCAGCGATCAGCTCAACGAAGCCTGCGCCGCGATGGTCAAAAGCGTCGTCGACGCCCTAGGCTCGCGCGGCGTCGAGCAGCGTTGAAGATTCGGCCGAGCTGCTAGCGGGCGCCGCCCGCACCGGCACCTGCTAGGGCGTCGCCGGTACCTGCGCTGCCCGCGACGGCGTCCCCGGCGCCGCCAGCTCCTGCGGCGCCGCCCACGCCACCGGCTCCAGCGGCGCCGCCGGTCTCGCACGAGCTCACGGCAGCGCGCTCGTCGTCACAGCCTACCGGCACGCTGCGAAGCGTCTCGTCACAGACGTAAGCGGCCGCTGCCCAAAAGCAGTCGAAGTACGCGGTCTCGAGCTTCGCGCAGTCGCCCAACGACGCCGTCACCGACGGCGTGGGACCCCCCAAGCACTGCGCGACGCACTGTGAGCCAACGTCACCACAACCAGCGGCGTCCAGCCTCGCGCAGGCGTCCGAGCAATCGTCGGTCGAGCGGCCCATGGCCTCTCCGTCGTTCGTCTGGCACGAAGACGGCGCCAGCAACAGCGCGACGCCGGCGACGAGCAGTGTCCTGGGAAGCCTGCAACCTGGCATGGCGCATTAGCCTAACCCGCACGGTGGGTGGGGGTAGGCCTTTCTCCCGCCCAGCTGGGCGGGTCGTGGCGCACGAGACTGGGCCTGCCTCAAAAAAGACCCGGGGCGCAGCTCACGGCGTGACGCAGCAGGTGAAGCCGGAGCAGTCGTAGGCGTAGAATGTCGACATGCCGGCACACGCGCAACTGGCGTGCATGCCGGGGGGCGCTTGGGCGCCGCAGCTGGGTTTGCAGACGCCGCCCACATCGATGGTGTGCGGGGGCACGCAGTGCGTGGTGTTGCCGGGCGGCATGTCGCCGTTGGCTGTGATGTACAGCCGGTCGAGCCGCGCGTCGGGCACGCTGTTGGCGATCAACAGCGTGTGCGTACCGGCGGTCAGCGGAAAGTGCAGAATGTCGTTGTACTGGACGTCGTCGTGAAAATAGTTCCAAAACCAAATCGTGCCGACCGTGATGCGCCACAGGTACCACTTGCCACCGTCGAGCTGAAACCAGAAGCGGTTGCTAGAAGTATCAGGCGAATAGATGCGCCCCCAGATCACGTAGGTGCCGTCTGCCGGCAAGTCGAACGTGTAACGGGCTTGGGCGGCACCTGCCGTCATGTCCATCGCGACGCCGGGCGGCCCGTGGATGTAAGCGCCGTTGGACGCGGCGCCGTCGGCGGCGATCGTGAAGCCTCCGCTCAGCTCGCCGTCCTCGGCCTCGAGATACAAGGCACTTGGCGCCTGGTCGGGCTGTCCGGCTTGGCCGCCGTCGCCGGCCGCTGCACCACCGGCGGCTGTGCCGCTGGCGCCTCCTGCACCGGCGCTCACGCTACCGCCGGCGGCCGTACCGCTCACGCCACCCGTACCGGACTGACCCGCGGCCGGCTGCAGCACGATCGGTTGCCACGTACCGACCGACGTAACCGTCGCATCGCACGCGCTCGTCACCCCGACAGCGGCGCCAAGCAAGATCAGCGACGCCACGGAGATCCTCGCGAGCTTCCTGGCGGCCACGTCGAGATGCTGGCTCACAAACCCCGCGACTGCCAGTGTCTCGCGCAGCACCCAAAGCCTCGCTGCCGCACGGCCCGTCGAGCGCCCGCTCCAACCCTCGGGCTGAAATATTCTAGCTGTATGGGTCAAGGCAGCCAGTGGGCTGCTGGGCTACGTACGCACGCGGCGGCGTTCTTGAATCATGTGCTGCGTGATCACCCGCTGCGCTTCGAGCGTTTCGGCCAAGGTCCAGACGTCGTGCATGGGCTTACTGCCGGCACACTCGAGCAGAATATCTGCGGCGCGATCGGGCCGAATGCCTTGGAAGTGCCGGCCCGGCAATTCGACCACGGCGCTCCTTGCGCGCAGACCCTCGAGGGTCGACAGCATTTTTTCGACCACCACGCGATACACCGGCTCGCTAAAGTGCGTGCGCGGCCCAACGCCGAATAGCAGCACTTTGTCGAACGGCAGCTTCGGCTTACCAGGCACGAGCACCACCTCGCCGACCTTGCCGGTCACGAAACCGCGCTGCATGAGCCGCGAGATGCGCCCCGCCAGACGCCAATCGAGTAGCCCCGCGAGGCCGTGCGGCGGCTGCTCGTCTTCGGCGACGGCCGCGATGATGACTTCGGTGCCGAGCAGATCGAGCTTGCGAAAGCTAGGCAGCGTGAACCGAAGCTCCACGGCGTTAGCCCTGCGGGCCCTTGTCGGTGTCTTGGCGTCCTAGATCGTCGGCGATGCGGTCGAGCACGCCGTTGACGAATTTACTGCTCTCGTCGCCGCCGAAACGCTTCGCCAGCTCGACGGCTTCGTCGAGCACGACGGCGCGCGGCACGTCGGTTCGCGTCAAAAGCTCGTACGTACCCAGGCGCAGGGCGTTGCGATCGATACGCGCCATGCGCTCGAGCCGCCAATTTTGACTGGCCGCGCGGATGCGCTCGTCGAGCTTTGCGGCGTCTTCGCGCACGCCGCGCACCAGCTGGTCAGCGTACTCGCGGCCCTCAGCGTCGCCGGGCAATTCACGCCAAAAATCCGAGATGGCTTGGTCGACGTCGTTGCCCGTCGCATCGATGGCGAACAGCATCTGCAGCGCAGCTTCGCGAGCGGTGGTGCGAGCGCCCACGAGCTCAGAAGCCTTGCTGACTGAGCTGCTTGCCCAGCGTGACCATCTCGATCGCGGCCATGGCCGCGTCGAAACCTTTGTTGCCCGCCTTGGTGCCCGCTCGCTCGACGGCTTGCTCGATGCTGTCGGTCGTGAGCACGCCGAACGCGATCGGCACGCCGCTGTCCATGGAAGCCTGCGCGACGCCCTTCGAAACTTCGTTCGCCACGTGATCGAAATGCGGCGTCGCGCCGCGAATCACCGCGCCTACCGCCACCACCGCATCGACTTTGCCTCCGCCGGCGAGCCGCGCGCACACCAGCGGAATCTCCCAAGAGCCAGGCACGCGCACGATGGTCAGGTTCTTGGCGTCCGCGCCGTGGCGCACGAGCGCGTCGACTGCGCCTTCGATCAGGCGCTCGACGATGAACGCATTGAAGCGCGAGCCCACGATCGCAAACTTTGCGCCTTCGGGAACGATCAAGGCGCCTTCAATCGAATTCACTGGCTGGGACATGAGCTTTGCTTTTTAACACAGACGAAACACGACGCTCGCGGCTTAGCTCTTCATGCCGACCAGCGGCACGCTTTCAATAAGTGTCAGTCCGTGCCCTTGAATGCCGGCAATTTTCCGGGGATTGTTGGTCAAAAGCCGAATCTTGCAGAGGCCGAGCGAGCGCAGCACCTGCGCGCCCAGGCCGTATTCGCGCAGGGCGCCGCCGTGCGGGCGCGTGCCGGCCGGGGGCGGAACCGAGGCCGGCGGCGAGCTCTTGCCGTCACCACGCCGCGCCGCGAGCGTGAGCTCGGTCTTCAAGTCGCTGGCGGGCGGAATGTAGACGATCACACCCTCGCCGGCGGCTTCGATGGCGTCGATGGCCTCGCCCAGGTTGCGCGCGCCTTCGGTGGGCGTGCTGCTGAACACGTCGGCCAGGCTCGAACCGGTATGCATGCGGCACAGTGCCGGCCGCTCGGCGACCGGCTCGCCCTTCACTAGCGCCAAGAATTGTTTACCTTCGTGGACGGCCTCGTACACGCAAGCTCGCCAAGTGGTGCGCGTGCGATCGAGCACGACCTGCGATTCAGCGGCCAGCGACACCAACGCCTCCGTTTGCAGCCGATAGGCGATCAAGTCCGCGATCGTGAGAATGACCAGCCCGTGCTTGTCGGCGAAACGCTCCAAATCAGGCATGCGCGCCATGCTGCCGTCGTCGTTCGCGATCTCGCACACGATGCCGGCCGGCGACAAACCTGCCAGCCGCGCCAGATCGACCGAGCCTTCGGTCTGCCCGGCGCGCACCAGCACGCCGCCGTGGCGGGCCACGAGCGGAAAGACGTGACCGGGTACGACCACGTCGTTCGGCTGCGCGCTCGGGTTGATGGCGACCTGAATGGTGCGCGCGCGATCGGCTGCGCTGATGCCGGTGGTGACGCCTTGGCTGGCCTCGATGCTGACCGTGAAGGCGGTGCCCAAGCGCGGTCCGCTGCGACCCGGCGCCGCCATCATCGGCAGCTCGAGCCGCGCGATTTGTTCGTCAGTCAGCGTGAGACAAATCAGACCGCGGGCATGGTTGGCCATGAACGCGATGGCCTCGGGCGTGACGTGCTCGGCCGCCAGCACCAGGTCGCCTTCGTTTTCGCGGTCTTCGTCGTCGACCAAGATCAGCATTTTGCCGGCACGAATAGCTTCGATGCCGCGGGTGACGCGCGAGATGAGCTCGGAGTCGAGCTCGTGGAGGCGGGAAGGTTCGGTCGACATGAGCGTTTGGCTGGCGGCTATTTGTACCCAGCGCGCTCGAGCGCAAGGGCAAATCGCGCGTCGTCCACCAGAGTGGGCCTTTGTCCCGTCGCTTCGAAGTACCGGACCAGGTAGCGCGCCACCAAATCGACCTCCAAGTTCACGTAGCTCCCCGGCCGCCAATGTTTGAGGCTGGTCACCTCCCGGGTGTGCGGAATCAACATCACCGCCAGCGACAGCGCCGAAACGTCGTTGACGGTGAGCGAAACGCCATCGAGCGTCACCGAACCCTTCTGCGCCACGAAGCGACTTTGCTCTTCGCCGAAGCTCAGCCGCACCAGCCAGGCGTCTCCCTGCTCTTCGACGCTTTCGACCTTCGCGACGCCGTCGACGTGACCGCTCACCATGTGACCACCCAAACGATCGCCCAGGCGCAGCGAACGTTCGAGATTCAAGTCGCTGCCGAGCGCCACGCGCCCGAGCGTCGTTTTTTCGACGGTCTCGATCGAAACATCCGCGTCGAAGCTGTTCGCGGTTTGCGCCACCACCGTCAAGCAGGCGCCGCTCACCGCGATCGACTCGCCCAGCTCGAGCGCGTCGAAGCCGCTGAGCCCGTCCGTGCCGACGACCAGCCGATACCCGGGTCCGCGCCGGGTGAGCGAGCGAAGCTTGCCAGTTCCTGCGACGAGGCCGGTGAACACGGCTTTCACATAGCACTTTGGTCACGTGTTAGGCTGTGGCCCGTGACGCTCGGTTTTCGCTTTGTCGTGCCGGCGACCCTGCTGCTCGGCCCTTGCGTGATTGCGCCGCTCGCGAGCTGCGGGCCCAGCGTGCAATCGATCTACGAGGGCAACGTGCGTTTCGAGCACTGCTACCGGCTCGACCTCGAGCTCGAGGTCGCCACCAGCCACCGCCAAGCCTGCTGGACCAGCTGGCTCGACCGATACACCTACGGCCAGTCGCGTGACCGCCTAGAGTACGCGCGCCGCCGGGTGCGCGCCTTCGGCAACGGCGACGTCGACCGCCCGGTGCTGCGCATCGGCGACAACCAGCCGCAAAAAGACTCGCGGCAGTTTTATCTGGTGGTACCCGCGCCGACCAGCGTGCATGCGCCGCCGCCGCCCATCGCCACGCGCATGAACCTCGTCACCGATCCGCCGGAGACGACCCCCACCACCGCCAGCAAGCCCGCTGAAAAAGCCGCTCCCGGCGAAGATTGCGGCAGCGCTTGCCGCAGCGCCTTCAGCAGCTGCAATCAGGCCTGCGATCCGGCGTCCAAGGGCGCAGCCTGTAAGAGCTGCGACCCGGACTACAAGAAGTGCATGCAGCGTTGTTTTGAGTGAGACACCAAGACGACGAGCCCAGGGCGGCAACACCCGCAAGGTGGGGCTAGGCCCCACCAACCACGCGACAGCCATTCAGCGGTCACTACGGCATAGATTCAGCCGGGGCGGAGCGCCTGCAGCCTGAACGGACGAAATGAGCGATTAAGTTGACGCGCAGACGCTCGAAAGGTTAACCGATGACGCTCGACCCGATGACGTTGCGACAGCCAGCCGCCTCCGCACTCGCACCCGCCGCATCGGCCCTCGCCACTCCTCTGCCGAGGGTGCTGCGCCCGACCCGCGCCGTCCCGGCCGACGCGGTACGCCCGACTCGCGCCGAGGTAAATCTCGCCAATTTGCGCCACAACCTGCGCGTCATGCAGCGCACGGCTGGCGGCGCCGAGGTCTGGGCCGTGCTCAAGGCCGACGGTTACGGCCATGGCGCCAAAGGCGTGGCCCGCACGCTCGAGCGCGCCGGAGCCACCGGCATCTGCGTGGCCCTGCTCGAAGAAGGCATCGAGCTACGCGAGGCCGGCATCCGCGTACCCATCTTGGTTACCGGCGGTTACTTCGGCCGCGCCTTCGGCGAGGTGCTGCGGCACTCGCTCACGCCCGTCTTGCACGACCCCGCGCAGGTCGAAGCTCTGGCCGACGAAGTGCGTTACAGCGGCTCCGAGCCCGCCAGCGTCCACGTCAAAATCGACACCGGTATGTCGCGCCTCGGCGTGCTGCCGCGCGACGTACCGAAGATGGCCGAAGTCCTGACGCGGCACCGCGAGGTGCGCGTGAGCGGGCTGATGACTCACTTCGCCTGCGCCGACGGCGGCGACCCCGAGTCGATCAACGCACAAATGGATTTGTTCGACGCCGCCACGCTCTCGCTGAAGAGCCTGGGTATCGTCGCGCCGCTGCGCCACGCCGCCAACAGCGCCGCCATCTTGCAGAGCCCGCGCGCCCACCTGAACGTCGTGCGCCCCGGCATCGCCCTGTTCGGCGTCGAGCCGCGCGCCGGCATCTGCAAAGAGCTGCGCCCCGTCATGCAAGTGCGCACCGAGCTCGTCGCCGTCCGCGAAATCGCCGAGGGTCAAAGCGTCGGCTACGGCGCCACCTGGGTCGCCAAGCGCGTGAGCCGCATCGCCACCATTCCCATGGGCTATGCAGACGGCCTGTCGCGCGCGCTCTCGAACCGCGGCGAGCTGCTCGTGCGCGGCAAGCGCGTGCCCGTCGCGGGCGTCGTCAGCATGGACATGGCCATGCTCGACGTCACCGAAATTCCCGACGTGCGCGTCGGCGACGAGTGCGTCGTGCTCGGCAGCCAAAAAGGCCCGCTCGGCCAAGACACCATCTCAGCCGAAGAAATCGCCGCACGCCTCGGCACCATCCCGTGGGAAGTCTTGACCGACATCTCGCGCCGCGTGCCGCGCTTCTACCGCGAGCCCTGAGCGGCCTGGGGCTGCCACGCCGCAGCCTGAATTGCAGAAACTGCCGTAGCGGCGTCGGGCCGCGTTGTTCGTCGCGCGCGTGGCGCAGGCTGTGCCAGCCAGCGCGAATGCGAGCCCCGGATCCCGCGGCAAGACCTGCAACGGCGCTTGGCATGCTCGTTGCTGAATGCCGGCCATGACACGAGGTAGGGCGCTGAGGGTTTGGCTGCTGCTGTCGCTCGGCGCGGCCGCTTGCGGGGGCACGGTCACCAATTCGCACGACTCCGACGGCAACGCAGGCTCGGGCGACACCGCGCCGGGCCAGGGCGGATCGGGCAGCACAGCGCCCGGAGCAAGCGCCAAGCCGCCTGCGGGGCCAGCCTCGGGCGGAAGTGGTGTGGGCCCGGGCACGGCCGGCAAGCCCAGCCTCGGTGGCCTTACAACGGCGGGCGGCGGGGGGCAGCCGATGACCCACTGCTCTTCGCCCAGCTACGATTCGCAGACTGGGTTCGTGATCTGCGCCGAAGGCTACGAGCACCGACTGGTTGCCCTGGCGTGCGGCGCGCTCGCGGCACAGGGCGGCGAGCCAGCGCTTGGGGGCGCAGCAGGTGCGGGAGCAGCTGGAGGCGTGCCCCCCACCCAGCCAGACTTGCCGCGCACCGACGGCTCAGTTGTGTGTGGGTATCAACGTGCCGACTGCAACGGCTACGAGAACGGCTACTGCAACACGCCCGACATCGGCGTCGGCGGCGACGTCGGCTTTTGCCAGTCCGGCTGCACCAGCGACGAAGACTGTGGACCCGGCTTCATTTGCACCTGCGACGAAGCTATTTCGCCTACCGGCGGCGCGTGCCGCCCCAGCAATTGCACGACGGACAGCGATTGCGGCAACGGCTATAACTGCGCCTCTTACGACGGAAGCCTCAACGGGCGCAGCCGCGGCTTCGCGTGCCAAAGGGCAGGCGACGCATGTCGAACCGACACAGACTGCCCACCGGACAAAACCTGCGAGTGGAATCAGCTCACGGGCAAGCGCAGCTGCGACGAATTCCGAGTCGGCAATTAGCCTGCCGATCACCTCGCTGAGCGTGACCGCGCCCTGCTTGCGAAGCTAATCAGGCTGCCGGCGCCTGCAAAAGCTCGTGCTCCAGCAGCTCTCCGAGCGACTTGACGACGAGCGTCGGCTTGTACGGAAACGCCCGCAAGCCCCCCGGAGTGTTCGCGCCGAGCACCAGCACCGTAACCACACCGAGCTGTAGCCCGACCAGCACGTCGGGCTCCATCTTGTCGGTAATGAGAACGGTTTGGGCGGGTGAGGTGGCGACGTCGCGCGCGGCCTCACAAACGCAGGTCGGGCTCATACGTCCGAGCGAAAGCGCCTTACGCCCTGTCGCCGTCTCGAGCGCCGAAACGATCGCGCCGGAGCCAGGCGCGATGCCGTCGCGCGTGGCAACGCTCGGGTCGAGGCTCGCGGCGATCAGCTTCGCACCGCCGCGCACCAGGTTTACCGCGCGTTGAAGCAAGCTCAGGCTCAATGCGTCACCCTCCGCGACCACGACGTAGTCAGGATTCTGGTCATCCATCGCGAAGCCGTTACGCAGCAGCGCCTGCACCAAGCCGCCGTCACCGATCACGAACGCCGTACCGCCCGGCTCCTGTCGCGCCAGAAAGCGCGCGGTCGCGCTGGACGCCGTAAAGACGCGGCTTTCGTCGAGCCGCAAACCCAGCCGGCGCATGCGCAAGGCTAGCTCTTTTGGCGCGCCGTAGCGCTGATCGCTGATGAAGCGATGGGGTTGGTGAGCAAGCTGCAGCCGCTGCACCAAATCGATTGCTCCCGGAGCCGGCTGTCCGCGCTCGAGCAGCACGCTTTCGAGATCGATCAAGAACCCCTTTCGATAGGCATCCGCCATGATCATCGTGCTGCTCGACTTGCGGCCAACTCGCTGGCGCGTCCAGCGCTTCACCGATATCGACCATGCGTTAGACAAGATCAAACGCCGTACGATTCAGCCGTCGCTTCTACGAAAAATTGTCGAAACAATCTGGGCGCGCAGAACACGAGGGTCGCCAAGCGCACCGGCCCTATCGCCACCATCCCCAAGGGTTATGCAGTCGGCCCTTCGCGCGCGCGCTCGAACCACGGCGAGCTGCTCGCCCCCGCATCGGCACGATCCCGTGGGAGGCCTTGACCGACATCTCGCGCCGCGTGTCGCCCTGCTAGCGCGAGCCCTGAGCCGTTCTCTCTGATTGGCGGGGCTAGCAGCTACGGCTCGCACGCTTTCGAGAAAGGCGCTAACGTCTGCGGCGAGGGTTGAATGATGAGATCGCTTCGGCTGGCTTGGGTCACCCTCGGCTGCTTGGGGTTGGCGGCGTTGCTCTGGGGCTGCGCCGATTCGGACGACGCGGCCAAGCCGGCTAAGCGCGAGCCATCCGCAGCGGGTGCCGACGGCCAACCTGGCCCGAGCAGCGGCGCCGGTGATACGTTCGACCAAGCTGGCTCCGGCAGTCAAGCCGGCTCCGGCGGTCAAGCTGGCTCCGGCAGTAGCGGTGTGCAGCCATGGGTGCTCGACGGCACATTGGTCGCATGGTCGCAAGACCAGGCCGATGTGATGCTGGGTGCCAATCGTATCACCGGCGACGTCTCCATCCATGGAGGTCTCGACCTTTCGGCACTTTCGAGCCTCGAGCACATCGACGGTCGGTTGCAGATTGTGTCCAACCCGACGCTCACCAACCTCGACATGCTGGCCCGGTTGCAGAGCATCACCGGGGAGCTCGACATCACCGACAACGATGCGCTCACGGACATCCAGGGCTTGCGCCACGTCACGACTCTCAGCGGAACCCTGTCCTTTGCGGAGAACGATGCTCTGCTCGACCTGCAAGGGCTGAGCGGCCTCAGCGACGCGCTAGGCACGCTCAGCGTAAGAAGCAACGGCGCCATGACCAGCCTTGTCGGTCTGACAAATCTCACGAGCGTGGGAACCCTCGAAATTCGCAGCAATCCGGCGCTCCCTGGCCTAGCCGGCCTCGAGGCGCTGCGCGAGGCGGACGGGGTTTGGATACAGGACAACGGCGCGCTCGCCAACCTGGACGGACTGTCCAATCTGGAGCAAGCGAACAACCTGCTGCTCCAGAGCAACGACGCGTTAGTGAACGTCGATGGCTTGGGGGCTTTGAAGGGGTCACTTGGGGCGGCGGGCATCTATGTGACAATCCTCAGCAACGCCGCGATGGGACGCTTCAGGCTAAACAGCCTACTTTCCGCCGAAAGCATCAGCGTCAGCGACACAGAGCTGACCAGCCTGGAGTTGAGCTCGCTCGAAAGCGTCAACACTCTCGCGATCGATCACAATGCGGCGCTCGTCGGGCTCAACTTGGGCTCGCTAAAAAGCGTGGGCACTCTCTCGCTCGGCGACAACGGACTGACCAACCTGGACGGCATAGCTAAGCTTCAGACCACGCACGACATCGACCTCTCGTACAACCCTTCGCTGGCAAACGTCGAAGGGCTCGCACAACTCACGAAAGTCGACGGCACATTTGAGATCATCAACGACCCGAAGCTCACCAGTCTGACCTTGAGCGGCCTGAGCGAGGCTGGTCGGCTCATGCTCGAACGCAACGACGCCCTAACCACTTTGAGCTTGCCGTCGTTGAAGCGCGTGGGAACGCTGTCTTTCTTCATGCATCCCGCGCTTACCGATTTGAACGGCCTGAGCTCACTGCAGACGATCAGTGACAGCCTATCCATCGAACAGAGTGCCGTCCTGACGAGTCTGTGCGGCTTGAGCGCGCTCGAGTCAATCGGCCATCTGGGCCTTGTCGTCGGCAACCCGATGCTCCCGCAAAGCCAGGTCGACTGGTTGAAAAGCGTCGCGCTGGGCACCAGCACGGGCGGTTGCCCCTGAGGCCGACGCGAGCTGGCCGACCTAGGTTCTTGCCCCCGTGCGGCGATCCGCAAATCTAGAGGCAAGCCCGCCCGCCTCTAACGCCGCCGAAACGAGCTACTTGAACAGCTTCAAGAATGCCGTGCCATAGCGCTCGAGCTTGGCGGGACCGACGCCAGGCACCTGCAGCAGCTCGGCCTCAGTGCGCGGTTTGCGAGCGGCCATTTCGAGCAGCGTGGCGTCATTGAAAATCAGGTAAGCCGGCACGCCTTTTTCGCGCGCCAGGTGCAGACGCAGACTCTTGAGTAGCGTGAGCAGCTCGCCGTCGACCGAAGCGCCGAGCACGGCCGCTGCGCTGGCGCGAGCCGTCGACGTATCTGCGCCGCGCTTCGACTTTCTGAGCTTGGGCGGAAGCACGACCTTGCCGCGACAAACGTCGCAACTTTCGCCGCATTTCTGCAGCGTTTCGCCGAAATATTCGGCCAAGAGCTGGTGGCGGCAGCGACCGGACTCGGCGAAGCGAAACATCTCGCGCGCCTGCGAGCGCAGCCGCTCGGCGGCGCCGTCGTCTTCGGTGCCGTCGGCAAAGCGATCGTAGGCTATGACCTCCGACCACGAATAAAACAGGATGCAGTCGCTCGGCGCGCCATCGCGACCGGCGCGGCCAATCTCCTGATAGTAGCCTTCGACGGATTTCGGCAAGTCGCGGTGAATCACGTAGCGCACGTTCGACTTGTCGATACCCATGCCGAACGCAATCGTAGCCACCACCACGTCGACGTCGTCGTTCCTGAACGCGTCTTGCGCCTTGGAACGCTGCTCGGGGGCGAGACCTGCGTGGTAGCAGGTCGCCTTGCAGCCTTGCTCTTTCAAATAGTCGGCTGTCTCTTCCGTCGACTTGCGCGACAAACAATAGACGATGCCGCTTTCACCGGGCCGAGCCTGCACCAAGCTGGCGATGGCTTCGCGCGTCGTCCGACCCAGAGACTCGCCCTTCTGAAAGCTCGAGATGCGCAGGTTTTTGCGAAAAAACGAGCCGCGAAACATCTTGGGCGCGCGCATGCCCAGCTGCTGCACGATGTCTTTCATCACCTGCGGCGTCGCGGTCGCGGTGAGCGCCAACAGCGGCACGTTGCCGAAACGGCGCTTCAGGCTCGACAAGTTGCGGTAAGCCGGACGAAAATCGTGCCCCCACTCGCTGATGCAATGCGCTTCGTCGATGGCAATCAAAGAAGGCTGCACTTCGCTCAGCAATCTGCCGACCGAAGCCTCCAGCCCTTCCGGCGCCACGTACACCAAGCGGTGCTTGCCGGCCGCAACGTCCGCGATGCGCTCGCGCCGTTCGTCGAACGACAGCGTCGAGTTCAAGAAAGTGGCCGAGACGCCCGCTTCCGACAGCGCGTCTACCTGATCCTTCATCAATGCGATCAGCGGTGAGACGACGAGCGCAAAACGCCCGAGCGCGATCGCCGGCACCTGATAAGTCAGACTCTTGCCGGAGCCGGTCGGCATCACGCCCACGCAGTCTTGGCCCGCCAACACGGCGTCGATGATCTCGCGCTGTCCGGGGCGGAAGCTGTCGTAACCGAACACGTCTTTCAGCACTTCTTCGGGCGGTTGAGCGGCAGCCGGCCGCCCACTGCCACGTCCCGTCACGGCCACCGCCCCCGCGATTTCTCTGAGCATCCCCAGCACTTCGGTCGAGAACACGCCCGGGTTGCGTCGATAAAGCTGGCGGAGCTCCGAAAGTCGTTCCGTCACGACCGAAAGCCGATCGCCGCTGACGGCGCCGTCAGTCTGCGCCTCGCGGTGCAGCTCGATAACTTCGGCCTCGAGGGCCTGGGGGTCCGCGCTCAACGTCGTCCTAGCGCCTAACCAGCGCCTCGATCTTGGCGGCGCAGATGAAGTCGTTTTCGCTGAGCCCGCCGATGGCGTGGGTCGAATACGTCACCGCGCAGCGGTTGTAGCTCACGGCCAGGTCTGGGTGGTGGTCTTCGACGTGCGCGATGTACGCGGCCGCGTTCACGAAGGCCATGGTCTCGTAGAAGTCCGAAAATTCGTAGACCTTCGAAATACTGCCGACGAGCATGTCTGCTTTGTAGCCCGGTAAGTCTGCCAGCAGGCGCGTCACCTGGTCGGGCGAGACGCGCGGCGTATCGGCAGTGCACGCCGCGCAACGCTTGTTCACCAAATCACTCATGTTCCTCCACCTTCCTCGGTTACAGGCATCGGCAAGACGAGCTGCGGGGCGGGCGGAGAGCCAGCTTCGCGGAGCATCAGGCGTTCCTCGTTCAAGGCGGCCGCCACGGGCGCAAGCTTCGAGTTCTCGCGAATCGCAGTGATCAAGCTGGCCATGCCAGCAAGGTAGCGCTCCCGATCGATCTCGCCACGCACTAGTTGCAGACGCAAGAAGACGCCCGCGGTCTGCGCGACGTCGCACAGGCAATAGTCGCGCACCTCCTGAAGCTTGCCGGCGTGAACCATGGGGCCAACATCTTTGCCGTCGACGCCCACTTTGCCCGGCATGCCGCACAGCTTGGCGATCACGTCCAGCTTGGCACTCTTGGTGGCGCCGAAGTCGGCGATGAAGTCCATCAAGTCGAGGTGCCCATCGGCGCTGAAGCGGTAGCGCACGTCGCGCGAATGGTAGTAGTGCCGGAATGGAATGCCGTAGCGTAGGCAGCGTGTCGCGATCACCGGTAGGTCGAAGCCACGCCCGTTGAAGGTGATCAGGCACGGCCGGCGCTCTTCCAAGATCTTGGCAAAATCGAGCAGCATGCCCGACTCATCTTTGCCCTCGGCCAACACCGCGATGCGCCGCACCTGATAGGCTTGGTCGAAAAGCAGCGCGCCGATCACTACGATCTTGTGGTGGGGCGCCGCGGGCAGCCGTTCGACATCGCCAGACTGCGAGATAGGCAGCTCGGGATCGAGCACCGTCTCGATGTCCAAAACCAAGAACGAGCCTGCCATCTGGCGGCAGCCTGCCCGCCTGCTGGCAAGCGAGCAAACAGGGAGCCGCGGAGCCGGGGAGATTTTTGGCGGTTGCGAGCGCAGCCGAGGGGTCCCTCAGCCCCGCTGTGCAGCTGTCGCAAGCCAGCGGCAGCAATCAGGAAATTCCTCCCCGCCTCCCTACCTCCCCGTAGATTCATGGCCACGTAATGCACGGTTTTTGCTAAAGTTTTCGCCGACTTGACAGCCGGTCCAAGGCGTGGTGCGCTGCGCGGCAAGCGTCACGGTTTTGCCCCGGGTTGGGGCCCACGCTGCCGCCTTTGGGGCAGGCGGCCGGAAGGCTCCCCGGGAGCAAAGCCAGGTCGACGCGAAAGATTTCTTTCTCGCGTGAAAAACGCTTTGTCCGAGGGACATGCCCAAAAATACGTTGGTCATCAATTGCGATATTCGTGAAACCCGTGTTGCGCTGATTGAAGGGGGAGTGATTGCCGAGCTGCAGATCGAGCGCGCGGCCGCTCGAGGCACCGTCGGCAACATCGTGCTCGGCAAGGTGACGCGCGTGCTGCCCGGCATGCAGGCAGCATTCATCGACGTCGGCCAAGAGCGCGCGGCGTTCCTGCATGTCGAAGACCTGATTCGGCCGGACGATTTCGAAGCCTACCTATCGGGCGGCCATCGCCACGAAGATGGCGAGAGCTTCAAGGGCGACGGCGGACGGCGCTTCGGACAGGCGAAGCCCAAGGTCGAGGCGGACGGCGATGCGGACGATGACGACGATGACGACGACGACAGCGATCCCAGTGCCGTCGCGGCAGCCCCGCTTTCGCAAATCGCCAATCCGCTGCCCGAAGCCGCCGGCGACGCGGATGAAGACGAAGACGACGACGCGGATGAAGACGACGACGCGGATGAAGACGACGACGCGGATGAAGACGACGACGCGGACGACGACAGCGATCCCGGCGCCGTGAGCGAAGACGCGGATAGCGATCCCAGCAACCCGTCGGCTGACGAGAAAAGCGGCGACGATCCGGCCGGTGCGGACGACGAAGACGACGAAGACGACGACGCTGAAGAAGAAGAAGAGCAGCAAGAACCGGACGACGAGCGCGACCACAGCCCCCGCGATGACGCGGCAGTGCGGACCGAAGAGGGCGGCACCAGTACTGGCGACGGCGCAGCGCGGACCGAAGCCGACGGCAGCCGCAAGCGCCGGCGCCGACGCCGCAAGCGCCCCGGCGAACGAACGGGTAGCGAACGCACCGGCGGCGAGCGTCAGCAGAGTGGCGAGCGTCAGCAGAGTGGCGAACGTCAGCAGAGCGGCGAGCGTCAGCAGAGCGGCGAGCGTCAGCAGAGCGCCGCTCGGCCGGCACAGCAGCCACAAGCTCGCGGCGGCGATCGTCCGCGCGAGGGCTCATCACGTCGTGATCGCGAACGGCGCGGCAACGACCGCGGAGGCCGCAGCGGCGGGCCGAAGCAAGCCTCACGCGTCGCCCGCTCGGTGCCCATCACCGAGGTCGTAAAAGAGGGTGACGAGGTCATCGTCCAGATCTCGAAGGAGCCCATCGGCACCAAGGGCGCGCGCGTCACCAGCCACGTCTCTCTGCCCGGGCGCTACGCCGTCTACTTGCCGACCGTCGAGCACGTCGGCGTATCGAAGCGTATCGGCTCGGCGCGCGAGCGCGCCCGGCTGCGCGAAGTGGTCGATCAGATGAAGCCGCCCAAGGGCGGCCTGATCGTGCGCACGGTGGCGGAAGGTCTAACCAAGAAGTCGCTCAAGCAAGACATCGGCTACTTGGTGAAGGTCTGGGAAGAGGTCTCGCGCAAGAAAGACGAGGGCGGCAAAGCGCCGACCATGCTCTACGCCGAGCTCGATCTGGTGCTCAAGACGGCGCGCGATCTGTTCACCGACGAGATCGAAAACATCGTCATCGACGACAAAGAGCAGTACTCGCGACTGGTGCGCTTCGTCGAAATGTTCATGCCCGAGCGCGTGAAAGACATCGAGCTGTACAGCGGCGACGAGCCGATCTTCGACGCCTACGGCATCGAAGACGAGATCGCGCGCGCGCTGAGCCGCAAGGTACCGTTATCGAGCGGCGGTCACTTGATCATCGACCAGGCCGAGGCGCTCACGGCGATTGACGTGAACACCGGGCGCTACGTCGGCAAGGGCAGCCAAAACCTGGAAGAAACGGCGCTCAAAACCAATTTAGAGGCCGTGGAAGAGATCGCTTACCAGCTGCGGTTCCGAAACATCGGCGGCCTGGTGATCTTGGATCTAATCGACATGGATGTGGGTTCGAACCGCGAAAAGGTTTGGCGCCAACTCGAGCAGCTGCTCACCAAGGACAAAGCCAAGACCACGATCAACCGCATCAGCGAGCTTGGCTTGATCGAAATGACGCGCAAGCGCACGCGCGAAAGCCTCACCCGCACGATGCACGAGACGTGCTTCTACTGCGACGGGACGGGCCAAATCCAATCGCGCACCACGATTGCCTACGAAATCTTGCGCCAACTGCGGCGCGAGCGGCACACGCTGCCCGGCTACTCGGTGATCGTGAACGCGCATCCGGCCGTGATCGACGTCATGCAAGGCGAAGAGAAGCCCGCCGTCGTCGAAGCCGAAAAGCGCTACATGCGCCGCATCGAATTCAATCCGCGGCGTGAATATCACATCGAACAGTTCGATTTGCAGGGCAAATAGCCGAGGGTGACCCAATGGAAACTGGGCGAAAAGAAACTCGACTCACGATCAACAAAGAGTTCGATTCTTTCGACCAGTTCATCCAGGAGTACGTCACCAACATTTCCCGGACGGGCGCGTTCATCAAAACCTCGACGCCGTTGCCGATCGGCTCCGAGGTCACGCTGCGCTTCACGGTGGTGATGGACGACGTCGAAGTCATCGAAGGGCTCGGCGAGGTGGTACGCATCGAAACTGATCCGCCCGGCATGGGGGTCGTGTTCAAAAAGCTCTCGAAGTACTCCGAGAAGCTAATTCAGAAGCTATTGTCGAAGGGCTGAGCCGAGCTCAGCGCCCTCGGTTCGCCTACCTCACGGGGGGGCGAACCTTGCAATGGTTGTCGCGGCAGTCGACCACCGCCGCGTTGCAACATTGGTCGACCGTCGCGCAGGCGTCGCCG
>Ga0307516_10004227_pt1 | contig 17878 bp, 21 predicted proteins | sample 19_EM_MG_FD_203310 | JGI IMG/M metagenome (GOLD analysis project Ga0307516, IMG submission 203310) | Populus trichocarpa ectomycorrhiza microbial communities from riparian zone in the Pacific Northwest, United States - 19_EM | ecosystem: Host-associated > Plants > Roots > Unclassified | place... | reverse complement strand
TCAAGCCTCGATAGGTTTGGCTCATAGAGGGCCTAGTCACGAGGCTAAGACCCGAACCTGTACATGAATCATCACCCTTGCTTGTAAGTAGCTCGAAGCTGTGGAATGCTCCTCTCGGCGAACGCCAACATAATGAATGATATTGTTTTTTCAGTCGTATCCTTTCACGCCATGTACAGATGATCATGAAACCTACTTTCTCGTACCTTCATTCTCCGGTATCTTATGCACTCCCTCCAATAGCCAGCCCATCAAGCTTCCACCTTGCTTTGCTGTCTCCGAATCCCCGATCCTGCCCTTTCTCATACTTGATACACAGTTTGCTCGTTGAGCATTCGTGCTTCCTGTGTGCTCAGCTAATTTGGCCGCATCCTCGGAGTTCGCATGAATCACATCCGGTGTGATCAGAATGTTTGCGACCTGACATGACGTTTCCAAGCCGATATCGTTCCTTCTGGTGGGTCTTGACATTTCTGGGGGGGAAAGAGGTGCGGTCACTGAACTTGAAGACTCTTTCTAGCGATGAGAGGGCTAGACTGACCTCTAGCCAACGTACTACCTGTACCGCAAGCCTGGAGAGACTGTCACTACTCATTGTCGATACAAGAAACCCTGGCTTATTCCAGAAGGATTCTATCTCAGTTAGCAGCTCGACATCATTGGGCATTGCTTCCTCGACATGCAAGGGCAGCTGCCGGCTTAAAAGCTCCCAGGTGTCTGGATTATGGCTGAGGTGCAATGATAATCGTAAAATTCGTTCAGACGACTATTGAATCAAACCGCTCACCTAGAGCGAGACGCTGTTCTGAAGTATCTCAGGTAACGAGTTGCGACGAACGTATTCCACCGCGCTGGATCACAATGGAACACTTTGCTTCGTCGTGGATTTGAAAGAAAGTTCTCGAGATAATCCGACAACAAGGGCTTCTTTCGTAGACCAACGAATTTGCCAAGATCCTCGCATCTGAGTGGGAAATGGGCCGCGTGAAGGTCGAGAACTCTGGGTAAATCCTTGAGGACCGTCTCGGCATACATCAACTGGTACTCTCTAACTGCGGTATATGCAATGCACAGATGTTCTCGTTTTCCTGGAGAATCTGCGAGTTTGGAGAGGTAATTAAGCAACACTGAGTCACAAAGCGTGCTCAGACGCGTGAGCAACTTTTGGGTCCTAAGAGTAAGTTCCTCGCGCTGGATAAATAGCGTGGTTAGGTGGGTGAGGTTAAGAGAAAGCGATTGCGAAGCAGTACCTTATCCTGCGCACTCAGCATTGCCATTAATAGGTCCAACAACCTGAGTGTGTCCTCGTCTGGGGAAATATCCTTCCGCTTTAAGCGTGAGTACCAGCGGCCTTCTTCCAGTCTCTCGTGAACAAATTGGACAAGGTCGCCTTTTCTTGAACTGCAATGGAACCACTTCCTGATGATGAGGGGCAGGCAATGGTCAATGTCGTTCAGGGGCAGTGCCATGGTACTTGGAACTGCGGGTCGGCACGTCGGCTCCGTATCGTGAATAAATCTGGCAAGGTCATCGTTTCTCGAACTGCAAGGGAACCACTTCCTGATGATGAGGGGCAGCTGCTGGTTGATATCGTTCAGGGGTAGTGCCACTGTAGTACTTTGAACTGCGGATCGGCACGTTGGCTCCGTAGACTATCAGAAAGAAGCTAGAAACGCACCTTCCGAACACTGCGGTGGTTGGCTTCCATGTTCCGCGGATGAACCCAAAGAATCGACGCCTAGGGAAAAACCGTCACAAAAAGCTCTGCTGTACCATTCATCGGGGTTGATATAATACACCCCCGAACGGGCCTCGTCGAGGAGAAAATCAGTGAAGGACGCGTGCATCATTTCAAGTGGGCCCCGCACTCCCTCGAACGAGACAAGCGAACGTAGGCCGCGCAGGGCTAGCTTAACTTCGCCTTCTGGGAGACGCAGAAAGGCTGCAATGTGACCTATACCCCGGGGGCTAGAAGGGAATACCGCATATCCCAAGATGCGCTTGAGGAGAGGAATCTGGGGTTCCGGGCAGAATGATAGGATATCCATGTATAGGTTATCGAGCTCGGCGAACGGAGGCGAGTCAGAGATGACGGATAAATTGGAAGAGTTCAGGATCTGGTCAAGTCGTTTGGGAGGTTCAAAGTATTCTTCATCGGTGAATCTGATGATCGTAGAGGCGTAGATAAAATAACCTCCCGACTTGTTTACGATTTGCTGGATGACTTCGTCGGAAGGCCAAGGTCTGGAGACGAATTCCATAACATCTCTGTGTCTCCTTGATTCGTAAATCCTAGAAAACTCGCTCCGAAGATACGTAAAAATATCGCTGCGAGCCCGGAAATCGCCGTAAACGGATATCGTTTCTGTAATGCTGGCCATGGACGACTCTTCAAATGCCTCGCAAAGATGGGATTCGGGGCGGCTCACGATCAGGAAACGAAGCGGGAGTCGGTGGTCGTGGATAATGCGATAAACCTGCTCTAGGATCTGACATTGATCATCGTGTTCCCGGCACTCATCAAGACCGTCGATAACAACCAAAAATGGCAACGAGAGTGTGGGTGGAGTCTCGGAGCAATCTTGGCACAACGAAGCTATTAGGTCAATGGATCCCAGGGAATACTGCACGATGTAGGGATTCTTGTCCAGAATCTCCTGGAGCCTTTCGCGTCTTTCCGGTGCTGATAGGGCGAGTTGAACCGTGATAGTTGGAAAGACATACTTGATAGTATCGCGACCGGCTACAGTACGAGCGAAGAAGAAGGTCGCCGCGAGCTGACTGCGTGCAGCACATGTCCCCGCCACGGTCCGCGCGATCGCCGATTTTCCTGCACCTGCGGGACCGTGGAGCCAGAGAACGCTAGTACCATTCACACCGGCCTTTACCCATACATCGATTTTCTCCAATATGGCTTGCCGGGTACCAGGAAGACATCGGGGAGGATTGCGCTCATGGGAATCAAACGCAGCGCCCATTGAAACGAGTTCCGACCGGAGAAACCCTATACTTCAGAGTCAGATTATCGAGGGCGCCAGGAGTGTCCCCTCTCCACTAACAGTTATGAATGTTCAAGTGGTTGTGGTAATCTCCAGCAACGTCGATGATGGATCCGCCAATGATGTTGACCGCCGAGACACTAGTCATTCTTGGAGCTAAATTTCTTGACCATGAAGGTGGCAAAGCGTCGTCTACACGTTTTTTGCTGAACATTCTGGAGAGGACGACGGAAGTACTTAAGTGAGGTAACCCAGGCAGAAAGGTAGCAAAACACGCGGACGCAGGCTTGAAGATATCGGCCCTGTGGGCTCGCATGATCTGACATATTCGGAGGAACGCTCGCGAGTCGTGCACTTTGCAGCCTGGATAGGTAAAACGGTGGTTTTGATTACTTAATCAGCCCTACCGACGCCTTGGTGCAACAGAACCAACTGAGTGGATTGCCTGAGTGGAGTCATACTAATGGACAATTCTGCATACCAACAGGGAAACATACGAAAAGAAAAGAACGGCCTGTACCCACGAAGAAAGAACCGAAAGAAGGGCAAGGAAAACTTGTAAGGCGCAACTTGTAAGTTGTAGAGCCACCAGCAGAAACATCACTTCACACGAAAACGCAATTGCAGTGTCATTTGCAAAACCACTTGCAACGCCACTTGCAACACCCTACCCCGTCCTCTTCCTCCTCTAATCCTCCAGGAGAGGGCACCACTTTCTCGCTTGGTGCATAGTCAGCAAACGGCGGAAGCACTGATGGCCGCTGTGGGGTCACATGCGTCTCGTCGTGATTGTTGACAGGGCGCAGCTGCGACGAGGGCCTTTCCGTCTCTTCTGCTCCCCTTGGCTCTTCTTTGGCGATGATTGTCGGTGGCGGACGACCAAACTCGTGCGGGAGAAAAGCCTGCCAACGTGAGATTGTGCCTGGTAGTAGAACATGACATTTCTGGGAACAGGTTGTCAACGTCGTAGTGAGGTTTTATTGTATTATTTGTGTTTTAGTCTGAACTGACCTGAAGCCAATGTACCACGTTGAGCACGACCGACCGGCGTGGATCCCCATTAGTGTTTATTGTCACAAGAATAGCTGGGTTAATGCTGAATATCTCGGACAGTAAGTCTTCGTCATTGGGATTTGCGTTTTCAAAGAGTTTGTGCGTATTCGACCACAGCAAATCTGCTGTATTTGACCTAGATCATTGTTAACATGGGGGTTGACGTCCCTTGAATCAAATATCGCACCTTAAGTTGGACGTTATTCTCAAATACTTCATGTAGCGAGCCGCGACAACTGCACTCCACAGGCCTTGATCATAGCGGAACGATCCGCTTCGTTCCGGTTTCCATAGAAAGTCCCTGAGGTAATATGCCTCGGTCTGAATGTCCCATTGCCAGGCTGCATCGAGGAGGACATGGGGACTGCTGCATCGTTCGAAGGTGGGGGGATAAAGATCAAGAATTTGGGTTACATCGTTGAGGAACGCTTCAAGAGATCTAGGTTGCATCGGTGGCAGTCGTAATGTGATGGCCGTGGTATACAAAACATGCAGGTAATTTCTTTTCTCGGTATTCTCTGCAATTTTCGAAAGGTAGGAGCGTAAGACGGAGTCACAACGCGTCCTCAGCTCCATGAGGAAATCTTGGTTTGCGGGGCTGAATGCTTCACACTGTGGAACCAATGCCTCAGCTAGGCCAAGTTGAGAAAATGTAACTGATACCTGATTCTCTGGTCGGATTACGGCCACCAACACTTCAAGTGCCTGGAAGTTTTTCTCATCCGACCAACTGTCCAGCTCACGGAAGCACGAGGAACAAAGGCTTTCCCCTAGGCTTTCACGAACGAGACTGATGAGCTGATCCTTTCGTGAACTAATGTCGAAAGAAGACTGAAGGAATCGCGACAGATTCCGAACTTTGGTGCTGTGAGCACGTTCAAAATCCGCGCCATCTAGAGTCTGTACGTCGGTCGCTTGTGATACAGATCGAAAATATTAGGACCGACCTTGCAAAGGCTGCGAGGCACCGTTGTGAGGGACAAAAGACTCGCAGGCTAGAGAGAAAGCATGGTGGAACGTAGTGCAGATCCATTCTTCAGAATCAATGTGAAAATCGTTGGCCCGTTCCCTATCAAGGAGGAAATCCCCAAAAGATGCGTCGAATAGATGAGGTTCCTTGGATTGTAAATCGAATGATACAAGTGATCGCAGCCCTCGCAGTGTTAACTCCATCTGCTCTGGGGAGAGACCGAGGATAATTCCTATGAAAGGAAGATACATGCCCCGGTTTGAGAAAACGGGGGACATTACCACATATCCTAAAATCGATTTGAGTACAGGAAGTTGGGATGTCGAGTAAGACAACAAGATTTGATTGTACAGCCTATCAAGCTCGGCCAAGGGGTTCGATTCCTCGAGGATAGTGAAGGAATCTGAAGTGCCGAAAACTTGGTCGAGTCGGGCCACAGGCGAGAAGTATTCCTCGTTGATGAATCTGATAACGGTGGAAGGATAGATGAAGTAGCCTCTTGACTTCCCTACTAGTCGCTCGATGATATCCTCGGACGGCCAAGGTTGAGGTACAGATTCCATGAAACCTCTGTGCCTCTCGGCACCGTAGATCCTCGAAAATTCGCTCCGAAGATACATGAGCACATCGCTGTAAGCCCCACCGTCAAGGGACAAAACCTTCATGATGTTCGCCGGGCCCTGATGTTGAGGGGATCGATCTAACAGTACCGCAGGCTCAGGCGAGAATGCGGTCACCTGGGCATGAGCGAGCGACAGGAGATAAGCCGGACGGTCAACAAAGGTGGAGGAAACCTCCAGCTCCCCGAATATTTCCATAAGATGAGGTTCTGGACGGCTCACAATCAAGAAACGCAGCGGAAGATTATGTGTATGGAGCATGCGAAAAACCTGCGCGAGGATCCAACATTGGTCGTTGTTCCTCTGGCACTCATCCAGCCCGTCAATGATGACTAGGAATGGCGAAGAGGCTTGGGGTGCCTGTACGAAGCGGTCTTCGAGTAAAGAAACCAATAGTTCAACGGAGCCCAAAGCCCGCTCAGCGATATATGGATCGCTGTTGAGAATCTTGTCGAGGCTTTGGCGTTTTTCTGGTGCCGAGAGGGCAAGCTGAACGGCAATGGTCGGAAAGAGATACTTGGCTTCGTTGCGATGCGCAGCCGTCCGAGCGAAAAAGAAGCTCGCCGCAAGCTGATTGCGTCCAGCACACCTCTCGGCAACGGCCTGTGCGATGGCAGATTTCCCTGCGCCCGCAGGACCGTGAAGCCAGAAAATGGAGCCGCCCTGCGCACCAGCTTTGACCCATGCATCGATATTCTTTAACACTTCCTCCCTCGTTCCAGGAAGACATTGAGGGGCAGGACTGCGTTCCTGGGAATTGTAAGCGGCACCCGCTGAAACGAGGTGTGTGAGGGTCGGCCAGGGAAAACCTAAGTTTAGTGAGATTCTGGAGGTCTCCGTGGACCCACGTCCGAACTGACCTGGCTGGGAGTGGTTGATGGACATTCTCTGGTTGAAGACATCTACATGATTGTGGTTATCTCGACCCGCGTCTGTCGAGTCACTGCTTTGATATCCTGGAGGTAAATCTTGTGCGACGGCGTCGTCTGCATGTCCATTGAACATACTTCAGAGCGCTTGCAGTGACAGCGAGGACGAAGGATGTGTTCATGGCTTTCGGAATGGAATTGATTGATATTGACAACTTGAATGACTTGTGACAGGATGTGGTGACTCTCAATCCCGATGTCAGGGCCAGCCTCGAGCTCGTTGAACTGACTCCAGGATCTAACTTGTACGAAGGCAATGAAAACCAAGTCCAACATGCGGATTATAACTCATACAATCAAGTACTCAGCACGTTCTTCCACCTGGGTCCGCCGACCTCACTCAACACCCTCTCAACCTCGTTCTTTTCCAGATTCAAAAGAACCTTCTTTTCGCCTTCGGCAACAGCCTCCACGAGTATCGCCCTCGACGCCCCCAATGACTTCAGCACCAGCTGAAGCTCGGTTGGCGTCGGCTTCCGCTTGAGATCGTCGTGGGGAGTGAGGACGTTCATGTACAGCAAATGTTGATGCTCCACCTATTCCCATCGCCAACAGACAGTCAGCGTATTGTAGTAAGGCACGGGGATGAAGCACTGACCTCTCCCCATTTGATCTCCTCCACCCCTTCTCGCTTCATACACTTCACCAGCGACGCAAGCATCATCCGCTCATGGAAGCTTCAACCCCCTGGGTACGCGGCCGTAGGGCTGTTCTGGATGACCTTCTTCACCTCTCCTACTCTTGCCGTTTTCTGTGTGGCACGTACAAGCTCTAACATGCGTTTGCAACAATTGACAGGCCTGTACGAGCCAGCCGGTACGAAAGGAGAAGAATGAACCAACCTGCATATATACAAGACCTTCTCGCATCCCCACTAATGATGCTGACCTTCATGGATGCATCCGTGCCAACGACGACGCGAGCAGCTTCTCCCATAACCGTTTTCGCGCACTCCAGGCGTGCTTGAACAATCTTCTCAAGCTGGGCAGTCGTGTACGGTTGTAAATCAATCCGGGTCATGCCTGCACTCCATCAGATTCATCCCCAGTACACGACAATAGAAGAGGTCTCACCAAGACGACTCCGTACTTGCCCGGTCATCACAAGTTCCGGAAGGTCCATCGTGTTGGATCCACCAACGTCGGCCAGTTGAAGAAGTTGTAGGCGACATCTTGTCTTGCTGTCCTGGCTGGTCGAGTTCGTCCATCAAGGACTATACTGGGGCAAACGTCTTCTCAATTTTCAAGAACCGTAAAAAGGGGGGAAAGACGAACTAAGCATACCATCCAGGACCTTGAACCCTCCCGCCTCTGGGATGCAGAGGCCATTAATCTCGACATAGGTGAACGGATTTTGTTCCTGGCCGCGAAATCTAAGTGAGTATCGGGAAACAAATGGAGAAGACGCTTGACTCACCCCAAACTCCGCCCCTTCAGCTGCCTGACTACGGCGCTGTTTTCCCCGTTCCCGGCACACCCGATATCTCTTTTCAACGACAACGCTCCCATCAAATTCAAGGCAAAGGGAAAAGTAACTCCCCAACACACCTCAACACTTTATCAAACTCTCCCTCCCTATAAAGCAATGCGTCCGGACGGCTTCCGACATGCAAAACGTGCATCGCACGTAACCGTGGGTCCTTGGGGAGATGCGACAGGTCCTCCTGTGCAGCATAGTCCACCGCTTGCTGCGTTACAGCAAGCTTTCCCGCCCCACGTCTCCGCGACGGCGTCCCCAAACCCGTGTCTCGCCTGTTCTTGTTCCTGAGGAGACTCGCCTTTGAGTGAGGAGTCGGGTGCACGACGGTTTTAGTGCGTGGTTTGCGGGGCGTGCGTTCGGTCGGTGAGGATGGGCGGCTGTCATCCTGGGGGACATCGCGTTTACGTTTCTTTTTGGGAGGTGTTTTAGGTGCGCGAAAGAAGTCGTCGGTTTTGGCACCGGGGGAAGTCGAGGAGACGACACTGGGCAAATCGTCCTCAGAAGCCTCGGACGCGTTTCTATCAACCAATTCGTCCTCTGCTGAGCCTTTCCGACAAACTGAACCCATGTCTCCTGAGCGGCATCTCTTGAGGGATGAGGTGCACAACGATTGTGGTGCACGATTTACGGGATGTGCCTTTAGTTGGTGAGGACGGGGGAAGGGCACCGCGGTTTCGTTTCATTTGGGAAGGGCTTCGGGTGCGCCAAAGTTGTCGTCGTCTTTGGCAGTAGGAGAGTTGGGGGAGTGACATCAATCATCATAGGCCTCGAAGGCGTTTCCGTCGATGAATTCGTCCTCTGTGCCACGACCCGACGTGACTTCGCTCAGACGCTGTCTGGAAGGACTATCGTGATCGCCACAGCAAGGCTTCAGTTCTCTTGGCAGTAAGTCTTTCGAAATGCCCCGATCTCATCTCAATTTGCTGACGATTGCCTGCCGCTTTTGTCAGGATCGTCCCCGCCACGCACAAAAAGGCTGCTCGTCCCTCTCTCGTCCTACTCCCGTCCGATCTGGACGAGAAAGCGTGAACCGCCCGGCCGAAGGGATCGCGATGAATACTGGAGAAGAAGCGTGGTGCGGCTGGAGAGTATAGGCCACAATTTCGGTGTCGGTCAAGGTGAAGGGAGTGGTGATGATGCACATGTGCGTGATTTACCAACGTCTGTGTCACCAGCAGCCAGTAGCTCCCAATGTAGGCCCTTTTCCCAGTACGATGTACGCTTGGAGCATCGTATGACAAGGTCAGTTCTTGATTTCAAGAACGCCTTTTCGTGCAACCCCTCTCGTATACTATGCACCCGACGAAGTTTGCTTAAGTTTCGGAAGCGGCATTTAGCCGCCTTGCAACAGTTTGGAAATCTATGATTTCAAGTCATGCAGTGCTGCGTGTAGGTCGGTCTGGTTGTTGTGGAGCTCGAGAAAGATTAATACAAGTATGTCAAATTCACGGAAGCAACTTCGTGCCTGGCCGGGAGGACAACCTCGCTGAATCTCACCTTGATATGATCGTGAAACGCAGAATGCTCGATAGAAGGACGTGACCAAGGGAGAAGGGTACATGTGTGCTGTGGTATAAGACGCCCCTAAGGCGCAGTGGGACTCTCGGATAATATCTACTTTCCTTTAATACTTTGACGTTGCATCAGTGGGGAATGATAAGTATCATCGAGAGTCCTAGTCATCTCCGCTCGAGGCACCACCCGAGTCGCCTCCCGTGGCACCACCCGAGTCATCTCGGTCGGAGGCATCATTCGAGTCATCTCCGTCCGAGGAATCACTCGAGTCAAGGTCATATTTACGAACATAACGGTTCCAAAGTGATATGGTTCTGTGTGGTGGATAGCGGCATTTCTGAGAACAGGTTGTAAGGTCGTCGTGAAATTTGATTGAATTGTTTTAGGCGGCGGGAAGACTGGACTGACCTGAAGCCAATTTACCACATTGTGTGCAAGCACCGAAAGTGTTTTGTCATCGGCATCCCTTGCCACGAGAATCGCCGGGTCAATGCGTTGTATCTCGGACAGCAGGTCTGCATCATCGGGCTTTGCCCTTTCGAAAAGTTTGTACATATCCAACCATAGTGAATATTCTATCCTTGACCTAGATCAATTGTTAAAACATGGGCGACCTCCGTTGAATCGAATACCTCACTTTAAACGCGTTGTTCTCACATACTTTAAGCTTAACCTAGGTGTTGTTCTTACATACCTCATGTAGCGAGCCGCGACAACTGCACTCCACAGTCCTCGATCATAGTAGAACAATTTGCTTCGCTCCGGATCCCATAGTAAGTCCTTAAGATACATCACAACGTTCCATTGATGTCGCCGTGTACCGAAGAGGAAAATTAGATTCGTGCATGGTTGGAAAGTGGGGGGATGAAGCTCGAGAATTTGGGTTATGATCATATCATCGAGGGAACATCCAAAATGCGCGTTGTCCATCCCTGCAGTATACACAGCATGCAGATAATTTCTTTTCTGAGTAGTATCTGCAATTTTCAAAAGGTAGGTGTGCAAGACCGAGTCAAAACGGGTCCTCAGCTGCATGAGGAAACCTTGGTTTTCAGGACTGAATATTTCGTGCTGTGGAGCCACTGCCTCAGCTGGGGCGAGCTGGAAACCTGTATCTGATCCCAGATTCTTTGGACGGATTATTGCCACTAACACATCAAGTGCCTGGAACTTTTTCTCGTCAGGCCAACTGTCTAGCTCACTGGACCACGAGTACCAGGGGCTTTCCACTAGGCTTTCACGAACAACGTCTATGAGCTTATCCTTTCTTGGGCTAATTTGGAAAGACCATCGAAGAAATCGTGACCGATGCGAAACTTCGGTGATGTAATGACAAATACGTTCAGGATCCCGACCATCTAGAGTCTGCACATTGGTCCCTTATCATTTCAATCAAGAAAACGAGGAACTGACCTCCCAAACGCTGCAAGACAGAGTAGTGAGCATCCAACGACCTGTAGGCTAGGGAGAAACCATCGCGGAAGCTAGCATAGAGCCATTCTTCAGAATCAATATGATACTGTTTGGCACGGAACCTATCGAGGAGGAAATCCCCGAATGATGCGTGGATTAGACGAGGTACTATCGAGGAGAATGAAAAGACTGTGATTGATGCAAGTGATTGTAGCCTGCGCAGTGTTAGCTCTATCTGCCCAGGGGCGAGATCGAGGATAGCTTCTATGGAAGGAAGATGCAGGCCCCTGCTTTCTAAAAGAGGAGTCATTACAGCATATCCTAAGATCTGCTTGAGCATAGGAAGATGTGATGTCGGGTAGGACGACAAGATTTGAATGTACAGCTGATCAAGTTCAGCAAATGGGTTCCGATCCAAAGAGGAATTTGAAGTGCTGAGTACTTGGTCGAGTCGGGCGGCGGGCGACTCGTATTCCTCATCGATGAATTTGATAACTGTGGAGGCATAGATGAAATAACCGTCTGACTTCCAGACAAGTCGTTCAATGGTATCGTCGGATGGCCAAGGTTGAGGTACAAACCGCATGACAGCTCTGTGCTTCTTGGCGCCGTATATTCTCGAAAACTCGCTCCGAAGATACATGGAAACATCCCTGGTAGCCCCGTGGTCGCCATAAAGAGATAAAACCTGGGCGATGTTCGCCAGTTCCCCGTCCTCGAATGCCTCCTGAAGATGAGACTCTGGACGGCTCACGATCAAGAACCGCAGCGGGAGATGATGAGTATGGACCATGCGAGAAACCTGTGCGAGGATCCAACACTGGTCGTCTTTCCTCTGGCACTCATCGAGACCATCGACGATAATGAGGAATGGCGAAGAGGCTTGGGGGGCCGCTGCAGAGCGTTCTTTGAGTAAAGAAGCCAATAGTTCAACGGAACCCGAAGACCGCTCAGCAATGTATGGATCACTGCTGAGGATCTCGTCAAGCCTCCGACGTTTTTCTGGCGCTGACAGGGCAATCTGAACGGCCATCGTCGGAAAGAGATACTTGGCTTCATTGCGATGGGCAGCCGTCCGAGCGAAAAATAAGCTCGCCGCTAGCTGATTGCGTTCGGCACATGTCTCTGCAACCGTCTGTGCGATGGCTGACTTCCCTGCGCCCGCGGGACCATGAAGCCAGAGAACACTTGCCCCGTCCGCGCCTGCCTCAACCCAGTCATCGATTTCCTCCAACACTTCCTTCCGTGTTCCAGGAAGACATCGAGGTGCAGGACTGCGTTCCTGAGAATTGTAAGCGGCACCCATCGAGACGAGGTGTCTGAGTGTCGGCCAGGGACCTATGTAAAGTGAGATTCTGGAGATTTCGGTGCAGCCTCGCCCGAACTAACCTGGGAGTGAGTGGTGGATGGATATTCTCTGGTTATTGAAGACATCTCCGTGTTTGTGATAATCTCGACCTACGTCGACAATCGAACCGCCAATGATGTTTACTGTCGGGCCGCTGATGATATCTGGGGGTAAACTTCGTGGGAAGGCATCCTCTGCATGTCGGGTGTGCAACATTTTCCTGAGCCTCCTAACGGCGAAGATAAAAGGTGTGTATAATCATGTGTATGGCTGTGATATCGATAGAAATGTGGCGATGTCAGCCCCGATGTCATCGGGCCCGCCTTTCCGACTCCAGAATCTATAAAGGTAAATGAAAACAAATCCCAAAAATGCGAAAAAGATTGTGTACAATCAAGTACTTAGCACATTCTTCCACCTCGATCCACCCACCTCACTCAACACCCTCTCGACCTCGCCCTGTTCCAGATTCAAAAGAACCTTCCTTTCGCCTTCAGGCTTCCTCGCAACAACCATCCCATCCTCGACAAGGATCGCCCTCGACGCCGCCAACGACTCCAACACCAGCTGAAGCTCCGTCGGTGTCGGCTTCCGCTTGGGATCGTCGTCCAAAGTGAGGACGTTCATGTACAGCAAATGTTGATGCTCCACCTATTCCCATCGCCGACACAGTTAGTGTATGGTAGTAAGATACGGGAAGAAGCACTGACCTCGCCCCATTTGATCTCCTCCACCCCTTCTCGCTTCATACACTTCACCAGCGACGCAAGCATCATCCGCTCATGGAAGCTGCAATCCCGGAGGTACGCGGCCGTAGGGCTGTTCTGCATCAGCTGGATGACCTCCTTCACCTCTCCCACTCGTGCCGTATTCTGTGTGGCGTGTACAAGCTCTACCGTGCGTCTGCAAGAGTTGACAGGCTCCCATGAGCCAGTCGGGCCGAAAAGAGAGGAATGAAACAACCTGCAGATATCCAAAACCCGCCTCGCATCTCCACTAATGCTGCTGACCTTCATAGACGCGAACTTGATCGCATCCGGGCCAACGACCTCGCGAGCAGCTTCTCCCATTCCCGTCTTCGCGCATTCCAGGCGTGCTTGGACAATCTTCTCCAGCTGGGCAGTCGTGTATGGTTGGAAATTAATCCGGATCATGCCTGTACACCATCAGATTCATCCCCAATACACGACAATATAAGAGGTCTCACCAAGACGACTCCGTACCCGCCCAGTCATCACACGTTCCGGAAGGTCCATCGTATTCGCCACCGCGATGACAATAAGCTTGCTTCCCACCAACGTCGGCCAGTTGAAAAAGTTGTATACGACATCCTGTTTCGCAGTCACGAGCTGGTCGAGTTCATCCATCAGGACTATACTGGGGCAAACGTCTTCTCAAATTTCACGAACACTAAACAGGAGAGAAAGACGCACCAAGCATGCCCTCCAGGACCCTGAACCCTCCCACCACCGCTGAAGTACCGCGTCAAAGCCTTCAAGCTTTCTTTCGTACCAATGCGAAGATGTCCATCTTGAGAGATGTCGTGCCCGGAGACCCCTTCCCAAAGGAAGTTGTACGCCGCAGAAGGCTCTGGGATGCGGAGGCCATTGATCTCGACGTAAGTGAACGGATTTGCCTCCTGGAAACATGAATGAGAATCGAGAAATTAAACAAAGAGAACGCTTGACCGACCCCAGACTCCGCCATCCTCTTGAGCTGCCTGACTACCGCATGTACAGTCGCCGTTTTTCCCGTTCCCGGCACACCCGATATATCTTTTCAACGACAACGCTCCCATCAACTTGAGGAAAGGAAAATGCAAATGCAAATGGACCCACAAACACAACCCCCACTGCCCTCCTCCAACAATTCCCCAACGCACCTCAACACCTTGTCAAACTCTTCTTCTCTACAAGGCAACGCGTCCGGTCGGCTTCCAACATGCAAAACGTGCATCGCCCTTAACCACGGATCCTTGGGGAGATGCGACAGATCCTCCTGTGCAGCATAGTCCACCGCTTGCTGCGTTACAACAAACTTTCCCGCCCCACGTCTCCGCGACGGCGTCCCCAAACCCGTGTCTCGCCTGTTCTTGTTCCTGAGGAGAGCCTTCGAGTGAGGGGTGGGGTGCACGACGGTTTTAGTGCGTGGTTTGCGGGGTGTGCGTTTGGTCGGCGAGGACGGGCGGCTGTCGCCCTGGAGGGCACCGCGTTTGCGTTTCTTTTTGGAGGGGGTTTTAGGTGCGCCAAAGTCGAAGTCAGGGTTGTCGGTTTCGGTAGCGGGAGAATCCGAGGCAACGCCAGGCAAATCGTCGTCAGAAGCCTCAGACGCCTCTCCGTCGACGAATTCGTCCTCTGTGCCATTGCCCTCGGACTCGGACTCCGATTCGATAGTTTCGAGTCTTTGCTTTTTCCTGGGTCGGGATGGGCCTCCTGCCTTGCGGGACGACTGTTTGTTTTTGTGTGCGGCGTCGACATCCCATAGTACACCACTGCCCCATTGCAGGTCGATGTCGGATGGGGGCTCAGAGGATGATGGTTGTGCGGCAAGGTGGTGGTCTTCCCAGTTGAAGCCGTAGTATAGGACGTTCTGGCCATTATTAGCGTAGCGGCAATAGAACTCTGGTGATTTCCCGTCGTCTTCGTCTTCCTCGTCACTGTCATGTGTATAAGTCCGTCCTTTCCTTTTGGTAGGGGACGTTGGACGCGATGTTCCTCCAGCCTCTTGGCTTTGAATGGATTTGGGCGGCACGCTGGTGACGGTACACCGTCCGAGAATGAGTTCCGGGAAGGTTATGCCACTCCGGGCCAAGGAGTAGTATATCTCGTTCTGGAATGGCGGATAAGCAAGAGGTTGTTGGGAACTAAATCGAACTGACTTTGGTATGCTCTCGTTTCATGCCAAAATGCTGCGGTTTGTTCGGAGCAGGCCGCAGGAACCAATGCAACCTCAATCTTATCCCATCACCGCCAAACTCGTCCGAATCCTTCTTCCTCGTCTCCCACATGGCGACAATGACACCAATGCTTGGTGGCTCTCTGCGCAAAGACAGTTCATCCGTTTTGATGAGCACGGTGTCGCCCACGGTGTAGGCCTCGACGCTGTTATCCTCCTTCTTCTTTCCCTTTCCCTTGGCTCGAAACACCTTGGGTTGGACTGCTTTCTGCATCTCGAATGACCGGTAAAACACCGTTTCATACTCTTCATCGTCGTCGTCCTGCTCTGCCCTCTCGTCCTGGTCATCTTTCGTGTAATCCAAGGCTGGGTTCGTTGGTCGGATATACAGTGGTTCCCCGACCCACGCGCGGCGTAAGGTGGAGTCTGGCTTCGTTCGGGATGGCGTGGCTAGCGGCTGACCTCGTCTGGAGCGGCGCGGGGTCTGCGGCAATGCCTTCATCGTCCAAGTTGTACGCAAGTATGTCAGGAAACAAGAACGTGCGTGACGCCGCTTGTGGGTTGTGTCACGGTCATGTGCACATGTTACTCTCGCGATGTGAGTCAGGCACGGCTGGAACTTTGCTCAATGAAGTTCATGTGATAGCATGGCAAGATGGCCGAGCGGTTAAGGCGTGTGACTCAAGCGTAGCTTACCTGCGGTCGCGGGTTTCTCATCATCGAAAGATGGCGTGGGTTCAAGTCCCACTCTTGTCACCATTTTGAACGCAGTGGTTGAGCATTTTTTTTTTAACTTGTTCACTATTCACATCGTTGTCATAACTTTTCCGTCTCTCCTAATTAATCTTCATGCTTGGGGGACAGGTACATACATATATCACGGTGCGAGAGAGATTAGATGTGGATAAGATAACCATTCCGCTCATCATGTCACTCGCTGCTTTCCTGCTTCCCATCGTGTCGATCGAACACCCTGCCCTTCGTTTAAGCGGATGCTCGATTTACATACTCATAATTTCTCCCCAGGAAACTTGGCCGCCGCGGTAGTGTACAATTGGATTATGGAATTACGAAGGCTATTTCAAAGAATTAAGAAAGAAAACGTCCATTTCATCCGTCATCAGAATCGTTGACAAAGAGGAGGAGAAAATCGACGAACCCGAGTTGTTCGATATAGTATTCTCGTAATTCCCTTTGGCGGGCCTGGATGGAATTTCGCCGGAGGAAGGCGAGTGTGGCGATGAGAGCGATCAGGGCTAGAGGCGAGGAATGGTAAGCAGGAGATGCGTTGGTTTGAAGGAAATTTGTGATATGAGCACATACTTGAAGATATGGCGACAGCGATCGCGGTCCATTTCCACAAGGCGATGACCACGGGCAACCCAGGGATATTCGCGCATATAGTGCCGTCGCAGTTGCGCTGCCAATATCCAAAAAATAGTCAGGACTCAATTTGAGAATTAATAAAATCGGAAGGAAGAGTAAATCACGGACCGTTAGACATTCAACGTCAGAAGTGCACGCGACACCGACATGTTTCGCGAATTGACAGGTCATGTTGGTCGTTGCATCGCAGTACAGCTCGGGCGGACGACAGTTGTGGCGAGATATGGTGTGGCTGAATGTCTGCCCTGCATCCCATAATTCAACGTACGTCGTCTTCTCGAGGGTGCAGTATTTGCCCAGAGATGCGTTAGCGTACCTTTATAACACAAGGAGGGGAGGGAATAGGGATCGCGGCGATGAATGAATGGCCGAGGGACGTACATGCAAAAAGAATGGAGACAGATCGATCCATTGAAACCCTGCTGCGAACCCGCTACTTGATCACTCCGATCCTCTGAAAAAGGAGGCGGCGCGCACTGCTCGTCTCTGTTCAGCTGACAAGCGGACCCGACACTCCCCTGCGGCTTGCATCCCGTCCCTTCGTCCGGACAGAAGAAGCCTGTATTGCAGAGCGAGGGAATGGACGTGGCCGAAGGATCACTGGACCGGAACGCGAACTGGTCTCTGCGGCAGAGACGGGGAAGGCAGCTTCCGTTGGACGCAGCAGAGCAAAAGGTGGCGTCTGTGCATTCGGAAAGGAATTTGTGCGAGGCTGGGTCGAGTGTGTTGTTGGATGCTGAGCAGGGGCCGCCTGGAGGGACGGAGCCGGCGATGGTGACGCTGATGGGGAAGAGGACGTAGAGGGGAATGCGCATCGTAGTAGATGGATCAGCCCGACTATTTCTGTCAGCTCCTCATCTTAAACTGGAGACGGCGGACGGGTTTTGAACTGTCCCAGCCACGTTGAAAAGAGGACTGTACCGCGTTAGCCCATAGGCTGGACGAGACGACTTTGGTGGCACAACGGAACGAGCCGTTTGTAACTTCGGCGACTTCGGCTTGACACGGCTTGGCTCGCTTTGCCAACTTGCTGGGGGGCAGGCAGGTTTGAATTCAACCTGGGCCCGGGCCGAAACCTTTTCCAAGGGTTGCAAGAACCGACAGAAAGTGGGCCGACAAGGGGATCGATTACGCCGTGGTGCTGTGTGACGATTGTCACCCAAGCATGGGCTATCGAGCTGCATTCCTATTCTTATCTTTTCTTGTCTCACTTTCCGAGTATATAAGGCTGCACTTGTATTGTATTGGTAGTTTTTCCGAATCCGAGAGCC
>Ga0307516_10004226_pt1 | contig 17879 bp, 26 predicted proteins | sample 19_EM_MG_FD_203310 | JGI IMG/M metagenome (GOLD analysis project Ga0307516, IMG submission 203310) | Populus trichocarpa ectomycorrhiza microbial communities from riparian zone in the Pacific Northwest, United States - 19_EM | ecosystem: Host-associated > Plants > Roots > Unclassified | place... | reverse complement strand
CGGAACAAATAATCTCGTTGAGAGATTGACAGAACCAGCCTAAGGGTAGGATCTCCCGCAGATGAATGCGGGAGTGGCGTCTTCGAAACGCCGATTGCACAGTTGAAGTGACGGCACGACCGAAGGTGTTCAGGTCTGTATTAACCCGCATTAAGCATGCTGGTCACCTCTATTCGTTCATGAACTGACCTTTGTGAGAGGAGCAGTCAACGGGAAAAAGGTAGAAGGTTGCGTCAAGGCTCCCGCCAGACTTTGGATAAGCACTTGCACAGTTGGTCGTAGGTTGTCTGCCCGACAGATTGCGACCGCGACCGCCACTTGTTGATCAGGCTGCAAGCTCAGAGAAACGGGGAGGCCGCTGAGAGACGGGTCAGGCAAAACCTGAACACTTGTAGTCTCCAGCGAAGGAATGTCGAGGTCATTAAGTTGATACCATGAGGAGACTAGGGAACCACATCGTGAGTTCACGTACACATGCCAGGAGGAACTGCATACATTGGTCGGAAGGAGCAGTGAAGGTGGGAGGCAGACATGAAAGGTTCGTAGCGTCGAAGGAAGGGGTAGTTTGACCGTCAGGGACCGTAGTGGTCTCGGAATCGAAAGGGAACGAGAATTCTGAGGGCTTGAAGTCCGACAAGTCCATGTGAGAAGAGAGGCCCTGCAGCAGTGACTCCAACAGCTTTCCGTCGAAGGTGTCAGTACTTGGAGTTGGAGGCCCAGCGGACGATGGTGAATCGGGGGATCCGGGGGTATCCGCGACCATTTCAATGGAATCGACGGGAGACGGAGCGGGTGTGGTTAATAGTGAAGTATCTATCGTTAAAGCTTGGTCTATATCAGTGGATGAAATGTCCTGTAGATCCATAGGGGACGAGGGGTCCTCGCTTGGGGTCGAGGAAGCTGTTGAGCCTGACGGCGATGAAGCGCGCTTCGACGAACTCGAACGGTTCAAATGGCTGTATCTGGAATGGTGCCGAGATCAATACACGCGAATACAATAACGGCGAGGATGGTTCCCACCTATTCTTCGCCGCCAGCGCAGTGCGGCCGGGAAAATATGATTTAACGATTGTTGTCCAACACGTGCCCATGTTCTCAACGGCATCCAGCAACTTGGTGTCCTGATTTTGAAACAGTGAACACGATGTCGCTTATCCGAACGAAACGTTCGACCGTACCTCCTCCGCGCTCCAAGCACTGGCAGACGTAAAATAAACGCAGGTTCGGGACTTATGTGACGTTGCACTTACCTCCTGTCGATAGCCGGGTTCAACGTGTCTTGCCACCGCTTTGCGCATTCTGCAGGGGTCACCGTTGGCACCCTTACCACGTAGCATACAATCGGATGACTCACGACCGCTGTTGCGGGTCTCCACCAGCGAAGCAACGACAGACCACCTAAAATGACGCTGATGATTAGGAGCTCGGCAAAAAGTGACGGTGACGATACGCACTTCATCCCGTGCTTTTCGACGGCATCGAGCAGCCTTCGGTCTTCTTCCGACGACCAACCACCCTTGGAAACAATAGATGCCATGGTAGCACACCACCGCTTTCTGCAATCCTTGTTTGTTCGACCAGGAACATGCCTTGCAATCGAATGCCATTTTGAGGGACGATCAGTGTGGGGTTCCTCTGTCAGACCCAACCACTGAGCGATGCGTTTCAGCTGAGATGACTGGGTATATGCTCTCACCTAACTTAATCGCGGCTCGCAGCATACCGTCCTCTTCTTTTGTCCACGACCGGCGTTCTCGTACTCGCATGATGGGCAGTCCAAAGTCTTTGAAGAGTGGAGAGAAAGTGAAAGAAAGAATACAAGAGAGCAAGCGTTACACCAACACGACGTTTTACAAAAAAAAAACCGCCGTGGACACAACGTTGTGGAGAGATTGTGTAAAGATCAAAATCGGCTCTGTCCTCCGATAAACGGTGTAAGTCATGTGACAATTCCGAAGGGGCAATTGACGCCCGGGATATCGTCCCACTTTCGTCTCAAGCATAAGTAGGGTATAAGTATTAGGTGATAAACAGCTAGACCATATGGGTAGCAGCAACACAGAAAAGTACCGTACGTGAATCCGAAGGAGTGGGCCAGAACAAACGGGCGTGGGGGTGGAAGTCCGTGGCGGGTGACAAGAGTGAAAGCTCAGGCCATCGATGACGCAGGTGAAGGTGAGGTATGTGAACCGTCTTGAGTGGTATGACGGCCGGGGCGAGATCTCCGTTGGATGCAGACCTGTATGTCTGGGTCGAGAGCCGGTTTTGAGCCCCCACGTTGCGACTCAATAGAGCGGTCGTTTCCGTTTTGGTCGTGTGTGGCGGTCCCTGTGATATAAATCACAACGGTCTCTGGTGCCTTGGGTTCGCCCAGGGGTCCACCCTTCAAAGAGATATCTTGGAAGCCGATTGATAACCAGTTAGCTGCGGGGGGGGCGCGATGAAAGAAAAGGGGCACAGGATCACTCACCATGAAGGTCGATCAGAATTCTTTGGCCAAGGATCCAAATGAGGGTGAGGCTCAGCGGGACCCTATTAGTAGAGTGGGTTGAGGGTATGCTACCGAGACACGTGAACCCTTACGCTGTAGACTGCAGAGCAAGGAGATCAGCGGAAAGTCAGACGTTGGGATGGGGGAACTAGGGAACTACCGACCTGGGTGTCATTCTGCTGGGATTCATATAGTGACAGGTTCACCGCATTGACGGCTAGCGGGACTTATCAGACGGGGTTAGACGATATCCGCCTACGACCGTTCTCACCGGTCAAAGAGATGAAGTACACCAGTCCGTGAGTGATCAACCTGGGCATCAGAGTCTCAACCCATGACCACGAGCCACGATATGAGATCGGTCTTACGATCTCTTTAACCGAACCATTCTGCGCAAACGCGGGTTGAGGATCCGGGAATGAAAGGGTAATTGAATGGCTCACAGGCTAGACTTGGCATCAAGTCGGATCAGGTAGGACAACGCAATGCCAGTTGTGATTACATCGAATACTACTGCAAGGAGGTAGTAAATCCATGCCAGTCGATGACCGTCCACGGCGCGGCAACTCGTGAAAACGGGCCGTGAGACGAGGTCGATCGTAGAGGGTGTCGATCAACTCACTTTCCCTGTAAACGAATCGAAAGGTGTACGGGTCGGAGTCGGATCGGGTGGGATACCATGGCAGCGTACCTTGTGCTGGATGGGAACTCGACCGGAGAGATTGGTGACCCATTGCGCCTAAGATGACGGCCATTTGATCACGATCGTCCCCCTTTTCGAACGTTGACCGAATTGAGTTGCACGTACGATGCATGTGCTCAAGAACAGCACCCCCAGGAACCAACTGATTCCAAGATTGCGGCGAGAGATGTTTCGACACCTGTTATCATGTGCAGAGCGTTTAACCCCCGTATCGAGCCGGGCTGCGGGTTCTCAACGTACCTCCATGCCATAATCGCCTGAGAAATGAGGAGTTGAATGGCTTCACATTGAGAGATCATTAGGACGAGATCGAAGGTGGGAACTTGGCCATCGTTACGAACCTTTCATAGAGGGGGGGGCGAGGAACCATCTTTTACATTCACCAGTTGAGAACCTATCCCAGTAAGTGTAACCGCCAATGACGATAGTACCGATGCTGGCATATCTGTCAACAGAACACCTCTCGGTGAATCTGTGGCTTCAGCGGCGGAGATAACTCGGAGACTCACCTGAGGAGGATGAAAAGACAGAAAGCGACGCTGGATTCATGGAAAGGATCGGCAGATAGGCATCAGGACCAAGCACGCGCTGGGAGGGAAGCACCAGAGGTCAACCTTATCCGATTTTGTCGATATTGTGTCCTCCAGAACCGCCACTCCGCAGGAAGGGTGAGAAGGTAGCTGTCGTCGGTGGGATACGGGTTTCGGTGAGGAGCTGGACAGGAGCTGTCTTGTCACCAAGAATCACGTACTCATAAGCGGCTATTGCAATCGACCCGACTCTGATCCCATGCGCGACGTGCCCGGCAAGGCCCAGGTGCTCACCCCGACTGACGTTCATGCCCTCCCCTAGCAGAAGGCGCGTCCGCGAGTCGTTTTCTCGCACCAGCACGGATGCGGGGATATAAAGTCAAGGGGCTTCCAGCCGGATCAGTGCAGCATTCTCTGAGCTGGGAACGGTCGGGAAGCGAACGCAGGTCACACGCACGGAACTGGCCCGTTACGATCTAAGTAAAAGATGGTGGTTAGAGCATCTATAATTGTAGGTGGTAAAGGGTATCTATATAGTGTGTATGCCTACAAATTTTGGCAGGTGGAAAGAACCCTGGGATCAGCTCTAAGGGCTCGTCGTCCAGACTACTACAAACTACATGACGTGAGGGTATGCATATATCGTACAACTATCAACATGGTCCAACGTGAACCCGCAACACCCTTACGACAAAGGAGAGGATGAAAAGAAAAATCTGTCCAACACAGTTCAATGGGTTTGTAACCGTCGAGAACCCAGATCAGACAGTCGGATACGATCCGAGCTCGCCCGACGTTTTTAGACCGACACCGAAGACAGGACCACTGGTTGACATCAAGGGTGGGCAGCGGCTACTCTGTTGCCGAGATTTGATTGAGCCTTCACTGATGATAGCGTCTGAGAAATCGTCGAGAGTGCGGGAAAGCTGGCTTTCTCACCCGAGACGTTCACCAAATGGCTGACGCTGGACCACGTCTGCTGCAGCACCTGTCGCTGGCTGGGATCCCCAGACGACATGCCGATTGCAGCGGTGATATTCATGTCCGAAGACATTTTGTTCGCTGCCTATAGACCCGGGATGATCAACCGGAGTCCTTCTTCCCCACACGGTCGCACGCGTTTCAAACGTACCTGTGCAAACGCGTAAAATTCTATGATCGAAGCCTCAGCACCATAAACGACGGCGGAGATAGGTGGCTATAGACTCACCGTCCAGGTGACTGGACTGCAACCATGCGAGGACTATTATAGAATGCAGAATGGATAGATTGGGTCCAGGAGGCAGGGAAGAAAACAAGAGCTGCGACACATCGATCAGTCCGTGCCATGGCAAACACTGCTCCCGAGCAAATGACCTACCTTGGCACGGGATACGTATTGTGCCGAAACAGACATCTTATCGAGTTTGCCGAGTTCCGGTATCTTCTCGTACCTGGGAACCGCGTGAGCGAACCTAGACAAATGATCGCGTCATACCGGGCTGACCCACCTCGTCGCCCAGGCTGCAAGGCAGTTTGCTAGCACGTAGTCGAGGTCGTCCGCATATACCCGTCGCACTAGCTCATCATAGATCAGGAACCCAAACTGTTCTCCTCCAGTACGGAAGAAGGCATCCACAAAGCTGATCATTAGCATCGGATTCGGTCTCTGCCACCGGTTGGGATCAAATAGTGGTGGCGAGGTGTCATCTGGAACGGGGGACCTCGAGCTATACACCGGTGGTGGACAAGGGGTGACAAGGGGCGGGGTGCCTCTGGTTTACACATAGTTGAGGTTCAATCCACGAAGTGAACAGAATTCCACTGACGAGTGAGTCTTGCTTGATTTCTGTGATCGTGACGATCCAGGCCGCTTGGTGGGCTCCGGCCCTCGATGAGTGGGGTGACTGGACGGATATTCTGGAAAGGTATTTCGCGTTCGAGGTGATAGTTGAGGTCGCTGGCTGCCAGATGTATTGTTCGCGGCGTTAACGGACTTGGCGGAACGTTCGGCGAAATATTGGTCCCTATCGCGGAATTCACAGGTCACCCCGGCATTGGTGCAGGATTCGCAAGGCGCGCTCTCTCCACCCTTGATGCACTTGAGTTTTTTCGCCCGGCTAGACACAGAATGGAGGGGTGAAGTGAAGGATTCAGGGATCGGCATGGCACGTTAATCGGATTTGGTAAGGTCCGGCGCACCAATTATCGCACGACGTTACCAGTCGAGGACGCTTTTTATGTTCGCGTCGGTTGTTGTCCTGGGGATGTTCCAAAACGAAGTGCAGGTCCGACATAGGTCGCGTCCGAGGTAGAAGAGGTGAACCAGGCGTGACGGTTTGGACGTGGAGTATATATACCATTGATCAAAGCTTATAGACCGCCGACCTGCATCAGGTTCTTTGCGCGAAAGAACTAAGCATAAAGCGCCTGTATTGATCCTGGAATGACCCCCGTAGTGTCGGAACGTGCTCCCGTTCGCTGTCGCCAGATCGCACAATGAACGCAGATGCGATCCGGACACCAAGGAACCCCCTTCCATCCCCTCCTTCCATACGTCCTTGAAAGAACGGAGGAACGGGGGGGGGGGAAATAAAAAGAAAACTTCTCCGTGAGATATAGAGTGGCCCAAGGTCACGAAACCGGGTTTTAGTTGACAGTTATCAGATTGAGCGGCCCGTGGACGTGCCTTTGAGCGACATTATCATGAGGAGGGTCATGCATACGTTATAAGTCGTAAATTTACCCACGCAGCGTACCAAATATCTGCAGTGTGGTGATGCAATGAGTGACGAAGATGTTGAGATGAAGAGACGATTCATTGGCCAGGCACGCCTTCCAGCTGATAATGGACCAACGACCGTCCAGCGGAAGGTGACATCTGGCCTATCTCTTTTCGTTCCGACAATCATTGACTCCTCTGTAGGTATTGATCCCCTCAGCAATTGAAAGCACGAGGTCCGTGTGACCCGCTGTGGGGTGACTTGGGAGTAGGTTAGATCGAGGAACGCGGGTTGAAAGGGCGGTCTGCTGACCCACTGGCAGCTCGCGGGCCTTGGATGAAGGTGCGGACGCAGGATGATTCCACTGCCGCGCTCTGCCGCTCTCTTCCATCATCTGCTTCCAATTGAGCGGGCAAACAGAAGAAACCGAATGCCGGTCAGCTTCTTCAGGCCTCCAGGACCCACGGAGGCAAAAGGTCTGGAATCCAATTCACAATGAGCATCGCGCTCCGATTGTTGAACAGAACAGAAGCCCTTGACATTTCCATCAAACCCCATCAGCATCCTCAACGACGTAGCGCATGTATCATCAAATTTCACGAACACGATAACGCTCATTCACGCTTCGCGAAATTATCTGCGAGCACCAATTGCTCGTACACATTACATCAACGATCTGCGCAGGCCAGCCGTAGTCCAATTAATCTGTCCGTCTTTCCCTGGTTTCTCCAAACTCCCCACCGTCTTCCTCATCATCCAGGGCAAACAGAACCTGGCTGTCACCTGCCTGATCGCGAGGGCCCTACATTCAACAGATTCAGCTTTATGTAATGCCATGACACGGAACAAAGGGGCTCGAACCGCACTATGTGCACCCCGTCTGCCGGAGGATAGCGGAGAGGAGGAGGCCAGTGGCCTTTCTTCCTCGGCACTAAACCGCGCGTTCTCGTGAATGTGACCAAGATCAAGGGCGACGCCACTACCCTCTGGATCGTCGTCAGATATCGGGTTACCATCGGAATCTAGTGGTACTTGAGAATTGATCGATTTGTGGTATTTGTGGTATGTGTACAAGGAGATGCCTAAAACGGACAGCGCAAATCAACCTTCCCTTCAGGGTGAATGTGGTGGAAATAACTTACCGGCGATAGTTATGGCCACGCCAGTGATGTTCAATGGGGTCAATTCGTCGCCAAAGACTATCGCAGAAACCAAGATAGTGGTAACTTCCTTCGCAATGCCGGCGATGGACATCGGAACAACTCCCGCCCGTTGAATGATGCTGGTTGGTTACAGGGAGGTTAAAAAAAGTGTTTATGGATGCGGGAAAGAACTCACTAGAACTCGCTGAGTACCATGCAAAACGCCACAATGCCCGGAGAGATCAAGTAGAAGGTTGTCTTTGCCGCATCCCCAAACGAACCATAGAAGTCCCTGAAGATCGTAGACCAAGGCTCGATCACGGTGCTGATCACTGCCAGCGTAAGGCCCATCGTTGGGGAGAGCCAGAACAACGTTGCAGCAGGATTGTCCATGCCGAGTTGCTTGTTCTTGAGCAGCAAGTGCGTCAAACTCCAGCGCAGACCGCTGAGTGCGCTCGCGCTGATGACCAAGATGAATCCACCGAGCACAAAGTGACTCTCAGTCGCGACCATCAGAAGTACCCCGGAGAATATCAGAAATATTACTCCGATGAGGCGGAAAGAAAAGGTCTCCAGGCGGAATAAGAATGCAAAGGTCAGGACGAAAATTAACGATGAGGATTTGCACATAGCTAAAGATCAGTCAGAGGGGTTCTTCGGACCTGTATCGCAGAGGTCCCTTACTGTAAAATGATAGGGTGATTGTCTTCATAGATAGATTTGAGAAGCCGATATCAAGACTGGTAGTGACAGCCGTCGGGACGGCTTTCTGGCTGCAAGATTAAGGTGATATCAGCATTTGGGTCTAAAAATGCGGATCAGAAAGAGGGGAGGCCAAATCCGAAGAACAGAAAATGGGATGAAATCCGTGAAAGCCGAGGGGTGGCCCAATGCGCGTCAAAAGTGGCGCGACTTACACATAATCTTTTGGTGTCGGCCGAGCCTTTGGCTTGAAATGACGCGGCCATAGCGCTCGGATTAATGCCGCCAGCGAGAATTGGATGAACATGTGCAAGGTAGTGACGAAGAGGGGTGCAGGGAAGCCAAAGAGCTCCGGAGTGAACATCCATTTGTTGTACACGGACAATATGGTGGCAAACAGATACCTAGCTGAGCCGTCAGTGACCTGGGCGGAGTAGGAGCGGTCTGGTACTCACCATGAGGCGATAAAAAGTGAGTTTGTTACAGCGTTCCTCCACCAGAGTCGTTTCTTCTCCGCCTCCGTGGCAAAATGGACGGCTCGGGCACTGAGTGATGGTTCATTGTCGAGTGTTGGGTCGTAATATTCGCGGTCTTCGTCTGCAGATGTACGTGCCCTCTCAGGCTCAGAGCTCAAGAGGGTGTATTGTTGGGGGTTTGAGGGTGCCATCGGCGGGGCTGGCCATGATCCAGGCGATCCTCAGCACGTGCGCTCTACATGAGCGATCGGCCCGCCCCACGCCGCCTGCTGCAGTCACGAAGTTTACATAGCTGAACTACTCTACTGGCTTATCTACACTTTCGGTCTTCGGGGGATCAGGTTTCTGAGGATCTCGCCTAGACATTAGCGTTGATTAGCGGGCTTCGTCAAAAAAAGGGGGTGCTGGTGAGGTGAGGTACGAACCACGTTCGCCAATGGTCAAACTGCTTCTGGTTCAAGAACTCTCGCCACTCATCTTTGGCTATTTCTGAACGGAACTGCGCGTGTTGGAGCAGTTCGAGATGATGGAGAGCGTGGGGGTACCTGGTAAGAGGTGACAATCACGAACTCGGACTGGTTCGAGGGAACGGACTGTACGAATCGTGCGTATTCCTTCTCCTTCCAGTAGAGGAGGTAGTGCAGGTAATTCACGAACGCGGGCTGGTTCAGAATGCCCTGCTGCGCCAGGGAATGCAAATAATATGGGTTCGCAAGAGCCTGGACGAATTCCAGCTCGAGCTCGAAGCGGATGCGATTCGACGTCTTGGGCTCGTCAACTGACGCCTGAGACATTCCCACCTGGATATGCGAAGTAAGCATGGGCACTTGGAGGCCTCTCTCCTGCTCACCCTAATCCTAAATTTATGGTCTCAGTTCCACCTTGTGGCAGACGGCAGATTTAACCCAAAAAAGGAAGGTCACGCGTTTTGTATGTCATCCACCGGTGTTCAAACTTTCTCATCTCCGTCCCTCCACCCACCATGAGCTCCGAAGAAAACAGCGGCTGGAATTTGACAGAGTCTGGTATCTGACATCTCTCCTGGGTTCTTGGCGTATTATTGACCTTGAGGCATTTAGACCCTGGTGTGTTCACGTGAGGCCACTCATCATCTTACCGGCCAGATGACGCTGAACATCACCTGAAACACAGGGAACTCCTCAAGTCTCTGGGGGTGCCCATGGTCTTTGATGACCTGTACTCTCTGGATCCATCTGCTCTGGCGGATCACCAGCCACTGCATGCCTTGATCTTCCTTTTCAAGTGGACATCAGACTCACCTGACCCCACCTCCGGGGGAAGCTACGATTCCGACTTCCCGGGTTTCTTCGCCCACCAGGTCGTTAACAATGCCTGTGCTACTCTGGCCGTATTGAATGCCCTAGGCAATATCCCTTCCCTCAAGTCCGGTCAGCAACTTGGTGAATTGTTCAATTTCACTCAAGGAATGGACCCGCAGACACGCGGCCTGGTCATTACCAGCGCGGATTGGCTTAGAGAGCATCACAACTCCCTTACGCCACCATCGGCAATCTCTCTCGATGGTTTGGGTCTCCCAAAAACCTCGGAAGACGCGTACCACTTTATCGTTTACCTGCCGTTTATGGGATGCGTGTACGAACTTGACGGTTTAAAGAATTCGCCAATCAGACACGGCGCTTACGACGAGAAGGGCGAAGGTTGGGCTGGCAAAGCGAGGTCCGTATTGATGTCTTTGAACTGAGTCGGTTTGACCTGATGCTGTGTTTTGTCAGGGAGGTCATCGAGAGTCGGATAGCCACCTACCCGTCTGAATCCCTCGAGTTCTCGTTACTCGCTCTCCACGATGACCCACTACCAGCACTACAGGAGCAGCTAGCTGTCGCTCAGACCACTGAGGATCGGTCACAGGTCGTAGAGTTGATGCACAAGATTTCAGACGAAAACGCGAAGCGAGAGCGTTGGGCTGTCAGTGGTCGTACTACACACTTTCCGCCCTCAGCTGACATCCCCTCAGTTTGAAAACGCTCTGCGACGCCACAATCATACGGGTCTTACACATGCCCTGCTCAAATTGCTCGCCAAGGCAGGCAAGCTTAGCGCCGCAAAAGAGGGTGCGAAGACGAAAATGACCGAACGTCGTGAGAAGGCGAAGGCGAAGGGGGAGGCTATGGATGAGGATTAAATCCCTCTGTTTCCACAGTCTGTCGCTTTGTGCTATTGGTGTTCACAACCCGCGTGGCTGTTCCATTACGGCAGACGGAGACAATTCATGGGAGGAGCATCTCGAGTTCTGATTGTTGGAGAAGTGGGACACTTCTGCAGGGTTGTGATGAGGTTCGGTTGTCAGAGCATAGAATTGAAGCCCGCTCCGTGTAGCGCCTACGGCTAATGGGTAATCCCTTAGGCCTTAGGCCCCAGGTTCTTGCGCGAACGCGGCTGTCCATTTCGTTCCTCCCACCCCATCACCGCTACCGCAAACGCGGGACGTTCTCTGGCCCATTTGTGAACGTAACTCTGGCCAGAATATGGACTAGACAAACCCCAGAGAACGGGATAACGTTGGGTGTTTTAAATTAGCTTTCAGGCGGCACCGGGGTGTTGGAGACGCATGTGCTTGAATTTTGAGTGGTGGTCACCGGTGCCACTGGTCACCTTGAATTGATGGGATATAAAAGTCTCACGTTTGCATATCTGATCGGGGTACCTTACTAGCTCAACCCCACTCCGGCATTCGAGCGGGCTCGCCCCGGCTGGGATTAGGCGCGCCCAGTGATCTAGCCGAACTCTCACCGGGACCACCACAATGGCTTTCACGCTTACGTCTAAGACTCGTTTGTTTGGTGGGCATCAGATCCCATTACTGGGGCTCGGCGTGTATCAAAACTACGATGCGAGGACTTCAGTGTTGCAAGCGCTGGAAGCCGGCTACCGGCATATCGACTCGGCTCAGGGTTATCGCAACGAGGAGGCTGTAGGCCGAGGCGTCGCGGAAAGCAGCGTCAAACGAGAAGATATCTTCGTCAGTAAGAAATATTCCGTACGATCTTACCTGCGGGGCTTTGGAAGAAACTCACTGTGGACCACGCCCTTTGGTGCTTTGTTTCCTCGTTAGCGAGCAAGGTCACGGGGAGGAATCAAGGATATCAATCAACCTTAGAATCTGTCGATGCGAGCCTCAAGAAGTTCGGGTTTGGTGAGAATCGTTCCGCGATTCCGACCCATCATCTCTTGTTTTGACACTACGGTGAAATCTTTATCCACGCGCAGATTATATCGACCTATTTTTAATTCACGATCCATACCCTGGTAAGGTCAAGCGTCTCGAGACGTATAAGGCGTTACTGGAGGCTCGGGCTGAGGGGAAGATCCGCAACGTTGGGGTATCAAATTAGTGAGTCTTCCCACCACAAGGTGCTAAACCGTTGAACAAATGGTCTATGTAGTGGCGTTCACCACCTCGAAGAGATCACCGAGGCGGGGTTCGAGCCCCCGGCCGTGAACCAGATCCAGGTAGGAACGTACTTCCAGGTTCCCTACCCTCGACTCATTTCGAACCCATTATTTTGGGTTAGCTCCATCCGTTCTGTCAACAACGAGAGATCGTGGATTATTGCCACAATAATGGTATCATAGTACAGGCGTACAGTCCGCTCATCCAGGCTCGGAAGGGGATGTTCGATCACCCCACCATCACGGCCATCGCGGACAAACATGGGAAAGATAATGCTCAGGTGCTCATCCGCTGGAGTTTGCAAAAGGGGTACCGTCTCTTTCTCGTTTGGGCCGTGTCGCACTGTTTGTTGACCGTGGTGACTTTGAATTCGCAGCTGGGTAACCCTACCCAAGAGCTCAGACCCAAAACGAATCGTCTCAAATGCGGCTGTTTATGACTTTGAGCTGGACAAGGAGGATATGGCGGATCTGGATTCCCTCGATAGGGGTGACGATGGGTCTGTTACGTGGCACCCTGTCAACGCTCCTTGAAGGGCTCTCCGGGAATTGGTTGCGAAGTGAACGGTAATAAACTTGTACATCTTATCCCTCCACCGGGATACGAAATATAAAAGTTCCCGAGAAACCACTCGCGAATGACATGAATATTGTCGAGGGGAGCCGGTTTGACGTTCGCCAGGTGTTAAGTATCCTCATTGTCGATTCGGACACGGGTGACGGAATCGGTGACCAGGCGCCACACCCGGCTAGACTTGATCAACTGCCACAATCTCTCGAGCTTACCATGGAATCGCTCGCCCAGGAGCTCCTCGAGGCTATTATCGACCATGTACCACCTACATCCGCATGCTGCCATTCGCTTGTTGCAAGGCGCTGGCGAAGGCGGAGTCAACAACGCTACTTCAGTGACCTTCTGTTCACGGGAGAGCTCGAGGTGGTTCGTTGGTAATAAACATCCGGATCCTGCGGGACCCGGATGGAATCCCCTCATATGCCCGCGATGTCTAATTCAAATGTATCCGCCGTTGGCATGACCCCACGCTCCTCAGTCGGGTGCTCAAGTGCTTCAGTCGCGTGAAGACCTTGACGTTCTCGGAGACCGGGATCCCGCCCGATGAAGTGCGCAAGATCGTACGCCTGGAGGTTTCGGGAGGGACCTCACCTCCCTCACCTTTTTTTTACCCCGTGTCCACGGTGCCGATGTTGATGCCGTTCGTTCTCTCGCTCCCGAACCTGAGGGATTTAATGATCGGCTGTGTTGTGCGGGAAGAACCCCAGGGGCCTTTCATCCCTCCGGACGAGACCTGGCGGGGGGAGCCCTTGCAATCGTTGGACCTGTTTTTGCTCTCGAGTGGACCGATCGAGTTCATCGCGCTGTGTGGGGTCACTTCCCGTAGGGTCGATCTGTCCGTAGGGGATATGATGGAGAAGGTCATTGTATGTTCTTCGGAGACGATGAGGGAATTGGTGCTCCAGGATGCGTTGTCCAGGTGTGAACCCTCGGGTTCGATTAGACCTCCGAATCGACGTCGATAGGTTCGAGAGTCGAAGGGAGTTCAGTATTTAAATATTCTACCTACGGGCTGCTCGGCCGTACTGGCTACACCAGGGGGGTTTCGCATCTGGGGAATAACGCTGACGAGTTCACCAGATGTAGACTCGGGCCACAGAGGGCCCGCAGGCCCATTCCCGCCGCTTCCGGCTCTTACCTCTATGAAACTCGAAATTCATTTGTGCGCCCTTTCCCCTCGCCTCGCGGATATCCTATCTTGCATCCGATCGGTTCCAGCTCTATCTTCCATTACTTTCAAATACCTGAAAAGGACTGGTGTAGAAGATATCCCCACCTCTCCCGAATGGGTATGTGTGGATAAATCGTTGGCGCGGTTGGCTGTGGAGGTGAAGGCCGAGAGGAGTTTGGTAGTGGTGACGCCGTGGCCGAAGGGACACAAGAGTACTTGCCTGAGTTTAGGAGAGCGGGGGGTGAGCTTAGGGTGAACCCTGGTGTTCAAACGCTCATATCTGATTAAATCGGGCTGTAGGTGCTTTTACCTCTTTGTACGTGGGTTCTGGAACCGGGTTATGTTTCGCAACCGTGAACAGATTTCCTACACCAACCCTCGCTTGCCGCTGTGCGGAGGGATCTCATTTGCAGAGCCCCATAGTATCCAACATACTTAAAAACAACCTGTCTACTCGCCGGATACTCTTACAACTTGTGCTCTCCCTGTGGAGGGGACGGCGAAGACGGTATTCCAAAATCAGTCCTCTTACACTCTCAACTCCAACCTCGCAGATTACAGATTGTCCTTCTTGTCCGCTTCTACACGGGGGGGGGAGGGGAGAGAACAACAAAAAGGGTTAGTGTGACGATTCAAATAGAAAATTCAAATCTCACCTCTCCCCACAACGAACTTGACCCGCTCATCTGAAAACCTTTCCTCTAACTCATCGAGGCTCATGAGCTTAACGAGGTCGTGAGCTCCCTCGAATTGCAACTCCTGGGTGACAATAGCCGGTTAGCCCTCGTGGATGGAGCGCGACTGAGCCCACACCTGAGACCGGAACAGCGCCAGCCAACTATAGATGCCAAATTCTCTCCGTGGAATACCGAGTGGTAATCTCGGCACGAACAGTTCTCCAACGACCCCCAGAATCCAGATAAGCACGGAGAGGCCGATCAGTTGCCACAGCTCGTAGGTGGTATATGCTAGCGTCTCATCCTCGTACGATTGCGCGACGACGAATCCTGACCCCGCTAGGTATGGTAGAACATTAACCGCACCGACCCGTGCGATGATCATCGCGAGCAGGTCTGGGGAGAGTTCTGTATAGTACCCAGATCCAGCGCCTTCAGTTAAAGAAATCGCCTGTGGATTAGGTCGAAGTTAGGAGAAATGCTATACGCGGGAGCACGACGAGACCCACGGTAGGGGGGAGCGTGTAATAACCATCCTGGCTGATATCTTTCTGCATCTGTTTGATGGTATTGTCATGAGCCGTGTATAATATTGGATTCTTTCCTGTAGTGTTGAGGTGCCGGGTGTTCACGATTGGAGATCCTTGGATACGACCACTCGGCGACAGCGGGGTACTGGCATTCCCTTTCCCAACGAGTTGCAAAGTGGAGGGGGATGCGATAGATGTGTTGTATGTTTCTACGATCCAAGATTCGTACCTCCGTACGCAAACGGCGGCATCATAACCAACCACGCGCCATGTCGCACTGTCAGATGGCAGTGTCTTATTCAAGTACACAGGGAAACGACCGTGATCCACCAGAGTGGTGTCGAGTCGGATGAGGACTGTTTCGACGGTCATCCATTTTTGATCACCAGCGACCGATCCGAACTTGTGGGAGTTGAGAATAATGGACTCGCCGTTGTCTGGCGATTCCACTGTAGCGCATAGTTTAGACACGACGCAGGATGCGAGAGGGGCTGACAAGGACTCACTGGCGTAGGAAATCGTTGAGGGGTCTATATTTGATGGGATGGTATAGTTCGGTTCTAGGTTACTGAATTCCGGATCCGTTAATAGCGACGGTAGGTCCGCTGTGTCGTACACCTCAGCGAAGCCTTGGAGGAAGTCTCGAGGAACGAAGACATAGGTGTAGTTTTGGCTCGATAAGGGGATCCTGGGTAGGAACGAATCAGCGAGTTGGGTCAGGGGAGGCGCCAAGTTGCCTCACAAGTTGACTTTAGGGTTAGGCAGCTTCTTGCAGTGAACCCTGACCCCCCATTGGGGATGTCTAAAAATGCGAATGTCAGGAGGTTGAGCTACAGCTCTAGCGAGCATTGGGTATACCGTAAAACCGCCCCGGTGTCGCGCTTAGTTACGTTCTTACCCGTTGACACGGGAGTGTCTCCAGGGGCATATCCCAAGTCAGTTGGCCCAGAGTGATTCAAAGCCCCAGGCCCAGAACCCCCAGGGATGAACTGGGACAGACTCGGTTGGGCAAAGTAGACGGTATCGTTGTCGTGAACGAACTCAGTGGGGTCAGGCGTGCTTCTGCCGTATGACAGCCAGCCAAACTGATATGCCATAAGCTTATCCTTTGCCCGCTCTACATCCCCATCGGTTAAGTCTCCAGCAACCAAGACTTCACGGTAAACCTTGCTTTGGTTCTGTTCAAAACTTAGGACAATTGCAAGGAGACAAGTTCGTGGCATGTACACTTATGAAGGTTTTGATCACCATGATGCGTCCGAGTAGGAAGGGTAAGAGGGGAACTAGGATGGCGATAACGACGAAGAATTCTAGGAAGAGGGACCATGGTCGTTTGCTGCGGGGGTGTGAGAATGCGTGAAGTAGCAGGAAATGATCTGGGGACGGACTCGTATGATTTACGCGACTGTCTGGCGGTCCCTCGATTCCCAAAACGAGAGCGGAGGACATGGAAAGCGGGCACAGGGCTTGTCGAACTGCTCGAGCCTCTGGCCAGCTCGTGGAGTTTCAATCCGCCACCTTCGCTCATCTGAATCACGGTGGCCCAGGCTGTTTGAAACATAAGATCCCAGAAAGCCCCGACACCAAACCGTGTGAACTCACTTGTTGCCTCGAGGTGTTGCGCTCCGATCCGGAGAAGGAGGTATCCGAGGGCGACTCCGACCCCCGAACACCAGACGGAAACGATGACTCGCACAATGAATAATGACCTATCCTTCGCCACAGATGTGAGGAAAAAGGACGCCGGGTACGTGATAAGGCATAGGATTGCGAGGATTGCGATACGGGAGAAGCTCGGTCTCTCGAAGTCCTGGGACAGTGGCTGCAACAGTGGCGGCTTAAACCTCGAAAACAGAGATTTGTTTGGATTCTGGAAGTTCTCCGTGGATGGTAGGAGGGAGTGCCGGGGTGGATTTTCGGGATCGGGCCCCCTACGGCTTAGAGTCGGAATGGAGGGGCCTGCTCGGGTGAGGGTTGTAGTTTCGGTAGTGTTGGAATTGTTGTCCCGCATACGAACGCCTTCCATGCTGAGAACTCAAGGGAGAGGGGGTTGACCATCCCACGATTGTCCCGAATATAAATATATACAATGACAGTGGACCGTACGTTATTTGCAGCATGGGATGGGTGTTGCTGAGGTTCCAATGCCTTCAGGCGTACGCGCGTTGCCCAGCCTACTGTATCGCTGTGGATCCCATCAAAGCGGCCTAGTGGGGCAGGCATCCGCTTTCGTCCGTTTGGAAGTTGCTCCCAGTACGATGCGGCTTATCCGACATGGGTTTAAAGCGAATCTGACGACCATACGTAAGTACTCGTGGAGGGGGGAAGCCCGGACCGAAGGTTTGTTTGTTATCGTTGGGTATGGGCATGGGGGTGGGGAGGGAGGGAGGGCGCCCGGGTAGCCCAGGACTGAGGTGCTGAAACACGACGGACGACGATCCTGCGAAAGCGGCCCGGGCGCGAGAGAGGTTGTGAGTACCGTTTCCCCATGGCATCCATGCAAACAGAAGAGGAGCTGAATGTTACCTGCGTACAGGTCCTTGTACCCGCACTAGCACACCACGCGCGGTCGCTTTACGACGTTCTGGTTCTTTTCCCCACTCTTGTAGGACAGGAGGGGGAAGGCGGAGGTCCGGCCAAGCCTGGAGGGGTTGGCGCACGGAAGGCAGTTAGTGCGGCCCAGGATGGGATTCGCCGACTCCCAGTTTCAGGTGATCACCGACAGTTTGCAGGTCTGGGAAGTTCTACC
>Ga0307516_10004225_pt1 | contig 17881 bp, 11 predicted proteins | sample 19_EM_MG_FD_203310 | JGI IMG/M metagenome (GOLD analysis project Ga0307516, IMG submission 203310) | Populus trichocarpa ectomycorrhiza microbial communities from riparian zone in the Pacific Northwest, United States - 19_EM | ecosystem: Host-associated > Plants > Roots > Unclassified | place... | reverse complement strand
TGATATCCAGGCGCAGCCGGCCGCATCGGCGCTCACTGAATTCGCCCGCCAAGCGGACATCACTCTGGTGTTCTCCACGACTCTCGTCGAGAACCACCAAACCGTGAACGTTCGCGGAGACTTTACAGTGCAGGATGCGCTGCGAAAATTGCTCGCAGGAAGCGGCCTGACGTTCACGCAAGTGAGCGAGACCAGCATCGCCATCAATTTGGAAAGTAAGACGGACGCTCCGCAGCCTGCACCGGTGAAGGCACCCGGCGCCGCCGCGGACGCGGCCGGCAACGACACTCAACTCAAGGGGGACGACAACATGAATCATCGTGGACTATTCACGCGTATCGCAGGGCTGTTTGCGCTGAGCGGCGCCCTGCTGGCGGGCAGCCATGCCGGCGCCCAAGACACCGCCACCGCTCAGCCGGCGGCAGGACAGACCGATGCCAGCACCGCCAACACCAGTACGCTGGACGAAATCGTGGTGACGGGAAGTGCTGAGTCCAAGGGCCTCAAGAAGCTCGACGCGAGCTTCTCCATCACGACAGCGAGTCTCGAAGAGATCAAAACGGCGAACCCGTCCAGCTCCGCCGACCTGCTGAAGATCGTACCGGGTCTTTGGGCCGAATCGAGCAGCGGCGAAACCGGCGCCAATATAGAACTGGCCGGCTTTCCGGGCGGCGGCGACGCCCCGTATGTCACCTATCAGTTGAACGGATCGCCGGTCTACCCGGTGCCCACGCTGTCGTTCATGGAAAACTCGTCGTTGTTTCGCATCGATGAGACCATCGAGCGCGCCGAAGTGCTGTTGGGCGGTCCGTCGGTGGTTTTCTCGAATGGTCAGATTGGCGCGACCGCAAACTTCATCCTGCGCCAGGGCAGCGCCACCCCGCACGGCGATCTTGCATTGACCTTCGGATCCGAAGGCATGTATCGGGTCGACGGATTCTACGGCGGCCAGATCGCACCCGATTGGTTCGTGAGCATCGGCGGCTTTTATCGCGATTCGAACGGAATACGCAGCTCGCAGTTTCCCGCCGACGTCGGCGGCCAGCTCACCGGAACCTTGTCGCACTCGATGGATAACGGCACCATCCTGTTCTATGCGCGGGTGCTCGACGACAAGAATCTGTTCATCACCGACGTTCCCTTATCGGTGAGCGCCGACGGCAAGAGCGTTTCCGCCTTTCCGGGCTTCAATCCCCTGACGGGAACCTTTGCCGGCAATGCCTTGCGCGGTCTTCAGGTCCAGGAATTTCCGGGCAGCCCGCCGGGCACGATCACGGCCAATTTGGGAGACGGCAGAGGCGCCAACATTCATATGTTCGGCAACGACCTCGACCTGGACTTGGGCGCCTGGAAGCTCAGCAACAAGATAGGTTTCACCGGCGGCGACATGCCCACCAACGCCTTGTTCAACAATCTTTCCCCGCAATCCTTGAGTTCGTTCGTCGCGAGCCAAGTGGCCGGCGCCAACGGCACGCCGGCGGTAGTCACCGCCGCGGGCGGCGTCGCCACCACCGGCACGGCCACTTATGTCAACGGCGGCGGCGCGGTTGCTCCGACCACTCCGGTGGCGTCGGTGGGGTTCTGGGTGGTGGACAAGAAAATCCAAGCGTTCACGGATGACCTGCGCTTCACCACCGATCTGTTCGAGGGCAATTCGCTGACCCTCGGCGGCTACTTCACCAGCTACTCGTCGAACGACGTCTGGTATCTCGGCAACAACATGTTGATCACGGCGACGCCGAATGCGCAGCTCATCAACTTGACGCTGAACAACGGCGCCCAGGTGACCCGCAACGGGCTCATCGGCGGTTCGTTCTTCAGCCTGGTCGACGACTTCAGCGGCCGGAACACGGCGCTGTTCGCCTCGGATTCATGGAAGATAGGCCCATGGCTGCTCGATGCGGGCTATCGTCTCGAAGAGGAGAGAATCAACGGTTCGATCGAAAACGTCGACTCGGTGGATCTCGACGGCAACCCGCTGACGCTTTACAACAACGGCACCAGCGTCGCCAACGGCAGCTTCTCGAGTGTCCGTTACGATCACACTCTGGGCTCGTGGACCCTTGGCGCGAACTACGAGCTCAGCTCGCACATGGCCGTTTTCGGACGGTACAACGAAGGCTTTCACTTCCCCGGCTTCGATGATTTGCGCAGCGGCCAACCGCAGTCGCAGCACGTGAAGAACGCGGAGATCGGCTACCGCGCGCAAACCGAGACCATCTACGGCGTCATCGATGTGTTCCACCGCGAATTCACCGGCGTCCCCTTCCAGCAGTTCCTGGCCGACGGTACGAACTTCACCGCCGAGTACGGCTCCAAGGCGTATGGCGTGGGTTTTGAGGGGAAATGGCAGCCGATCGAGGGCTTGAGCTTCTCGATCACCGGCGATTGGCAGCATTCGCACTACGACGGGTTCGATTCGGCCACCACGGGCACCAATGTCGGCTTCAACTACAACAGCAACGAGTTGCAGCGTCAGCCGAAGCTGCAGTTCCGCTTTACGCCGGAATATCACATGCCCTTGCCGTGGGGCGACTTCCGGATCTTCACGACCTACAGCTACATCGGCGAGCGCTTCTCGGATCCGGGCAATACGCAGGTGCTGCCGAAGTACTACACGCTCGACGCGGGCATCGTGGCGGGCCTCGGGTCGAATTTCGAAGTGCGCTTGCAGGGCTCCAATCTCACCAATCAGATCGGCTTGACCGAGGGCAACGCCCGCGTGACCACGGCCGGCATCTCGAGCGGATTCGAGATGGCGCGGCCCATCTTCGGACGCGAGGGACAGCTGCAGTTGCGTTATAAATTCTGATATGACTCCCTCGTGTCGAGCGGCACGAGGGCGATTCTCGCGGGGCGTGGCCATCGAAGGCGGCCATGCCCCGCGGGCGGTCCTCGTGAGCTTAGGCCTGGCGACGGCCTCGCTCACATCGCTGATAGTGCAGGCGGCGCTGCCGGCGGCAGCAGCCGCGGCAACGCCGGCGTCGTACGCGGCCAGCGCCGCGGCGGCCGGCGAACGCAAGATCGACACCTTCGAATTGACCGCGACGGAAGGCAATTTACAGATCTACTATCCGACCTATCTCGCCAACGGCCACTGGTCCATGGCGAGTTCGCTGTCGGGCACAGGTCCGACTCCGGCACAAATTGTCGGCGTCATGGACTACACCGCGAACGACGTGTCGCGACCCGCCGCGATTCCAAGCTGGAATGAGATCGACTATTACGACGGTGCGCAATGGCTCAATGCGGGCGCGGTGAGCGCCGCTACGCACTCGGGCTATCGGCAAACCTTGGACATGCGCGACGGGTTGCTCAGCACCCGCTACCGCTGGCGCAGCCGCGCGCATAGCACCGACGTATCCGTCACTAGTTTCGTGAGCATGAGCGATGCTCATCTGGCCGCCGTCAGCCTGCAGTTGACGCCGCGGTTCACCGGCAAAATCCGTTTGAGATTCACGTTGCGATCGGCAGCGCCGCCGCCGCGGCTGCCGCTGGCCGAGATGAGCGCGGCCGAGTTCAGTGCCGCTTCGGTTGCGTCGAACCGGCCGGATCTCGCCATCGGCGGAAAGCGCGATGCCATCTGGTACCAAGGCCAGATGGGCGGGATTGCGACGGGCGACGGCGCCGCCGCGAACACGCTGTGGATGGAGGGCAAGGCGATCGCCGGACGGACGGTCGCCGTGGGTGCGGCCGTCGCTCTCCCGCCGCGCTTCGGCATGCCGAGGCTCACGACGAGCCATACCGACGATGCCGCGGCGGCCGGTGCCGGGGCGGCCGATGCCGGCGCGGGCCACACCGTCGCGCTCGAAGTGGAAGGCAGCGTGCAAAGCGGCCGCTCCTATCGATTCACCAAATTCGTGGCGGCTTCCGCCGCAGGATGGGAACTCGAAAGCCGCGGCACGAACGAGGCCGGTACTGCTGGACCCGATACACTCGGCGCTCGCGCGGCGGCGGCCGCCGCCCGGGCCCGCAACGTCGGCCTCCATCATCTCGAAGCTGCACACGAGGCGGCGTGGCGCGCATTGTGGCGCTCGGACATTCTCGTCGGCGGCAATCCCGAGCTCCAGCGCACGATACATTCCGATTTGTTCTATCTGCTGGAGAACTCCGCGCCCGGCAGCGCCTGGCCCGCGGCCGCCTGCGGATTCAGCAGCAATTATTTCGGCCATGTCTTCTGGGACAACGACTTGTGGGTGTTTCCGGCGCTGTTGCTGCTCCATCCGCAGCGTGCGGAATCCCTGATTGCCTTTCGTCAGCGTACGCTGACGCAGGCTGTCGCACGCGCGCGCGCGCACGGATTTGCCGGCGCGATGTTTCCGTGGGAAGCGGACCCGTGGACCGGTGAGGACGTGACGCCGAAATTCGCGGTGGAGAACGCCGACCGGGAGATCCACGTGAACGGGGCGGTCGCGCTGGCGCAATGGCAGTACTATCTGGCCACCGGCGACCGGCACTGGCTCAAGGATAAGGCGTTTCCCGTCATCAAGGCCGTGGCGGATTTCTGGGTCAGTCGGACCGCCAAGGGTTCTGCGGAGCGGCCATCCGCGGGGCCGCCATCCGCGGCGCCCCGCTACGAGATTTTGGACGTGACTTCTCCCGAGGAGGACTATGCGCACGTCAACAACGAGATTTATACGAACGTCGTGGCGCACCGCAGTCTCAAGGCCGCGATCGCCGCGGCGACGGCGCTCGATGAGACACCCGATCCGCGGTGGCGCGAAGTGGCCGACGGGCTGTATCTGCCGACTGCCGGGCAAAACGGCGCCTATTTTGATTTCGATCCCACGACGCCGCACGATAAAACCGACTCCTGGATGGCCACTTCGGTCCCCATGCTGAGCATACCGGCGCTAGATTTCGATGCCGATGCGGCCACGCTTCAGGGCTTGTTCCGGCACTCCCTGGACGCCGTCGGTCCCATACGCGGGCGCGCCAATCAGATGGTGCTGGTAATGCTCGCAATCCAGGCCGCTGATGTGGGCGACGCGAACTACTTCAACGATTTCGTGGGCGGACGCGGCGGTGCGACGGATCCGTTCTTGAAACCTCCGTTCAATGTGCGCAGCGAAACTCCGCAGAACGACAGCATCTACCTGCTCGCCACTTCCGGTGGATTCATCCAGGCATTTCTCTTCGGGCTCTCCGGCTTGCGGATCGACGAGCAAGGGTTGGCCGAGAGGTATCGCCCCACCCTTCCGCGGCAGATGACCTCGCTTGAACTCAAGAACGTCGCGTTCCGCGGCAAGTCCGTCGACGTGGCGATCTCGAGGCTTCCGTCCGGCGAAGTGGTCCGGCAAATCAAGGAAAAAAGCGCCAATGAGTGATGGAATGAGACGGGGCGGCCAACCGCCGGGCGGCGTACCGCGGGGCCGCTATCCGCGGGTCATCATAGCCGCGGCTCTGTCGTGCGTACTTGGGCTGTCTGCTTCAACCCACTCGCGCCCGTCCGAGCCGCCCCTCCGTCCAGCGCCGCAGACCGTCTTTCAGGAACTCTTCGTCGCGGTTCAAACGGCGCGAATCTTTCCCGACGGCAAAACCTTCGTCGACGCAGTGCCGAAGGAGCCGCCGGAGCGGGTTCTTGCGGCTTACCGCCGGGATCCGCCGCGCTCCAACGACGCTCTGAGAAGTTTCGTCGACGCGCATTTCGCCCTGCCCCCTGAAGTCACGTCCGCGGACGCAGAACTGGACCATGAATCCCTCCCCGACCATATCGACCGGCTGTGGAATCAGCTGACCCGCACCACCAAGACCGCGCCGCCTGATTCGTCGCTGCTGACCTTGCCATACCCTTATGTCGTTCCCGGCGGACGCTTTCGCGAAATGTACTACTGGGATTCGTACTTCACGATGCTGGGACTGGTGCAAAGCGGCCGGCCGGAATTGGCGGAAAACATGGTGCGCGATTTCGCGTATCTCATCGACACCTTCGGCCATATTCCGAACGGCGCCCGAACCTACTATCTGAGCCGCTCGCAGCCGCCGTTCTTTTTCGAGATGGTGGGTCTGCTGTCCGCCGAGGACCCCCCGGCGGCATTCGGCCGCTACCTGCCCGAACTGCGGCGCGAATACGCCTTTTGGATGCGCGGCGCCTCGGGTCTGCATCGGGGTTCGGCTCGCTTGCATGTCGTGATGCTCGACGACGGCTCGACGCTCAATCGATTCTGGGATGACGAGGACACGCCGCGCGATGAGTCGTATGCGGAGGATACGGAATTGGCGAAGGACAGCGCGCGTGAACCGCGCCAGCTGTACCGCGACATTCGTGCAGCCGCCGAGAGCGGCTGGGACTTCAGCTCACGCTGGTTTGCCGATGCCAGGACCCGCGCCTCGCTCGATACCACGGAAATCATTCCCATCGATCTCAACAGCTTGTTGTTCGGCCTGGAAGAGGCCATCAGCGCCGGCTGCCTGCGCACCGGCGATGTGAGTTGCCGGCGGGAATTCGAGCACAGGGCCGCGCGGCGCCGCAAAGCGATCGACCGGTATCTGTGGGACGCACCGTCCGGCGCCTATCTCGATTATCGCTGGACACGCCGCGAACGCGTTGCCGGAATATCCGCGGCCACTCTATATCCTCTGTTCGTGGACATGTCGTCGCCCCTGCAGGCCGAATCGGTGGCCCGCGCCACCCGGGAGTCGCTGCTCAGGGCCGGCGGCATCGTGACCACGCCGCGAGACACCGGCCAGCAATGGGATTCGCCGAACGGCTGGGCACCGCTGCAGTGGATCGCCGTCGATGGTCTGCGCCGCCATCGTCAGCCGTCGCTGGCCGCCGCCATCGCCTGTCGCTGGATGGCCGGCGTCAATCACCTGTATCGCGAGACCGGTAAGCTCGTGGAGAAGTACGACGTGGTCGACACCGGGCGGCGCGGCGGCGGCGGCGAGTATCCGACGCAAGATGGGTTCGGTTGGACCAATGGCGTGATGCGTAAGCTGGCCGCGCTCTATCCGGCGGAGTCCCGCTTCGAGACCGCCGCCCAATGCCCGGAGGAGCGCGGCGCACCCAGCGTGAAGTAGCCGATGCTGCGGCGCACCATTCGCTTACTTCCCATCGGTGAGCCAACCGCGCGACTGGGCAGCGTCGAGGAAATCGGCGACATCGGCAGCGCGCATAGCGCCCGACGAACGCAGGATGGCATCCATGACCACGCGGTCACGGGTTCGGGACCCGTCGCACAATTCGAGGATGACGACGGCGTGCTCATTGAGAGGGACCTTGCCCGCGCTCGAGACCAGGAGCGTCGCCGCGGATGACTCCCCATCGCCACTCAAGCGGATGCCGGGCGCGAGTCTGAGAAGGCGACGTCCAGGCCTTAAGCTTTCGTGGTTGCGGACATGGGCCATAACCAGCAAAGCCCAAGCAGGTTACATGCCATCTTGGAGCCTGCCCGAGTTTTTAGCGAGCCGCCTCGACTCACAGGCCCCGGTGAACGATTCCCAGGCGCCGACAGCGGCGGTACAGAGTGCTGCGGCTGACCTGCAGTAAGGTGGCCGCGCGGGCCATGTTGCCGTCGGTATCCCGAATGGCCTTGACCAACGCCTGCCGCTCGGCCGCTTCGATCGGCGACAAATCCTGCGCAGGGTCGGGGGCTTCCGAATCGGCGCCTGCGCAGCTCTCCGGGCGCGCTTCTGCCGGGACCGACGCGCCATGCCGCACCTCGCTCGGCAGGTCGCGCAGACGCACCACGCCGCCGTCGCAAATTGCCAGGGACGTGCGGATGACATTGCGCAGTTCGCGGATATTTCCCGGCCAATCGTATTCCAGCAGGCATTGAAACGCGTCCGTTTCGATCGCCACCGGCCGGCCGTCGCTGGTCTCGGCACCGAGCATTTTTCGGATGAGTTGTTCCTTGTCGGTGCGGTCGACCAATCGCGGCAGCTCGAGCGTTATTCCGTTCAGCCGGTAAAACAGATCCTCCCGGAACTGGCCGCGGGCGATCATGGAACGCAGATTCTGATGCGACGCGCATACCACCCGCAAATCCACTTTCATCGGTTTATCCGCGCCCAAAGGAACGACTTCGTGTTCCTCGAGGACGCGCAACAGCCGGGTCTGCAGTCCCAGGGGCATGTCGCCGATTTCATCGAGGAACAGGGTGCCGCCGGAGGCTTGCAGAATGGTGCCTTTCATCCCCTCGCGGCGCGCGCCGGTGAACGCGCCCGACTTGTAGCCGAACAATTCGCTTTCGATGAGGGACTCGGGGATGGCCGCGCAATTGAGCGCCACGAACGGCGACCGGCCGCTGGCTGCATGCAGAGCGCGCGCGAACAGTTCCTTGCCCGTACCCGTGGCGCCTTGGATCATGACCGCTACCGACGAGGCGGCGACGCGCCGTGCGCTGCGCACGATGCGCAGCATTTGCGGATCCTCGCCCGCAAGGTCCTCGAGCGCCAGCGTATCCTTGGTGCCGTGGGCGGGCGCGAGCTGCATGACATCGGGAGCGCGGGCGCTGCGCACCAGGTACTTCGAAAATCCGACGTCGGTCGATTCGTGGCTCAAGCTCGCAAAATACCGCCTCCCCATCGCCGCGTCGCGCACCGGCCACAGACCCACGGCGCTGGGGGAAACGGGGCCCGCCATCTCTTCGGCGCGCATGTCGAATATATCGTCGATGCGGCGCCCGATGAGTTCGCGCCGCTGCTGTACGCCGAGCAACCGCATCGCCATTTCGTCCGCCGCGATCACGGTCGCGTCGCTGGCCAGAGCCAACGCACCGTCGTGCTGCAAATTCACGAACTCGGGTCGCGCATGGAAGCGCAGCACGCTGCCGCGCTGAAAATGCCGGAGGAAAAGACATTTCTCGATCAGTTTCGCCGACAGCTGGACGAGCGCCATGATGTGCGTCTGGGTCTCGCGAGTGCCCTGCGCGTTCATCGTCGACGCGTCCAGCACCGCAACCAAGGATCCATCCGGATCGTGGATGGGTGCGGCAGTGCAGGAGAGGCCGATGTGGCAGGACTGGAAATGCTCGTCGCGATGCACGATGACGGGCCGGTTCTCGGCGATGCAGGTCCCCATCCCGTTGGTTCCCTGCCGCAACTCGCTCCAGTCGGCGCCCAGCCGCAATCCGGCATTTCGAAAGGTCTCGAGAATCGTCGGGTCGACCTTTTCGTACAAGACGATGCCGCCCGCGTCCGTCAACAGCAGTGCGCAGCCGGACATCGCGATGTGATCGTACAGCCAGTCGATTTCCGCCGACGCGACTTGGATGAGGTGTTCGTGCCGGTTGCGGTATTCCTGGAGGGTGCGTCCGTCGAGAACGCAGGGTTCGAGCGGGCGTTGCGGATCCAGCGAATAATCGATCATGCAGCGGCGCCAGGACGCGCCGATCGCCGAACTGACCACCGAGTGCTCTGACGGTACCGGAGCACCGCGCACAAACCCCAACACCGTTGCAGCGTGATTGGACTCTATATGATTAGACATCGGGGTTCCCCCTACGGCCGTCAGCTGATCCCGCCCTCAAATAATAATTATCCGACGCGAGGCAGCATCGCGATCTCACTGTAAAAAGTCAAATGAAGCGCCGCCGCAATGGAGCAACGGTGGCATCCGTGTCGCTACATGTCGCAATGCTGGCACACAACTCGCTCACCAAGATGCCGGTTTACGGTCGGGGCGCCGGGCGCGCATACTGCGCCGCGGGGAACCACACCAAAAAAGATGTAACCTTGAATCTCGACGCGATCATCCGGCCGGCGCCTGCTGCACTCCGCCGGCGTGGACGAGGACCGTCCGCGCCGTCATCGCGTCATGCCGCAACCGCGCAGCGCATTCGCCTCCAAGTCGCGAAAACTCTTCGCCAATTTGCGCGCGCGCTCCGAATCTCGGAAAATGCCCCCCGCTTCGCCCGGCAAGGCCGCGTATTTCGCGAAAGTCGATGCTTCGACGTAGTCATCGTAGGCCAGCTCGTTCGCAATGCGGTCGATGGCGCACGAACATTGATACAGGGCGGCGAGTTTGCCGCCGTTCTTCCCGATGCAATCGTTGACGTACTCGACCCGCGCGACCGTAGGGTAGTCGTGCGCGGGAGCCGTGGCGGCGTGCGTTTCGGCTCCCGGCGCCTCGCCGAAGGCAGGGCCGGCCGCGGCACAGGTGCCCAGCAATGCGATGGCGCCCGCCAGCACGAATACTGGTGGCATGTGGCATAAGTATTGCAGTTTCATGGTCTCGCGCTCTTTTTTGAGGTGAACAGATTTTGTTTGAAGTTGGATTTAAGGGGATTGAAGAATTGGTTGGTTAAATGTCGAAACTCACGATGAGGGAATCAATATGAAAAAGTTTTACGCCCTTCCCATTCTGGGCGCTGTTGCGGTATCGACGTCATTATGCCTAAGTGGGATCGCTGCGGCGACGGACCTCGAAACAAGCATGAGCAATCCGTCCAACTGGGCGTCTCAGGCCGGAGATTATGCGAACCACCGTTACAGCACCTTGGATCAGATCAACGCCAAGAACGTGTCGAGCCTGCAGGTAGCCTGGACGATGTCCACAGGCGTTTTGCGAGGCCACGAGGGATCGCCTTTGGTCGTCGGCAACACGATGTACATTCACACACCGTTTCCCAACAACGTTTACGCGATCAACCTCGCCGACCAGACGTACAAGTGGAAATACGAGCCGAAACAGGACGCCACCGTGGTGCCCGTGATGTGCTGCGATACTGTGAATCGCGGTCTTGCCTTCGGCGACGGAAAAATCTTCCTGCAACAGGCCGACACCACGTTGGTGGCGCTCGATGCCACGACCGGCAAGGTGGATTGGACCGTGAAGAACGGCAATCCGAAGATCGGCGAGACCAACACCAATGCACCGCACGTGTTCGGTAACGTCGTTCTGACCGGCATCTCGGGCGGCGAATTCGGCGTACGCGGCCGCATGCAAGCCTACGACATCAAGACCGGCAAACTGCTGTGGAAGGGTTACAGCACCGGACCGGACGATGAAATGCTCATGGACCCGGCCAAGACGATGACCTGGACCAACGGCAAGATGGCGCCCGTCGGCAAGGACTCGTCCCTCAAGACCTGGAAGGGCGATCAGTGGAAGATCGGCGGCGGCACCACCTGGGGCTGGTACTCCTATGATCCGAAGCTGAACCTGATCTATTACGGATCAGGTAATCCGAGCACGTGGAACCCCAATCAGCGTCCCGGCGACAACAAGTGGTCCATGACGATTTGGGCGCGCGATCTCAACACCGGTATGGCCAAGTGGGTGTACCAGATGACGCCCCACGACGAGTGGGACTTCGACGGCGTGAACGAAATGGTGCTGGCAGACATCAAGATGGGCGGCAAGGAGGTTCCCGCGCTGGTGCATTTCGATCGCAACGGCTTCGGCTACACGATGAACCGCGCCACGGGTGAGTTGTTGGTCGCGCAGAAGTTCGATCCGCAGGTCAACTGGTCCACCGGCGTCGACATGAAGACCGGCCGTCCGACGGTCGACAAGAAGTTCTCGCCCGGCACCACCGGACCGGACGTCGACGTGAAGGACATCTGCCCGGCGGCACTGGGCTCGAAAGACGAGCAGCCCGCCAGCTATGATCCGAAGTCGGGTCTGGTGTTCGTTCCGACCAATCATGTCTGCATGACCTACGAGCCGTTCCAAATCGAGTACACGGCGGGCCAGCCCTATGTGGGCGCCACCCTGACCATGTTCCCGACCCCGAACAGCCATGGCGGCATGGGCAATTACATTGCCTGGGATCCGGCGACGGGCAAGATCGTCTGGTCCAAGCCCGAGCGTTTCTCGGTATGGTCGGGCGCCCTGACCACCGCGGGTGATGTCTCCTTCTACGGCACGCTCGAGGGATACATCAAAGCCGTGAGCACGAAGGACGGCAAGGAACTGTGGAAGTTCAAGACGCCCTCCGGGATCATCGGCAACGTGTTCACGTACTCGTACAACGGGAAACAGTTCGTTGGCGTGTATTCGGGCATCGGCGGCTGGGCCGGCATCGGCATGGCGGCGGGGTTGACCGAAGGACACGAGGGCCTGGGCGCCGTGGGCGGCTACAAGGACTTGGCCAAGTACACGACCTTGGGTGGATCGCTGTTCGTCTTTGCGTTGCCCGATTCGGCTGCCGGCCACACGGCAAGCGCCAACTAATAACAATAGTCGATTGAAGTGACCGAGACCGTGCGTCCGTGGATGTGAAAACATCCCCGGGCCCACGGTCTCGACTTGGAGAGATTAATGAGACGACGGTTATTTTTTGTGATGTCGATTGCGATTCTGTCCACAGCCGCCCTCATGGCGAGCCGGACCGCGAACACCGCCCAGGCGGCGGACCAGGATTCAGCAGCACCGTACACCGTACAGGATGGCGACAAGGTCGATCCGAAGACGCTGGAGGGCTGGAAGACATGGCGAGCATTGGCATGCGAACGCTGCCATGGCGCCGAACAGGAAGGCTTGGTAGGACCCTCGTTGGTCACCTCGCTCAAGACCTTGTCGAAGGAGGACTTTCATACGACCGTCATCGACGGCCGTCCCGAGAAGGGCATGCCTCCGTGGGGCGCCAGCGAAATGGTCCAGAAGAACTGGGAAGGTCTTTATGCGTACCTCAAAGGTCGGTCGGATGGGAAGATCAACCCCGGCCGTTTGCACCCGCTAGCACAATGACGCGGGTGAGGTTTAGCCGGGGACGCGGCTGCACGGTGTTGATGACTGCAGGCCTCGCGCTGTGCGCGCACTCCGGCCTCGCGGCGGACGGAGTTCTCAAAGTGTGCGCCGACCCTTCGAATCTTCCCCTGTCGAACGACAAGGGCGAAGGTTACGAGAACAAGATTGCCGAAGCGCTGGCGCGCGATCTGAAAATGAAGGTGGAATACACGTTCTTTCCCCAGCGCATCGGTTTCATCCGCAATACGCTGCGCTCCAAAGACGAGGTATCGCATGAATATAAGTGCGACCTCATCATCGGAGTGCCCAAGGAATACGAACTCACGGCCACGACGCAGCCGTACATGCATTCGACCTATGCCCTGATATTTTCCTCGCGCAGCGATCTGAGCGGACTGCATACCGCACAAGACCTGCTCAAATTGCCGCGGGAAAAGCTCGATGCGCTGCGCATCGGCGTGTTCACCAAGTCGCCGGGATCGGACTGGCTGCTCAAGAACGGCCTCGTGGACCACGCGGTCAGCTACAGCCATCAAAACGGCGATTCGGAGGAGTCTCCGGCGCGCACCATCGAGCGGGATCTCGACGGCGGCAGGCTCGATGCAGCCATCCTCTGGGGTCCGTTCGCCGGAATGCTGGTCGAGCACCGGGCGAAGGATCCGAAGTGGCGGGCCGTCCCGTTCGAGACCGACCCCAAGTTAAAATTCGATTATGAAATCTCCATGGGTTTGCGCAACGGCGAGCAGCAATGGAAGGAGACCCTGGACGGCTGGATCGCGGGGCACCGTTCGCAAATCGACTCGATATTGTTGAGTTATAAAGTTCCGATGGTCGACGCCACCGGTCATGTCAGTTCTCCTGCTACAGATGGAAATTTATGAAAACCAAAGCCGCAATTGGTTATGCCGCCGGCAAGCCGCTCGAAATAGCCATGGTGGATCTCGCGGGGCCGCGCGCCGGCGAGGTCCTGGTGGAAATCAAGGCCACCGGAATCTGCCACACTGATGAATTCACGCGCTCGGGCGCCGATCCGGAAGGTCTGTTCCCCGCGATTTTCGGCCACGAAGGCGCCGGAATCGTGGTCGATATCGGACCCGGTGTGACCTCCGTGAAGAAGGGCGATCACGTGATCCCGCTCTACACGCCCGAATGCCGCCAGTGCAAATCCTGCACCTCGCATAAGACCAACCTCTGCACCGCGATCCGCGCCACGCAGGGCAAGGGTCTGATGCCCGACGGGACCAGCCGGTTCTCCATCGGCAAGGACATGATCCACCACTACATGGGATGTTCCACGTTCTCGAACTTCACCGTGCTTCCGGAAATTGCCGTTGCGAAGATTCGCGAGGACGCCCCCTTCGACAAGGTGTGCTACATCGGCTGCGGCGTGACCACCGGAATCGGCGCCGTCATCAACACGGCAAAGGTGGAACCGGGCGCCAACGTGGTGGTATTCGGATTGGGCGGCATCGGTTTGAATGTCGTCCAGGGCGCGAGAATCGCCGGCGCCGACAAGATCATCGGAGTCGACATCAATCCGAAGCGCAAGGCGCTTGCCGAGAAATTCGGCATGACGCACTTCGTCAACCCGAAGGAAATCAAGGGTGACTTGGTGCCCTATCTGGTCGATCTGACCGGTGGCGGCGCGGATTACAGTTTCGAATGCATCGGCAACACGGACCTCATGCGTCAAGCTCTCGAATGCTGCCATCGAGGCTGGGGCGTTTCGGTCATCATCGGCGTTGCCGCTGCCGGGAAGGAGATAAGCACCCGGCCGTTCCAACTGGTCACGGGGCGGGTTTGGAAGGGTACGGCTTTCGGAGGCGTACGGGGGCGCACCGAAGTTCCCAAGATCGTGGACTGGTACATGGACGGCAAGATCAACATTGACGACCTGATCACCCACACGATGCCGCTGGAAAAAATCAACGACGCCTTCGAACTCATGCACTCGGGTGAGTCGATACGAAGCGTCGCCCTGTATTAGACGAACAAGCCAGACGAACGAACTAGGCGAACAAGACTAGACGATCAAGGATTAACCAAAAGAGGATACAAATATGACTGTAAAAATTCATCCTTCCATAGATAGCGGCGTCAAGGCTGGCGACGCGAGCTTTGCCGGCGGCACGCTGGTGTGCAAGTGCACGACCGATCCCGTCAAGGTGGCGATCAAGAGCAACGTGCTTTTCAACCACATCTGCGGGTGTTCGCAGTGCTGGCGGCCGGCCGGGGCGTTGATGTCCATGATCGCGGTGGTGCCGTCCGACAAGGTGTCGGTGGTTGCCAACGGCCAGAAACTGAAGGTCGTCGATCCGTCGAAGACCATTCAGCGCAACGCCTGCACGGTATGCGGCGTGCACATGCACGGGCCCATCAACAATCCGAAGCATGCCTTCAACGGCCTGACCTTCATTCATGCCGAGCGGTTCGACAAGGGCGGCTGGGCTGCGCCGGAATTCGCCGCATTCGTTTCCTCGGTCATCGAGACCGGTACCAAGCCGGAGGATATGAACGGGATTCGCGCGCGCCTCAAGGAATTGAAGCTCGAGCCGTACGATGCCTTGTCGCCGCCGTTGATGGACATGCTGGCGGCCAACACCGTGAAACAGAACGGAGTTGCCAAGCCGGCGATGTCTTAGGTCTGAAGATCGCGATAGGCCTCGAGGCCGCGAAATAAAGAGGGCGGGAGTCTCACGACTCCCGCCCTTTTTTTGGTTTTGGTCTTTCGACCGGGTTTTCGCCCGTTCCTAATGGTCCCGATGCCGAAAAAGAGCTGCGCCCACCGTCGGACGCAGCTACTAGGGGCTAGAAGGACATGAACGCGCCGAAGTTGACGTTGGTGCTCTTGTTCTCGTTGCCGTTGTGCGCCTCCGTCTTCGCCCCGCTGACTTCGCCGAGAAGGGTCAGATTCTTGGTGAGCGAGTAATAGACGCCGCCGGTGACCTTGCTGTTCTTCGACAGCAGGAACGGATCATCCGCCCCGTTGGCGAGGTCGAGCTTGCTCACGCCATAGTTGACGCCGAATTTGACCGCGCCGACGGTGTAGGTACCCTGAATCAGGTAGCCATCGGATTTGCGCGAATTGCCGTTGCCGTCGCTGGCAAGAATGAACAGTCCGGTGGTACCCATGCCCTTGCCGTGGTAGTACGACGCATCCACCTCGAAGCCGGCGGCGTCGAATTTGGCGAATATATCCCAGCCGGTGCTCGTGTACTCAGGACCGTTGACAGCCCCGACCGCCGAGTTCTGTTTCTCCGTAATGAAAGTGCCCGACGCGTAAAATTTCATGTCATCCGACATCTTGAGCGTGTACGCGGCTTTGCCATGGAAGCCCGGCGCCTTTCTTCCCGTCGAGGTGGTCCCATCGATGGGATTGATCGGAGCGAAGATACCCCCCGTCAAGCTGAATCCCGCAAGATCGGGGGTGGTGTAGTCCATCTGCGCCAAGGTGTCGACGTAGATGTAACCGAAGCCGATCGAGCCCAGGGTGGTATTCGACGGTGTCGGGGTCGACGCGGAACCGGCTACGCCGACGCCCGGCAGGGTCATGTCGTTGATGATGGCATCGAAACCGAAGAGACCGAAATTTCGGCCAAAGGTGAATGTACCGATGTCTTTGTTGCCGAAAGTCATATAGACCTGACGTATGTCGAGGCCGGTGGTCGACAGACCGACATTGCTCAGCGCGGTACCGTTTGCCTGCAGGTTGGGACTGCCCCCATCATTGCTCGCGATGCCCGGATACAACCCGAAATGCGCCGCGAGATCGTATCCGTTCTGGGTGGTGCTGATCCCGAATGTGATGGCGGCCGGCAGAAGGCCGTTGCCCACGTTCGATACGCTGCTGCCGCTCGGCGACCCCGTGCAGGCGCCGCCCACCGTATGGATTACTTGTGTCGTGTTCGCGTCCTCGCAGCTCGAATAGATGTAATCCACGTTGATATTCCCGTTGACGGAGAACTTCCAGTCACCGGATACAATGTCCACCGCCCCCGCCGCCGTCGCTGCCAGCGTTGCGGCGAGTGCCGCGGCCAGCCTGAATGCGCCCTTGTTGCTGTTTTGCATCGTGCCCCCTCATGCCAATGTTTTTGCTGATGATTACTACCAAGTCCGCGTGGGTATTTCCCCAATTCACGGGTTCCGCGGGAAGAGTGAGCAAACAGCGTGCCATCCACCGCGGAAATGCATGGTTTGCGGGTTCCCGCGCGGTGAACGGCCGTCTTTCTTGCGCTGTCGGCCCTCTCGAGTCCCGCGCGCGAGCGCTCCCGAGGCTTACGTTGCCTCGGCACAACACCGCATGCGCGCGGTTGCCTCGATCCAGGTCCGCGGATTCACCACCTGTCGGCGCAGCGTCTCGTTTTTGTGACACATGTGACGCCGCGGGTGACACACTCTCGGCACACCGCGTTCGCGCACTTCCCCACCAGAATCGGCCACAATAGGCGGCCGCGTGCATTGCACGCTCACGAAGTTCAAGGACCTCAATGAAGATGATCGACGGCCGATCCCTGATCGCTTGTTGCGCCTTAGGTTTTGCTGCGTCCGCGTTCAGCGCGGAAGCGGGCTACCGGGTTTTCGTCACCAATGAAGGATCGGGCGATCTGACCGTGATCGACGGCAGCACCCACCATGTCGCCGCCACGTGGTCGCTCGGCAAGCGACCGCGAGGAGTCATCGGTGCCCCGGACCGGCAGCGGCTGTATGTTGCGCTCAGCGGCTCACCGCTGGCGACCCCGGGCGTGGACGAAAAGTCGCTGCCGCCCGCGGACAAAGCGGCCGATGGGATCGGCATCGTTCGCTTGAGCGACGGTCGTGTCGAACGGGTTTTGACCGGCGTGTCCGATCCGGAGCAGGTGGCGCTGAGTCCCGATGGAACCCGGCTGTACGTGGCCAGCGAGGACACCGGCGTGGCCGCGGTCATCAACATCGCCACCGGCAAGATCGTGAGCAAGGTCGACGTCGGCGGCGAACCCGAGGGTCTTGCCATGAGCGCCGCGGCCGGACTCCTGGGCGTCACCTCCGAAGAAACGAATTCGGTCACGCTCGTGTCGCTCGCCGATTCGAAGTCGACCGTGCGTTTGGCGGTAGGCCAGAGACCTCGCGATCTCGCGTTCACCCCCGACGGCAAATCGCTGTTCGTATCGGGGGAAAATGACGCCTCGATCACCGTGATCGATGTGCCCGCACACCGCGTCCGGCAGACGCTGCATTTGACCAGCCCGGGTGCCAGGCCCAAAGGCGTCG
>Ga0307516_10004224_pt1 | contig 17882 bp, 6 predicted proteins | sample 19_EM_MG_FD_203310 | JGI IMG/M metagenome (GOLD analysis project Ga0307516, IMG submission 203310) | Populus trichocarpa ectomycorrhiza microbial communities from riparian zone in the Pacific Northwest, United States - 19_EM | ecosystem: Host-associated > Plants > Roots > Unclassified | place... | reverse complement strand
GACAATCCTTCTGATTGTTAACAATCCGAAATCCTCTTATGGATGCCAATCAATCCGATAATCCTTTCGATTGTCAACAATCCGTAATATTATTTCTCCCTTTGATTTTTCATTTCTAACAATTATACAAATCTAATAAATAAAATATTTGAAATGAAACTATGTATTTACATTTATAATATCTTATTTATATGATGATACATTTTTTTTGTATATATCAGGTTAACTTTTTTTAATACGAGAGGGTCAGAGAGCCTTTGACGCGATTCATGATGCTATTGGCGATGTTGTGGACACCACTTTCTCCATTTGGTTTTTATCATGTTGTTATGGACTTGAAGAGGTTGGGGATGCTCACCATTTACACCTTGCAGTAGAGGAGGATGAGACAATTTTTCATGCACAATGATATGTTCATGGTTCTAATGATGCAGACCCGTCCACGAGATAATTTATTAGATGTTGTTAACTGATATACTTAAGTATTATGAGAATTTGTTTTATAGAAATAATAAATTAATTGAGTTTTTTTTACTAGAAATTGAGTTTTGTTATTAGAAATTGAGTTTTTTTAATTTGTTATTAAATTACAAGTTAAATGATACAAACCAAGTCGGGTTCGAATTTGACCTTAAAATGTTATTGAATTACAGGTTATGAGATCAAACATATCTCTCAAACGGTATATCAATTCAAGTTGAAATCTTACATGGAAATACTAGACACATGAAACTATATTCTTGTAAATTTTCAAATCAAATGAAGTTCAGAAACATATTATTTCATAAGATCGAAGTTACTAGATGAATATTGTCAAATCTGCAAAATTAGACTTTCATGTACTGTTTGAGACATATCTGGAACTACAAGTGCAATTGTGTTGCAATTCAAGTTGTTATAGAGACTACACATCTCAAGCTTTCTATCCATATATTGTAGGCATAACAATTCATCCAGATGAGAGAAACCAATATATTTGAATTCAGGACTGAAATCTGCCAAAAATATACGAAAATTGAAGATTTAGGCTACAAAGAGAAATTTTAGCATGAAGACTTTGTTTTTATTATCCTATTTTATTTATTTATTTATTTATGAATAATTATTTTTAATTTGGGTTTGTTCTAGCCCGTTAGATATTATTTAAGGGTTTCTGTTTGGCATTGCGGTCCAACCGTGCTTTTGAAAAAACATGAATTGTTTTTGCTTTAATTTAATTTTTTTTTGTGTTTTTGGATCGTTTTGATGTGCTGATGTCAAAAATAATTTTTTTAAAAATAAAAAATATATAATTTTGATGCATTTCCAAGAAAAAAATACTTTGAAAAGCAACCTCTACCACACTCTCAAACAAGCCCTAACATATAATTTTGATGTGTTTTGATGTTTCATATAATTTTGATTCATTATTTGACATATGTTAGTTGATTACTAGTTTAGACCCATTAGTTTACAACCCAAAAGGGGTCCATTAGGGTTAGTTAGATAAGACTATATTATGTTTTTTTTACCTGTAAATTGAGGCAGCAAGTTGAAAAATAAATGTGACTTTTCCTTTTGTTTATGACAAAACAATATTTCTTTGTAGGGATAAAGATCGACAATGATTTATTGAAATTAATTGACTTTGTTATGTGTCATTCGCATATTTAGGGTTCTTAGATACAAGGTTATCATTAGGTCCAAGTTTTTTTCTAAGACATTTGATTCTTAGATATATTGTTATCCCTAAGTCAATGTTTTATCAAATCTGATTGTTGGTTTTCCTAATAGTTATCTTTAAATCAAGATTTTATTAAATTTCCAGGTAAAAATTTATAAAGTTCTATCAAATCTGATAAAAAATATGACCTATTGAGTTTGATGAGTTTTTCTAGGAGAGTATGAAACTATTAAAAAAAACTCCCATTACTACAACAATTTTAGATGCACATAGGTCATACCCGCACATCTAATGGTAACGCATATTATACCTGTCTTAGGTGGTCACATATATGAAACATGATAACCCATTAAACTGTGCTATTTTTGAAATTATATATTTTAATTGTGCTAACGTTTTTTCTATCCGGCAGGCTAGTTTGAAAAAAGAAAGGAAAAAACTCATAAACAGTGACAGTTTTTAGGGAAAAAGGAGGAATACTGACACGTATCAATGTATAATTCGTCATATGACTAATGTTGTTCCTGCAGCTCAATCTCTCCAGTGAAGACTCCGAGGGGGTGGCAGCTGAAAAGGACTGAAACGAAAAAAATAAAAAAGAAAAGAAATGCACTCACCAGACACGTCATCTCAATGGCTTGAGCCCTCCTCTCCCTCTGTCAAGGGAAGGAACCGTACGCTGTGTTTTCGGCAAGTACGCTGCACACTAACCTCTTACAGTCGAGGACATTGTCGTCATTTAAATTTTTTCATGAAAAAACCAAAACATCCTGTCGTCACGGTTTCAGTTCGTGAATCAAAACGTCTAGGTTGAAAACTAGGGTAAAAGAAAATCACTTTTCTTTTCTTTTCTGGCTGTTGTCTTCTCTCATATCTATTAAACAGGTTTTATGTTACAAAAAGAGAGAAACTATTTTATTTTATTTTATTTATACCAAATTCTGTAGGTATTTTACCTTAGCCTATCCGGTCATGACAATTTTCTTATAGAGGATTATTTGGAGTTCCTATGTCTGAATTTATTTTAACAGTGGCAATGCTCGCCATAACATGAAAAATAATTTTCGTCCAATACCAAAATCCCCCCCTTCTCTCTCCCTATCTCTCATTTCTCCCTTTTCTTTCCCTTCCATTTCTCTCCTCATATATATATATATTGAACAACAGCAGCAGCAGCCAAATCTCATCATCCTCTCCTCTTTAAATCTCCCAATTCAATTCAATCAAATCCAGTTTCTATGAATTCTATTATTTTTATTTTTGGGTTTTGTTTTTTTTTCTTTTTGTTGTTTATTAGTTTCGGATTTGATACAATTTCTTGATTGAATTATTGAATCGACTTGGGTTTTGGATCCGTTTTTTATTTGTATTCTCGTAGAAAAAAATACGAGGGGCAGAGATGGAAGGATTGATGATGATAAATCTATGAGAGTATAAAAACAATTATAAGGATTTTATAATTGAATTCAATAAAATAAGTTACATAATAATAATAATAATAATAATAATAATTCAGGATGCCAGGATTAACACAGAGAAATGATCAATTTAGTAATGCAACATCATCCGGAGGCTCTTACTCAATTTCTGCTAATTCGTTCTGGTCTAAACACCGTGATGATGTTAGCTTCAATCAGCTCCAGAAGGTACTGGGCTGTTTTATTTCCCCTCTTAATTTTGATTGATGGATTAGTGTGTCTGTTTTTGTATCTGGGATTGAATTAGATCACTGTTTTACTTAATTTTGATTTTTAATTGTGTTCTTGATTGGATCTTGATGTACAAATTATTCAGTGAGCTTGTTTTATTAGTTTTTCATGTGGGATTTTTGTTTTTCTCTTTTTTATTATCTGGGTTTTCAGTTTTTTATTGACTAGATCCGTTTTTAGCTCCTTGTATATAATTCACTTCTGGAGTTCTGTGTTTTTATTTTCAAAAGAGAGATCGAAGTTTTATGTCAGTTACAATTGTTTATACTAGTGAGAATTGATTAGAGTCTAGGCAATGGAAATGGTGTTTCTAAAATAAAGATTGGCATTTTGTTACATGTAATCAGCAAGTTTTTTTTTAATATATAATTTTAAGTTTGTGTTTGGAGCATACAAGGTTTTGTTTATTTATTGTCTTTCAGTTTTTAGCCAACTATTGTTGCAAGTTGTGATTAGTCATTGAAGAATTTTTATGTACTTGTGACAGTTCTGGAGTGAGCTGCCACCACAAGCTCGACAGAAGCTACTGAGGATAGACAAGCAAGCCCTGTTTGAGCAAGCTCGTAAGAACATGTACTGTTCTAGATGCAATGGGCTATTGCTTGAAGGTTTTATGCAGATTGTCATGTATGGTAAGTCTTTGCAGCAGGAAGGAGGTGCTGGGCACCTTCGTTGCGATATACTGGAAGCCTCAAAAAATCTAAATGATTGTGGATCACATGTAACAAATGGGTGCCAAGATGAAATTCAAGATCCATCTGTCTATCCTTGGGGTGGTCTAACGACCACGCGTGATGGATCGTTAACGCTTTTGAAGTGCTACTTGTTTTCAAAGTCTCTGAAGGGACTCCAAAATGTGAGTGCTAAAAAATTTTTATTGTGCAATTCCATTGTCCCTTTCTAGTTTAGTAGCTGAACTCTTGCTTTTAAATCAGGTATTTGACAGTGCACGTGCAAGGGAGCGGGAAAGGGAATTGCTCTATCCTGATGCCTGTGGTGGGGGAGGTCGGGGTTGGATTAGCCAAGGAATGGCAAGTTATGGTAGAGGACATGGAACAAGAGAGACGTGTGCACTGCATACTGCCAGGCTTTCTTGTGACACATTAATGGATTTCTGGTCAGCACTTGGAGAAGAAACCCGGCAGTCTCTTTTAAGGATGAAGGAAGAGGATTTCATAGAGAGGCTCATGTGCAGGTGTGTTTGCCAATAGCTTATTCTTTATATACAACATTGATTTTGAAATCAGTGGAAAACTATGAGAACTGAAAGGTAGATAGCCACTCTGCTTTTTTGGGGGTTGGAGCTTTAGATAACATTGAGACCAGAGGTGACCATATTGGTGAAACTGCCAAAGACAGAACAAAAGTCATTTGAAATCATGAAAAAAAAAAACCCGACTAGTCCAGCTTCTGAACAATCTAGAAACTCCCAAGAGTGTGCTGTGCTTTGTAAGAATCACTGATGTCTTCTAGTTTATAAGTATTGTAAAATCAGAGCTTATATCTTCCCACCTTAACAGGCTTTCTAAAGGAATCACAAACAAAAATATGTGGATGGCAATGCAGTTAGATGGCAATGCAGTTTGGAAGTGATCATTTACCTGCTTTGGATCGAACCAAATGGAGGGGAGTCATCTGCCATGACTGATAGTTTTTCTCTTCAAGATATTGTACGTTCTGTTTGATGTAAAAGACGTGGTTAAATCTAAGGAAGTGATGAGTTTTACTGGACTAATAAATTATTCAAAGCTTCTTCATAGGGAACTCAAAATGTCTGTTGAAAAGCAGTCCATTTTCTTAATTCATCTCAACTGATTATGCTCTCTTTTCGATAGTTTCTGTAGACTTTGTTGCTTTGGGGGCTTTGTAGCTAAGGGCTGAGTTTATTATTCGAATATCTATGAGAGCCTTGCAGATTCAAAGTGTAGTGGCTTGTAGATATTTTGATTACTAGTTCAAAACTGTGGATTTACTGTAAGTGGAACTTGCTAGCTGTTGAATATGGCATCAAATAATAAGAGTTTTAGTGATGTATTCATCACATTAGACTTTGGCTGCTCTTATCTCAGCATTAAAGCATTAAAGAAGTATAATTCTACAAGGCTGGATGATTAGGAAATATACAGCGCCCTAAGGGTACTAAAGGGGACAATTAACTCTACATATTTATCAAAGAAAATGGCATTGCGGGTGTGGGGATGGACTAAAGAGTAGTCTGCCCTTCTTTTATCTGAAATAGGCTAAAAACTAAACTTAATACTCATTGTTGTGGTTAATTGGATTGTTTTATCACCTGGACTTCATTGATGAGGAAGTCCCTTTCTAACTTCCAAAGAACGGTATGTTTGCATACTTTCAGTTGAATATGACATGGCACATGTTGGCCTCATCATGCTTGTAGACTCTTTCTCATATGTTTTTCCTTAGACAAAGCAACTGTAATGTATCCACGTGAGTTCAATAGTAGCCTATGTTGATGTCCTAAGAGTCAGAGGTCTTTGGTTCTAATCCATCAAACTTCACCAATGCCCATGGTTTGTGAGGAATTGAACACGTCAATGACTCAAATGGATGGCTCAGTTTGAAAATTAAACAAAACTCAGACTTTACTTGCATTTACCTATTAAAAATTGAGTATCATCTATTATAATTGAGAAACTTTGTCATTCAATTGGCATCACTTGTTTAAGATATCTCTTGAAGAATCCATTGAAATTGTTCAACAAAAATTATAAGCTTGAAGCAAAATTTTTGTTTTTGATTTTTTTAGTGTCCTTCGTTGATTTTTTCTTCTTTTATTTCTCTACAACCTTTTGGTTTACTTGATGGTTTGTGCACTTATATGCTGAAATGTTGATTATGTTATCATTGTAATTGTTTGAATTAACTAGACCCTAAAATTTTAGTTCTCTTCAACTGGCATGGATCTATCTTATCGTTTTCCTTCTTAATATTTGCTTATTTTTAGTTGTGACTATTTCTTGTATATCTAGCTATAGCCTCTTTCTCCTTACTCACGAGCTTGTACTTCCATTCTGCATGTTTTCGTGTTAGGTACCTGTGTTGATTTGTTCTGTTTCTCTAAATAAATGTCTCCATCCCACAGGTTTGACAGCAAGAGATTTTGTAGAGATTGTAGAAGGAATGTTATTCGTGAATTTAAGGAGCTAAAGGAGCTGAAACGCATGCGACAAGAACCTCGCTGCACTAGTTGGTTTTGTGTTGCAGATACTGCCTTTCACTATGAGGTATGTTTTCTTCTGTGCGATTTTGTGGTTCTAAAGATATAAGATTCAAAAGAAACAAATTTGCAGAACAAATTGTGAAAACTCACCATGGATGTGACTAGAATGACCAATTATCTTAGCTATTTTCTCAGGTGTCTGATGATTCTGTCCAAGCTGATTGGAACCAGACTTTTTCGGACACTGTTGGATCATACCATCACTTTGAATGGGCAGTTGGCACAGGAGAAGGAAAATCTGACATTCTAGAATTTGAAAATGTTGGCATGAATGGAAGTGCTCAAGTCACTGGTCTAGATCTTGGTGGTTTGACTGCATGTTTTATTACCCTTAGGGCTTGGAAAGCTGATGGCCGCTGCACTGAGCTTTCTGTAAAAGCTCATGCACTAAAGGGTCAACGATGTGTGCACTGCAGGCTTGTAGTAGGTGATGGTTTTGTTACAATTACTAGAGGGGAAAGTATCAGAAGTTTTTTTGAGCATGCTGAAGAGGCCGAGGAAGAAGAGGTGGCCCACTTTTTCCCTCAGGATCTTTATATTTGCAATAAATTTCTTAAAATATCCTTAGGGTTTATAATTAAATTCCTTTTATTTTTCTTGTACACTTATAGGATGATGATTCCATGGATAAGGACGGAAACGAATTTGATGGAGAATGCTCCCGGCCCCAAAAGCATGCGAAGAGTCCTGAACTTGCTCGAGAGTTTCTTCTAGATGCTGCAACAGTTATTTTTAAGGAAAAGGCATGTTTACAGACTTGAAACATGCTTGCTGTCCTTTTTCATATTAATTTAGAAAACCATAATTTGTTTGGAACTGTCATTTTCCATGTGATACCTATATGTCTCAATGTGCATGTAATCATCATTGCATGGGGGTGAATGTGCGGTAGGTTGTACATGGGGAAGGGGTGTGTTAAGAATGTGTTGGGAAGGAATATTTCTATATATATAAGAAAGGTGGCGGGACAGGGTTTTCTCACTGGCTCACTAGATTTTAATTCAATCTGCAATAACCAAAATAGCAATGAATTGGGATTGAACCTGGACCTTGTAGAATTGCTCGTTATGTTATAAATGATGAAACTAGAGTAAATTCTAAATGAATACGAGGGCTGTAAATACAGTAGAACCAAGGGGTAGGTTGAGATAATTTTTCAAGTTGATAAACAAAAACATTTAAAAAGTTTAAATTTCTCAGCAGATTTGTAGAACAGATGATCCTACTAGGGGCACCACATCTCTCTTTATAGTGACAGAGAAGGCCTATGGAAATTTCTGAGGTCTCTAGCGTGGTTAAATGTCTCCTTATAACTTCACTAAAATTGTGGTTAACCACCTCTAGGAAGCCCTGTTGGGACATCTAATGGAGCAAATCAAGGAATCCAAATAGTGCATGGTGATATCAATGAATTCTGTTTAAACATAGCAATTTTTTTCTAAGTTAACCTTTATTGTTACATGTTACAGGACCATTTGGTGCTGCCCAAGAGTGCATTATATTTTCTTTCTCAAAATTCAGTTATTTATTAGCTGGTGTTTAAAAAGAGATTTTTCAGGATTACCTTTGTCAACTGGTCATAAACCATGATTGTGCCTTCTGGCCACCTAAAAAAATGAAATTCACTGGCTGTTGGAGAAAACCAATATCTGAATGCACATTCCCATGTTCCTGTCAGAACATGGGAGGATGAACTAGCAACATGTAGATTCTGTTTCTATGAGCACATGAAGTAATTGAATGTCTGTATTTCAGTTTCAAATATTCTAAGACTCAATTTGTTGTTTCAGGTTGAAAAGGCTTTCAGAGAAGGAACTGCTCGCCAAAATGCACACAGCATCTTTGTTTGTCTTGCACTAAAACTACTGGAAGATCGGGTCCATGTTGCATGCAAAGAAATCATTACATTGGAAAAGCAGGTCTTAATACTTATGATTTTGATTAAGATTTCATTCGAGTATCAAAATTAGGACAGCTCATCTTTTTTCATGAGATGCATCTCTGATAATACAATTTTTCACTGCAGATGAAGCTTCTTGAAGAAGTGGATAAGGAAAAGCGTGAAGAAGAAGAGCGCAAGGAGAGAAGAAGAACAAAAGAAAGAGAGAAAAAGCTTCGAAAGAAGGAGAGGTTAAAAGGGAAAGAAAGGGATAAAGAGAAGAAATGTCCTGAATCAAATGATATTACCATGCTTCCTGATATCTTAAAGGATGGATCATCACCAAGTGTTGATGAAGAACTGAACACCATCTGCTGTAGGGATTCACTAAGTGAAACAGGCAATATTTCTCTGTCCAGGCCTGGATCTCCTGACATTCAAGATGAACAGTTTTCATATGGATTTGAGACCTGTATAATGGAAAAAGATTCATATGATAGTCCTGATGGGAAGGTTGCAAATTTGAAAGAAGGGACTGGCTCTTTTTCAACTGAACAAGCAAAATATTCTCGCCGAAGATTGAAATTGCGGAAAGAAGTTCAACTTGATTCTTTTTTGAAGTGGCCTGATAGACGCCGATTTGCAGTTATTTCAGAAAGTGGGGCGGTGGTTAATAGATCAGAGTTAAGACATCACAGTGATGATTGTGACACTCCTTCTAGGCCTGTTAATGGATTGTATAGGCAGTCAAGGATCAATGGTCCAAAGTCCAATGGTCGAAATTGTGGCCTCAAGTTTAGTGAAAACTTTCATTGTCCCCACAACAGGATGAATGATAGATATGACTTCCATTCTTGCAGCTGCCACCAGAACATTGAATGCAGGGTAAAGGTTGAACCACATGTTTCATCATTGAGAGTGGACCGAGAGAGCAAATCTGTTGGCAAGTCAGAAACAGTGATGGATATGTCGAAGCAGTTCTATCGTGGTAACAAATATAGTCCAGTAGATCACATCCGTGAAGGTTGTGGAAGAATCAAAAGCAAATCCAACATGGGAAACAATCCTAAGAAAGTTTGGGAGCCCGTAGAATCACGAAAGAAGTATTCTTGGAGCAGCTCAGACTCTGATGTCATCATGAGCTCTTCTACCAAGGTTGAAGCTGTGGATCTGGATAGTAAACTCTTCAAGTCATCTGGTGAGACATGTTCCAGTGAAGTTACTGGAAATTCCATTGAAATTGATCATGATGAGAATAACATGAACGAATCAAGGGACTGTAGCCTTGAAACTGTTGAAGACTGCCAGGGTGGATACCATGAGGAAGTGAATGGTTGCTACTCAACAGAAACTGCTTATGAGGAAATCATTTCATGTCCGGAAAAAAATTTCGCATCGTCTGAGACTTCTGATCCTAGCATTGGAAGCACTTTGAGTTCTGATAACTGTTCATCTTGCCTTAGTGAGGGAGATAGCAATACAGTTTCTTCAAACAATGGACATCTCGAATCGTCTTCCACTTCAGATTCAGAAGATGCCTGTCAACAATCAGAAGGAAGAGAAACTTCAACATGCAGTGGAAATGCTTTCTCCAATTGTAATGAAGTGGGGCTGGACAAGAGACCGAGTACAAATGGAGCTGAGGTGTTTGGAAGCAGGGAACCTTTTGTGCTTCAACCAGATGGTCAAAGAATGAACATTTTGGTAAATCCGCCGACAACAACTGTACAAGATCCTGAAAATGGAATACCTGCTGCCAGTATGGGTTTGCAACATCAAGTTGTGTTTCCACCTTTGCATAACCATAACTTACAGTTTCCAATGTTTCAAGCTCCTTCAACAATGGGCTACTACCATCAAACTCCAGTCTCTTGGCCGGCAGCTCCAGCCAATGGATTAATGCCCTTCCCCCATCCTAACCATTATCTATATGCTGGTCCTCTTGGCTATGATTTAAATGGAAACTCCCGCATTTGTATGCAATATGGTTCAGTGCCGCATTTGGCAACTCCTGTGTTTAATTCTGGTCCAGTTCCGGTGTATCAGCAGGGAGAATACTTGAACTCAGAGGTTCGAACAGAGACACGTATGATGCAGGAAAATTTTACTGAAGCTAATAAGGAGAGGATGGTTCCAGCCAGATCACATTCAAACGAAGCACCACCAAGTGGAGAAGGTGGGAAAGTTGATAATTCTGCCAAATTGCACAACAGTAATACTGGATTTTCCTTGTTCCATTTTGGTGGACCTGTCGCTCTCTCAACAGGATGTAAGTCAGATCCTGTACCTTCAAAAGATGGAATTGCTGGAGATTTATCTTCAAAAGTCTCGGCAGATGAAAATGATCCAGCGTGCAATAAGGAGACTGCTATGGAAGAATACAACTTGTTTGCAGCAAGTAATGGCATAAGGTTTTCATTCTTCTAATATATTCTTAAGAAGTTGTGAGGTGGTTGTTTGGTACCCTATCTTCTTATTTCGTATTGGAAGTTTGATCACCGTGTAAGCCAGTAGACAATAATCTTCCTCCGAGAAATTCCAATTTTAGCAATAGTTCTCTCAGTTGATTGATATCCATTTTGGCTCTTTTTTATTTCCTTTTTATTTTTTTTTATGTAGAGAGAAAAAGTTGGGAGAGTGGTATATAATGTTTGAGGTTTCTGCACGAGGTCAGCTTCTTTTTTTTATATATAAAAAAAAAAAACCGAAGCATTCCCCCTCCTTCCTCTTAAGCATGTCAGAACTGAAATCATTTGATTTTTTTTCGACTCTTGTTTTACTGTTGAGATTTGGCTATGTTGATAGCTAAAATTGGTTGAATGTATATGAAGGCTGAGCATTGATTTCTTTTCTCGACTTCACATGATCAAATTAATTAGTGCGCAATATGGAAGCCATTTGCCCGCTGAAATACTTTAAGTTGTTAATTGTATCATATCTCGGCGAGTTGAGGCTAATTTAATTTTCCGGCTAGCAAACCTTGATGCCGGTGTCATTCCACTTATTTAAACAGCCGGCTTTTTATTTAATTTTAATTTTAAATTAATTTTTTTAGTATTTTTAAATCATTTTGATGTGTTGATGTCAAAAATAAATTTTAAAAACATAAAATAAATAAATTATTTTGATGTATTTTTAAGCAAAAAACACTTTGAAAAACAATCTCTACCATACTCTCAAATAGACCCTTCAAGGGCAATCAATAATAGCAGAATTGTGCATATCCAATACTACGGACAATCCCAAAAGCTAGGTATTAAGGGGATTCAGAAAACTCAGCTGAAAGAATTAACTACTAGATAGGTGTTCAGGCTACGCTGTGGGCTGAGATAAATTTTTTCTAGCATAAAAAAGGATGCTCAGATAATGATAATGTTTTTAAAAAAGTAACAAAAATCTAGGATCCAAGTTATTGATTCAAATGGGTTCATTAAGCTTGGTTTATTTAAAAATATAACTATAAAAAAATCCAATGACATTAATAATAATAAAACAAAAACAATGTAAAAAAAATAAATGTTTGTCAATATTATAAAAAGATACCGTCTAAATATTCTGAAAATATCTTAACGATCTTATTTGAAAACAAATCAAAAATTGAATGAGAACAAGATAACTTTATAAAAAAAATAATAAAAGAAATATGAAGCTTAATTATCAGCAAATCAAATGTTGTAGGACGAACATAAGTTTTTTTTTCTAAAAATAAAAAAAAATCCCGACTTGAGTCGACATGCCAAATTTGTGATTCGATCGTGAGATTGGGATAACTTTGTAGTAAAAAAAGGTTAACCCTCAAGCAAACTAAACGATGAAAGAAAAAAAAAATCAATTAAAAAAGATGTCGAAAAAAAAGCCCAAGTTAATCTAAGTTAATTCAACTAACCTGTAACCTAGGACATGAGATTGAAATAACTCTATGAAAGAAAATCGGAAAAGATCATGAAGCACAAGACTCAATAACCTAATGTCAAATTATGAAATAAAATAAAACAATTTAAAAAAGACCAAATAAAAAGATCGAAGTCAGATTGAGCTAATTTTCAAAACCTGTGACGAGGGTTATAAGATCGGGATTACTCTATAGAAGACAAACAAGAAAAATCACTAAGCAAAATCCCTAATCATCCAAATATCAAGGGATGAAATAAAAAAAAATCAATAAAAAAAAGGATAAAAAAAAAAACAAATTGCAATAAAAAAATAAAGACCAAATCTGGTATAAAAATTAAATGAAATAAAACAATGAGAGATGAAATTGAAAAATAAAATAAATCAAGAAAACAATAAAAAAATAGCAATCAAAAGAATGATGACCAAATTAGATAAAAAAATTAAATGAAATCAAATGCTTAAGAATAAAATTGAAAAACAAAATCAACTTTAAAAAACATTAAAAGTAAAACAAATATCAATTAAAAGAATGAGGATCAAATTAATACAAATACAAATTGACATAACACATTTAATTTTTGAGAAGGCAAGTGTGAAACTTGAGGCACAAAGATAGAAAAGAGGGAAGAGAGAAAAATATTTTACCGGTGCCACACCGCTAATCTTCCGCAAACAAGCATCCCATAAATTGGAAGAGCTCAGTGAGCTGCTCCCAATGATGCTGCGGAAGCCAACATTTATAAAGCATGTGTGTGTTACACACACTAGCTACTTTTAGTTTATAAATAATATTTTATATTTATTAAAAATATCAAATTATCTTTTAATCAACTTCATTATAACAAAAAAAAGAAGGATGAAATACATAAACACCCCTGGACAATAATGCAAATTGTTTTGCTTATAAAGGTAATCTAGTCATTTCACTGTGTTTTAAAAAGTAAAAATTAAAAAAAAAACCCTAGTTGGCAATTTAATTTTTTTTTGTTTTTAAGAGTAATTTATTCATTACACCGTGCTAAAAAAATATTAAAAAACTGATTTGTTCCAAATTTTTCTAATAATTATCAATAAACCTTATAAAATAATTGTATTACCTCCTATAGCTAATTCAATAATTTTATCTTAAAAAGGCAAAATAGTTATCATAGAGTTTCAATTCATAATTTGAATGTACATAGCGAAGAACAAGCACTTTTAATTTAATTTAATAAGCTACTAGGTTTCCGTACAAAACTCAAACGCATTCATACTCAGCAACAGAGCACATTGGAAATATTAGAAAAAGTTCTCCCAGGACCAAGGCAAAATGCTAAAAATTATCAAGCAGAGCAGTTTTTGAATTTTAAAACTAGGTTTAGTTTACAATTTACTGCATCATTGAACTCTAAAATATGTGGGAAAAATATTGTGGACATTGTGTTTCTCATTTTATCTCTCTCAACACCAAAATAAAGGCTATCAATGAGCTAGTTTAGTCATTTTATAGGAAGACACGTGTCTTTTAAAAAATTATTGGAGTTACAAAGGTTTATTTTATATATATATATTAGAATTACTAAAAATATCTTTTAGAAAAAAAAAAGGAAAAAGAGAGAGCACTTTTATTTTGGAATTTTGTTATCATTTTATTTTTTAATAGACAGTAAAATGATTTAAATGTTCATGGCATTTATATCTTTCACTCATAAAAATATTAAAAAAATTATTGGCGTGGGACATGTAGATGCCAACAAATGGACGTCATTTGTGCCTTTTAAGCAATTCATGTTGTGACTTTAGGCTATCAAATGCTGTCTTTCGTTGTATCATTGGAAGGTTCGCTGCTTCCTCTTCCTCCTAGTGCCACAAGTGTCGGTAAATAATGACTGGTTTGTTATTGATGATTTTTTTTTTTTTGTCTCTTCTTTGTGAAAAAGTATATATTAATTATTTTGGTTTTTAATGTTTCAATTTAATTCGTATTTTTTTTATTTTTACTTGTTATATATTATTTTTTTCAATTTAGTCCATATTTTTTTTATTTTTAATTTTGTTTTTCTTTGACTTTTTTATTAAAGTTTTATTGGTTTTTAATTTCATCTTTCAATCAAATTTTATGGTATATTATTTATTTTCAACTTGGTCCTTATTTTTTTGATTATTTTTCTTTTAAAAAAAGTTATTTTTTTTTAATTTAATCCTCTAATTGAAAAAATTTTGTTGCCCTTCATTTATTTTTTATTTTGATTTTTACCCTTATTGTTTTAATTACATATATTTTTAGATCCTTTTGTGTAATTGATTTTTATTCCCGGTTTCATCTGTTAGATTTGTTAGTGATTAAACTTCATGATTTTTTTTTATTATGGTGCTTTTAGTCTAATGGTCCGAGTCACGGGTTTGAAATGTTAATACAGGTCAACATCTTTTTTTGGCTCATTTGTTTTTATGGTTTCATCGTTCGACATTTTTTTTTAAAATTGGTTTTATAGTTTTTCTCAATTTGTTTTCTATTGAGTTATCCCGATCTCATGACTTGTGCAACAAATTTTGCAGGTTAACCTGGGTTGACTTGCCTCTTATTACCCAAATTACTTGTAGAGACAGAACTAATAAATTTTTTTTAGGGGTGCTATCATAAAAAAATATAAGGTTAGTACGTATTTTATTTTTGGAAGGATTGAATGCATAATTACAAAAATTTTAAAAATTTAAGGACAAAAATTAAGATATTTTAAAACTTTAGGGGTGCCAAGCTCCCCCCAAAGCATAACGTAAGTCCATTCTTGATTACATGTTTATAATGCTAACTCGGGTATTTTTTTATTTAATTTTATACTTTCAATAATGTTTTTCAAGTTATCGATATCTTTACTTTATTGAAATTTTATTAATTTATTATTTTTGTATGTTTCTTTATAATCTAAATAAATTGGAATCAACTTAATGAACCTGGTGTACCTAAATTGTTTATTATTATTATTATTATTATTTCTTTTAAAAGTCTTTGTCACTTAGACTATCACTACCTTTTTCTTGTTTTTTTTTTAATTCTAATTTTGGTTCTATTTTAATTAATACCTTTTTTGTAATTCTTTTTTTAATAACTTTTAAACTTATGTTGATATCACCTAGACTATCACTACCTTTTTCCTTTTTCCTTTTTCTTATTTTAGCCTTTTGTTTTAATTTTTTATGTATTTAATTGTTGAAGATTTATACATTTTTTTATGTATAATATAGATGAGCTTTTTTAAAAAACTAAAAATATTTAATTTAGTATATACAATCTTGCATCACTTTTTTTTTTCTTTTATTCAGTTTAATCAATTTTATACATGTATTAATTTTTATTATTTTATTAAAAAATTTAATTTTAATAAATAAATTTATTAAACATAATTAAATATGAGTTCAATATTGCAAAATCAAGTATCTTATTCTGTCTTGATTTTTTCATCTTCATTTTTAGTCATTATTAATAACTTTGTATTTATTTATTGACTTAAAAAGTTTTTAATTTATTTAATTAAATACATAAACTTTTAATTTAGACTTAAAGATTTTTTAATGTAAAAAAAACACGTCAAAGAAGCAGACATCCTCAAAAAAAATATTGGAAAAAAAAAAATTTCGCCTTGCAAATATAGTGCGGGTTAAAAAGCTATTGAAGAGATCTTAAAAAACACAGGGTTCCAGGACTATCAAGTGAAGACACCCATAGTCTTTGGAAACCAAATACCATCAGAAGCGAAAAAAGGCGACTCTATTCCAAGTAGAAAAAAAAATGTTCCAAAAATCTGATCTCAGTTTCTTGCATCAGATAACCGTAAGACAGTAAGATAGAATCCTGGCTCGTCCACATATTCAACCATTTCAAAAGAATGGTTAGCTGCAGCCTTCTGCAAAGTCATTTTATCAGGCAAATCTGAAGTTACAACATCTTGATATTGTTTCTTTTGCTGCTCTAAGACTTCCCTTCCCTGGGGATGGCTAATAACCAATCTCGCACCTATAAAATCAGTGGTTGGAAGTCAGAACAGAAGGGGATTTCAAATCTCTGGTTTGTGTTGTTTTTAAACAAACAAGCAATTATGTCTTCAAACAGCACTATCTCATTGAAAAAGATGAAGATATAAAACCCTTTTGATTTCCGAGTAAAGGAACTGAAAATCGAAACCACAACTTCAAGTCATAAGTTACCGAGGAAAATAAAAAATTTCTTAAGAGAGTTCAGCTTGGGTCCAACATTCAGTCAACTCAAAAGTGGAATGGATGAAAAGATAAATTATATAGCCTTTATAATTTACCTGGTGAGCAACGTTTAGCAAGTGACCCAAGAACCTCATCCAGTTTAAAGGGTAAAGCTGGCAGAAAGTAAAGGAACACAACATCCAAAGGTGCCCACTTTTCTGAAACATGAATCAGTTCTCCTTGCCAACATTTAACCTTGTCGTACTTTTCTTTAACACAAGCTAACAGAAAAAGTGAGTCATGGACAATAAGCAAAAGACTGCAGGGCGATGTATCAACCAACCTATCCACAAATCCTTCTGAACCAAGTGAAACCAACACCCTTGAAGTCTCCTCAATCCTTCCAGCAGAAATAATCCGGCCAATATTTTGGTCATGTTCTTTAGAATTTGACTCCTCTGAGTCAAGAAATGACCAGTCCTTTTCAATAAAATCTTCAAAGTTGATTACAGATACAGGTCCCTCATCTGAAGGGACTGCGGCGGCAATTAATGGTTGATGACTGTGAAAGGAAAATTTTGAATTGGGTTGAAATGAATGGGGAAGAGAAGAGTTCTGGCTAGCACAACGATTGCCCCTGGATTTTGAAATATATAGAGGCTGTAATTGACGACAGAGTGAGAACTGGGGGAAAGGAAGTTGAAGGACAGGAGAGGAAGGTAATAAGATAGAATTCATCGAGGAGATCTATTAAACTCCTTGATGGAAATAATTCTAGAATAAGGTGAACAATCCAGTGGTCTGATGATAGTTGAAACTTGAAAACGTTAAATGAAGCAATTTCACAACTGAACTCTCAAGTAACCTTTAACCTAGTATCTTTCCATGTCCATCTATGCATGTACGTTATCCATGTTGAACTCTATGCACTGTCAAAAGAAAGCACCTATATCAACACTTGCCGCAAGAGAACACGATCAAAGGCAGGTCAAGTGATAAATTCCTACCCCTTTCAGATAATTTTACTACAACTCAACAAACCAATGTCAATTAAAGTTCTACACCCCATCATTGAAATGAAAAAGATCGAAACTATAGTCTCATATACTAACTCCAGTGTTTCAATGCAGTAAAAATTCAAAACCCTCGCATGCGAGGTTCACACAGTACAATTTCCAACAGGGTACAGAACTAACACTAGAACCTAAAACCCAATGCAGTGCAAAAAAATCCATGTTCCCAAAATTTTACAGCAAGAATTAATTCTACAACAACAACATAAATTAGGAATCTTTATTGGTATGTTTAAAAAAAATT